>Ga0098054_1001565_pt1 | contig 11407 bp, 16 predicted proteins | sample 16_taG_FD_75048 | JGI IMG/M metagenome (GOLD analysis project Ga0098054, IMG submission 75048) | Marine viral communities from the Subarctic Pacific Ocean - 16_ETSP_OMZ_AT15313 metaG | ecosystem: Environmental > Aquatic > Marine > Oceanic | place: Pacific Ocean | collected 2015-01-18
CTGTAATTGTGTTTCCACCATCATGAATATGAACAGATCCATCGGTTTCCATAGCGATAGCTCCAGCGTCATTAGCATTTACAGATTGAGTGCCTGCAAATCCCATCATCATTACACCGCTATGAGTTCCTAAAGTAAAACCTGCATCATCTACATGAACTACATTATCTATTAATTGTAATGCTGTAATCATTGTAGCCTGGTTAGCTGCAGTAGCTCCACCAGAAGGTAATCCTGATGATAGTATATCTACTTGTAAATGACCATCAGTATCCACAAGAGGTACATAGCTTGTCCCTCCAGTTCCAGTTTTAACTGTATGACTAAACATCAAAGCACTATCTTCAGCTTTATCTAGATGAACCTCGATAGCTATATCTGAGCCCTCTGTCTTTAGAGTTACATTATCGATGTCTACCTTTAATGCATCTCCTCCTGAATTCAAGACCTTGTTTAATATCTCTCGTTCTAAATATTTTAAATTATCTGCCATAATTTTATCCTGTTACTACATAGCAATACTTAGTTCCACTTGCGCCTTGGCCCTCAACGTGAACATAAGTTGCTCCATTTGGTATTAAAAATTTGTGTGTTTTACCACTTTCTATTCTAAGTGAATCGTTTCCGTTTGCATCCCCTGATGTATTGTCAAAGCCAATTGAACATAGTTCATCACAATATACATATAATACTGTGTGGCCTGTGGGGACTGCTAGATTAACTTCATCATTTGTACCACTACTGCAAGTAGTACCTCTTGATGCTTCTGTCCATGCTGATGCATACTCTGAGTTCAATGCTTGTACACCAGCATATTTGTGTAGATTTTTTGCAACTGCCATTACGATGCCTCCGTATATTTAGTTGATTCGACCATGCTGGTGGTCGATATTGAATTTTCAGTAAATGATGCAGCTGTTAGATCAGCAAGTTCTGTATCTGCTTTTGAATACTCAGATGCTTCAGTCATTGTAGCTGAGGCAATATCACTTTCAGTATAAGAGGAACTGCTTAATGTAACTTCTGTCATGCTTCGTCTTTGTCTCTAGTTGCGTAAGTAGTAGGTTCAAATCCCTGTCCTCGGATAACTGTCTTTCCCACTCTTCCTATATTACCATATTTCTTACCTTCTACTACGCCTTTTTCATATTGGTTTTCCCAATATTGTGCTGCTGCTAAAGTCTCAACATTTAATTCATATCCACGTTGGATTGCCTTAGCTACAACAGCATGTCTAAATTCTTCTGGTATGTCTGGTTCTTCAGCATACCCTACTTTGCCAGATTCTGAATCAGCGGATACTAACTGATTAGGTCTTTTAACTGCAAATATAGTTATTGTCTTTACTTCACTTGGAGATGCATATGTAGTATCTGAATTTTCTATACTACGTTTAACAATGGCAATACCGTCACGTTCTACCCACCAAGCAAATTTTCTATTCTCAGTAGCCATTATTCTAATCCTACATGTTTAGTTAAGTATTGCTCTGGAGTCATACCACCTCTTAAGTGTAGGCCACCTTTAGCTGCTCTCCCTTTTTTATCAACACCCCATTGTCCAGTTAAAAACTGCTGATATTCATATATAGTTTCAGCTAAGTCTTCTCCATAATCTTCTGGCGTAAGCTCTAAGATTACTTTCGCTAAGCTTGGGCTAATGTTTCGACCTGCCTGAAGGTGTCCATGTGCCATGTTCATAATTTCTTTAGCATGGTCTCTCTTTACTTCACCATTACCTCTTACGCCCAGGAGTTGTTTTATTCTTGAAGGATTTGGGTAAGATGTAAATGTTTCATCTTTTCCTTTATTTCCTAAATACATTGCACCTAACCCTGCACCTATTCCTGCTAATGCTAGTTTCATGTTATGTCCCTAACTTCTGGTCTTGTTCCTAATCTTGGAATATCATATCCATCATAATCTACAGATATGATTTCTATTATATCATCAGACAACCCATAATATCTTTGGTCTGCTACAGTACTAAAAGTAAATGCACCTGTTAACATCCTGGTTCTTCTGCCATACTCAGAAAGAGCTTGGTTCAGCCAAAGCCTTATTTGAGCTTCTGCTATATTTGGATGATGCTGCCTAACCATTTCTATCATTTGCTTCTGTGTCATTTCTGTTGACCTATTCTTTGTAATTCTTTTTCATACTCTTGCTTCAATGTGGCAGCGTGACTTAAAGAACTTGCGTGCAATTCAATATCTTCATTGTTCTGGTCTTCCGCTGCTAGTTTAATCATAAATTTGGCTGCTGCTCCTAGAGTAACCGCATATTCTGCAGCATCTGGAAAGCTCGATATTCCAGTATCGCCATGAGCTACAGAAGATGGATAGTCATACTTTAGTATTTCCCCGTTTTGGCTTACTGTTGGAGCAGGCATAATTCTTAAAGATTTTCCCTCAAAATAAAATATAGGATCTCTGTCCTGTGCTGGATCTGCATAATGTATACTTCCAGAATCTACAGTTCTTCCATATTGACCAAATGGTATTTCATTTGCATAGAATCCATTTCTGCTAACCGCTAAGATTCTCGAGTTCTCAATTGTAGTTGGATTTGATGTAACTGTAGCTAATGTAGCATTTCTAATTAATACATCTTTTGGAAGTAGATCAGATACTTCCCTGGCTGATGCATTAAGCATATCACTTAAGCCAGAAGTATCACTTACCGTTCTGCCAAGTAAATCTTCTACTTGTAATTTAAATGTTTGCATTCATTTCCTTTTAACAAGGGGAGGGATATCACTCCCAACCCCTTGTTATCATTGTTTTACCCAGCGTCTACCGTTGCTTTTGTTGAACCATTGCATAGCCAGTAAGTGCCATCACAAGTAATCTCAATCGTATCATTAATTGCGCCAGCATTTAATGTTAACGATGATACTGTCTCGTGTATGTCTCTACCAGTATTTGTTGCATGGTCGGTACCATAGCTACCATGATAGTATATTTTACTTGCACCACCACTTACCACATGCTCACTATCATCCCCTGATATAACTTTACAGGAGAATCCTTTGTAATCATTTGATATAGTAGGTAGTGTAACTGTTATTGCAGATCCAGACAAAACAAATGTTTTGCCACTATCTGCATTACCAATACTATAGGCTGCTGTTTTGCTTTCGACAGATGCGGTTGTTCCACCAATATATGGTCTAGCCATTTAAACCTCCTTAATCAGTTATCTTGAATAACTTGTGAGATTCGATCAGGGTTATACCAATACCTTCATCAGACATATACTGGTCTTTTACGCCATCAAACGCATTATCAGTTTTGATATTTGTTTGATATACAGGAGGTCTGTATACAGAATGGAATAAATTCTCTTCTGATACTACCATCATGTATTTGTTGTAAGGGCCACGTAAGACTGGTGTAGGGATCAACATAAGAACACCATGAGGAGTTTCTAGTTGACGGTAGTTGAAACCAAGTGTGTTTCTTTCAGATGGGCCCATATTAACAGTCCAACCTGAATTTCCACCGAACCCTGAAGCTCCTTCCATCTTAGACCAATAGCTCATTGCGCCCATTCCACAGAAAGCCATCTTCATTCCAGATTCTGGAACATATTGGAAGACTTTTTCCATGTCATCTACGAAATCGCCATAAGCATAAGTTGCTTCAGATACGGTGAAGTAGTTCTGGTCATCACCAGAAGTTGCACCATAATCTGCTAGGGCGGTTACAATACCTTTTGTTGTGCGAACTTTATTCCCATCGGAATCTGTTATTCCACCATCGGAAAATGATTCTGCAGAAGTTCCATCTCTGGAGTCCTTCAGACCTGTTCCATATGGTGAATCACCAAATAAGAACGCACGTTCTTTTTGGATCTTGTGTTCTTGTGATTTCTGCAAACGTAATCTAGCTAGTTCAGATGACTCGCCACGAAGTGCTGCTGCCTCTAGGGTACCAGTAATTTGTAGGGGAGTTTTAAAAATCTGAGTACTATTCCAGACTACTTTTAGTTCGTCTGCCCATGCTTCAGGTGCTGTTGTACCCTCGCCATGTGCATTACCAACCACAATGAAGATATCATTATCTGCTGCGTCAATCGCAGCTGCACCAACGTTCTTGTACTTAAGAGTACTTGATGATGATGCTTCTGTTATCACAACGTGACCTCTAAGTGTGTCTAGATCTTCATTCCAAACTTCACACTCAAGACCTAGCCAAGAGCTGTCAATAGTGCTTGATAATCCAACAATGTTATCTATAGCAAGAGCAGAAGCTAATTCTGCTGTAGTAGCTACTGAATCTGGATTAGCATTTGCTTTAAACTGCTGTTTCTGCCAAGGGTTACGATGTTCAAACATCTTAAATAACGGATCAGGTGGTGTACGCTGTTCCTGATTAGCCACAACCGTTGTAAACGGTGTCACATCAGTCCATAGTTCTTTTACAACCTGTGGGCTGATATAAAAATCTCGCCGATCGGTATACAGAACACCTGAGCCGCTAAGGTTTTTCGTTACTGCTGCCATTTTATTTTACCTATTTCCTTAATTTGCTCGTTGAAAGTAGTGCAGCATTAAACAAGTCTTGTTCATTTGCAGTAGGTTGACTTATCCCAGTTTCAACAACTGTTGTAGTGGGAACACTCAATGCCTGCTGTTGTTGTACATATTCTTGTTTCTTTTGCTGCGCCTGTACTTGTTCGGGTTTGGGAGCATTCTGTAAGTCGAATAGTTTAGCAAGAACATCAAGAGTTACATTATTTGGGTTAGTAGCCCAGCCAATAAAATCAGCAGCTTTCATGTCATTCCAGCCATAAGAGTTCTTAACCTGGGTGTAAGCTTGATTCATCATAGACTGCTCACGTTGCTTAGCCATATTTTGTTCATGGTCTTGAATACGTGCATACTCTATCTTTTTCAGATAGTCATAACGTGCATCTTGATATTTTTCCTTTTCCATTCTAAACTTAAAAGAATCACTCTCAGGATCATTATAGGCATCTACTTCGCTGTAGTTCATCGGTCTTTCTGGTGGCGTAGGCTCCTTCAACGGATCAACCTGTGGCTGTGGCTGGGTTCCGTTGGAGACTGGTGCTTGTTGAAGTTGGTTTACAGCTTTCTTATAAATATCAAGCTCTTCTGCCATTCTACTTGCATCATTCTTGGCTCTATCTGCCTGTGATTGCCAATACTCCATCCTATTTGGATCCTCTTTTGCAGATACTTCTGTGTTCTCAGAAACTTCGCTGCCCTGCGTAGTTTGAGATTCTTGTGGACTTTCATCCATTATGGGTGTTTGTGTAATTGTAGGATCAGGAGCTCTTGTATCTGCACTAGGCTCATCGTATAAAAACGAATCGCTTTGTTGTGGAGCTTCCTGTACTTCAGCATTACTTGTGTTTTCCATTATTCCTCCAATGGTATTATTTCATCGTTTGTAGCTTCTTGCTCAGCAACGACATTTTTGACCTTCTTAAGCTCGTCATCAGTTCGGGCTGCGTATAGCTTAGAGGCCATGTCAGCTCTATTAGAGGATTGCTCAAGTTCAGTCTTGAACTTTTCTACTTCGACACGTTGACGTGCATGAACCAGCTCACGTCTAGCTGTTTGTAGATCTCCCTGTAAGTCTTTTATCTGTTTAGATTGACCTTCTACCTGACTTGTAAGTTGCGACATCTTTGAAGAACGGTTTAATACGTCTTCAACATTCGCAACTTCTGTCTGCTTAAGGACTTCAATCTGATCTATGATACCAGACTTATACAATTCCATGTAATATTCAAACCTAGCGTATCTATTAGATGGAAGGGTGGACCCTGAAACTACTAATACATCATATTTACCAACTGTTACGTCATTTAGTTTACCCAAGAATTGACCACTAATGTCGTCATAGACGGGTTCGTTTATTTTTATTTCTTTTGGTTTATGATTCGGTTGTAGTAATCTCAAAACTTTCATGCTAGTATAAGTTGCCTGTATAAGCTGAACAACTAACCTAGCTAACTGATTGATACCTTCTTCGATATCATCACGTTTAGATTTAATTCTTCTTTGACCATACTCATCAATTGCCAGAGTACCTTTATAGGTTTGTGGCATTGCTGAGGGATCTCCTTGCATTAAAGCATAGATTCCAAGTATTCGTTCAATATCTGCCTTGGCGTCTGCTTCATTTTTATATAATTCATTTGGTAGTGGTATAGGCCCAGCTACTATAGGTTGTCCTAATTCAGGATCAAACTCTATAACTGCTGTTCCTGCTCTACCCCATTCTTCCTCTAGTTGCTGTTTATTCATTGAACCTCTAGGAATAAGCAGCTTAACATTAGTAGATGAGGAAGCATGAGCTACAATCAATGAACGAATCTTATTAATATAAGACTGTAAACCCTTAACCATTCTTACATCACTCAATGGATACGGGTTTCTGTTATGAGTGTTCATTATAGTAACTACTGGATAATCATCAACAGGTAAGCCATTTATAAACAGAAGCTCTCCTCCAGCACTCACTACCTGCTTGATTCTTGTTAATGAGATTTCATTTACTAGCAAATCCCCTGTTTCCATTAATTCTGCAAAGGTCTTTTGCTCAATCATGGTAGTACTGCCTTTAATAGCCATGGGCGTTTCTTCCCCTTGCATCATGACTTGCTCTTGAGTAACTGGATTTATTACGAGATGAAAGACAGTACCATATTCCTTTTCAATCTCTTTATATGTTTCTACTTCATTATCATCTGTAACCACTCTCTGGTCTTCTTTATTGTATACTTTATAGCCAATCTTCTGGCTGTATTCCTGGTATTCTTCTATAGTAAGTATCTTCTCATCATTCAATTGGGGATCAAAAACACGATAATGAGGTACTTTTATCTTACTATATCTCTCTATTACTTCTATTTCTCTATCTTCTTTGGAAAGAATGCGCTGGGCACTGATTTCTTCCTTACTAACAACCTGATCTTCAAGCCCATGCCTAAGTGATTCTGTCTGAGGAGCAACAGTCACTTCAGTAGCTCTACGGATTATTTCTTCCATTCCAGGGTACATGGAGATAAGCTGTGCCTCGGAATAGAGTTTCGATACGATTATATTAGACGCATCTCTTGAGTAAGGATCTTGGGATGAAGGGTCTATATATACATCAAGTGGATCAATCGCCTTAACGAACACGTCACCTTTACCAAAATCAGCCTGGGGATCATGATAAACTATCATACACCCCATTCCTTTGACGTAATAATCGTCAATAGCTTCCTTTAGTTCGGTATTACCCTTTGAGTTCTCCCATACCCAGCTCATTAAATCTGAAAATATTTGACCAGTTTTAACATCGCTTCCCTCTCTTCCAGTCGATTGAAAGCGTGGAGCATTAGCAGTAAGCATAGCTTTCGCCTGTTCAACTGCTGGATATATAACATTAACAACTAAAGGCTCTTGAGCTCTCTTTCTCAGAGAATTTACTTGCTCTTTAGTCCATTGCATGCCATTTCTAAACTCGCTATCCTCGACAGCCTGTCTAGCCCACTTAGTACGTATTGAAGCGTACTCGGCAAGCAGTTCTTCTGAAAGTTTTACTTCTGGGTTCTTCTCTGGCATGTTTATGATCCTGCGAACTTAGACACTTATACAGATAAGAAGTTTCAAGTAATTAGCCAATCATCCGTATTTTTTCTATAATTGCTTTGTGAGTGATGTTCTTCTTTATGATCGTTGATATGATGAGGCGTATAATTGTTCTTTGTGGCGTAATATAAGCCATCTAATAGGTCATCATGCTTACCTCTGGGGAACATGAGCAACTCATCCTTCAATTCTTCCATATTTGCTAGTATATACATCTTCTTTTGAGCAAACCATGGCTGCATAGTCTCTAATCTACTGGACTTACTGGTTCTGGGTGTTTCCTTGATTTCAAGCCCTGGTATGAATAATCCCAGTTCTTCTGCCTTTGTTCTTAAATAATCACGTAACATCTCCTGATATCCTACTGATTCTATCCTAGTTTTGACAGGTTTGTATTTTTTGAAGTATTCTAGGATATGATCCGCTAATTTCATCGGAGTAGACCTTTTACGATAATATGGCAAAACATACTTATTATTCTTATTATCAACTGCTACAGCTACAATAGTTGAGTAATCTGCGTGTTTTTTGATAGAACTAGCAGGATCTACCCCCATAAAGATATTTACAGGCTCAATCCTTCCAGAAGCGAACTCTATATACGATTCATCGTCTATCCATCTAATTTTACCATCATATACCTGAATATACTTCTCTTTGAACATTTGGTCTTCATCACCAATGATTTCGCATTGATATTCACGATAAAAGGAAGAAACACGACCAATTGACTCCAATGAACGCTTTTCTGCCTCTAATTTCTCCTTCGACCACATCTCGGGCCATAAAGCAACTCCGCCTTCTTGCAATGCCTTATATCTTTTAGATACCCATCCATGTGTCTCCATTAATGTTTCAACCATGCAGCGTTGGTGCTGCGGGGTACCAATAACTGCAAGTCTGCCTCTTTTAGCATCTAAAGCTGGTATTAAAGACTGTAATAACCATTTTAAGTTAAATTCCATCGCTTCCGATGTCTTAGTGTTATTCATATCCTCTGGATCATCCAATACCACCAAGGTTGGGCGTTGGTTACCATGTTTAAGCCCTACAACCTGCTGGCCAGTACCTCTACACATGATCATAGTGTCATCTTTTAGTATAATCTCTGTTCTTGACCAGGTACGGGAGCTATGCTGACCCCAATAGCCATAAACACTACGAAGTTCCATACTATACTCAAGTGCATTCTTAATAGTTTGTAATAAACGTACAGCATGTCCTTCGGTCTTTGAAGATAGAACTACAAACTTAGATCCTTGCTGCGTTAATATATGCCATATAGGAAACACACAAGCAACCAATGAAGACTTAGCATGGCCACGTGGTGCAATGATATTTAGCTTATTTAGGGTTATATCTTCTAATAATTCAGCTATTTCATAGTGAAATGGGGGAGATGCTGACGAAAACATAGATGGTAAGCATATCTTGCCAAATAATATAATATCATCAGCTAATTTCTTCTGAATGGAGCTTGTGCCTTTCAAAACATCCTTCCATGCTTGGTTTTTTCGTATTTGGACATCGTCTTAGTACATTTAGGTAGATTTTTAACTTTATTACCTTCCAAAGCACACGAAATAAGTCCACAATGTAGATTCCCTTTGTATTTTGCTGCAAAAGCGCATTGCCTGTTATCAATCAATGGACATAAGTCAAACATCAATAACAAGCACTTGGAGGCAGGCTATCTTCATCCTCCAATCTCTTAATTAAATCATCTATATACCATTTAGCCTTCTGTAAGTCTTTTATTGTATTTCCCTTATAGGGAGCACGTACAATGTATTTGACTATATTCCCACGAAACCAATCCATTTGCCATGATGCTATAAACTCTGTTACTTCAATTCCTTTGGTATAATGGCTCGGATGATTCACATCATCTTCATCTCTATCAAATATCGGCATCTACAGTCTCCGTTTTTCTAGAAGCAACCATCTTTTTCTCTTCAGTCTCTATCTGATCCATTATTTGATTGGTCATATCAATCTCTAATGTATCGGTAGTGATCTTCTTATTGGGCTTCATTTCTAACATATCAACAAAATTCTCTGCTGCACGCAGCATATTAGACACATCTTGCTTTTCTTCTGCTATTGCTATAGCCTTTAAAATAGTATCTAAGACAAATGATTTGTCAATACCCTTTGAATTCATTATCTCCATTAACTTCTCTTCTACCATATCCTTAATAACCTCTTGTTTGAATAATCTTTTAACTGTAGCCCTTGGTATCTTCTGATCTGGCCTGTATATAGTCCCAAGTTTGTCCCAATCGACCTTATTTCCGCCCATAACCTGTCCAACATAGGCACTCACTACGTTTTTAGTCCTTTTTTTCTTGGATTCACGTTCCTGCCAAGGTTTTGGCTTCACCATAGAGTAAATACCTGCTTCTCTGTTGGGTATATAGAGCAATCTGGAGCTGCCAGTTACCCATTGTACCCCACATGTAAGCTTAACAATGGTCTTTACCCTACCTTGAGAGTCAGTATAGTTCTTCCTGGATAAGCACTTCCCTACATACTTATCATCTGTGATGGCCCAGTCGTCTTCATGGGCATCTTTCCAGTATACCGCACGAACTGGAGCTTCATCCTTTGGATATACTGTAAATTCTTGGATCTTACCCCCAATTCTACGTTCTATCGTTTCCATAGGAGTGTGGATTTAAATGTAATACATATATGTACTACATATATATGTTAATATTACATTACTAAGTAATACATTACTCCAGTAATGTAGTACTTCAATTCTTTTCTTCCTTTGGATCTTTGGGCTCACTAAGATGCTGCTGAATAATTTCATTGATTATCTCCTTTTCTGCTCGGTACTCGTCAAAATCTTCGATATATGCTTCAAATGCGTTATCGACTTCCTCTTGTGAGGTTACACTTTCTTCGAATTTCCCAGTACGTGGATTGAAAACTTCGTATATAACCTTTTTTGACATAAAAAAATGTAATTCATTATTAGAATTTATAAAATTATCAATATCTTAAACAAGCTGAGAGTGATGAAGTTCCTAAAAAAGTATTTACAATGCGTGTGTGAGAAGTTCTCCTTACCCATACCCCTATGTTTTAGGGTTGGCGTTAGTGATTAGGTTGAACTTTCAGGTTAGGTTACGCCTTTGTATGAAATTCAATTAACTAATAGGAGAACGATATGAATAAACTTAAGTCTATACTAACTGATACCTTATACGTAGGCCTCGGCACTACTATCATTGCTACACGTACTGCAGTAAAGGTAGCCAAGACCTGTCGTAACGAAGGGAAGAAGTATCTTACTATGAATCCAATCGATAAGGCTTTCGGAAGGAAAGTAACTCAATCAGAAGTTGATGATATGGTTGAGAATGGAGAGATTACTTGGAGAGAAGTCTAGGTTATGAATCCCTACATTAACAAGGTGTGACATTCGTGTTACGCCTTGTTATGTATTAACTATTAACTAAAATAAGAGGTTATAACTATGTATGAAATACCTGTATCAATCGTGCTTGCATTCTTACTAATGCTTATCGTATCATTATTCTTCAATGCTTATACATTCTACAAATGGCATAAGCTTATAGAAGAATACGAAGATTTCAGAGGTTTCGTCAAGACTAATACTGGATGGTATTTTAGAGATTTCATCAAGACTAATACTGGATGGGATGTTTTAGACTAAACTAACCTGCTGAGGCGTAGCCCATTCATTTGGGTTGCGCCTTTATATGTATTTTCAAGGGTAGTCATTAAAGTCAGTAAGTATACTCGTTAAATTGCTAGTAATTGC
>Ga0098054_1001570_pt1 | contig 11371 bp, 17 predicted proteins | sample 16_taG_FD_75048 | JGI IMG/M metagenome (GOLD analysis project Ga0098054, IMG submission 75048) | Marine viral communities from the Subarctic Pacific Ocean - 16_ETSP_OMZ_AT15313 metaG | ecosystem: Environmental > Aquatic > Marine > Oceanic | place: Pacific Ocean | collected 2015-01-18
GAGTTGATTTTTTTACCTTCATTAAGGTATTTTGCAATAACACATACAGTTTCATATAACTTAATATCTTCAAACAAAGTATCGTTTGTTCTATTATCTCGTATATTGTAGGTATCGTCATGCTTCTCCACTGAGAAATGGCCGATATCTACACCTTTATCGGTTCTGGTTGATTCATTGATTGTAGTTTTAATCTTCTTTGCTACATTAGATGTCGCATCATTAAAACCCTTAAGAATTTTCGCCATTGCATCAATATTCTGTTGCTTGCCAGTTACTTGGATATCACCGGTATTCGTTGATTCAGAAACGACTTGCTTTTTTGGTTTACCACTCAAGTTATTGAGTAACGTTGCCATTGCATCTACATCTTTTTTACTTGTGTTCATTTAGTCCTCCGTAAGTTATGCTGTTCTATATCCACGCAAAGTTGGCATTAACACTCCCTTGTGTGTTAACTTCTCGGCAAGATGTTGCTCTCGCTCGGATAGTTGCGTTTCATTTACGTAATCTTGTTCAATAAAGAATTTAGTGATTAAATCACTTTCTTCTTCACTAATCATTACATATAATCCGCCTAATATTTCTGTTAATCTCATTTGTACTTATCCTTGATTTAACTTATTAAGTAGATTTCTAAACTGCATTGCAGTTTTTGGATTACTCGCCAAAGCATCCAAATTCTGTGATTGATGCGCCATTGCTTTTCTCTGAATTGGAGTCAATGGTTCACCTTGTGTCGCTCTGTCAATGGCATCTGCCGCCTGTTGTGCGGTTGCGCCACCTAAATTCTTACGTCCTAAACGTTGTAGTGCTTGTGTCTTTTTATTTCTGTCTGCGGCTGGATTAGCGGCCTGCTGTCCTTGTTTTGCCTGTGCCGCTCTCTGCTCTCCTGGTGACATTGTACCTACAGTACCTCCACCAGAATATTGTTCTTTAAACATACGTGATGGAATCTTTTCTTTTGCAATCTTACTAGCATGTTGCATATCTTTCTTATCTACCGGGCCTTTGAAGCCGTATGACTTATCATAGATGTGTTCCCAACCATTGCCATCATTTTTAATATATGAGATTGCTGTATCTGGGTAACGAATAATACCGTATTTTACTGCGAATGAATCTACCATATCCTGTGCATCACTAAAGAATTTTTGTCCTTTCATGTCATCCCAAGATAGAAACCAACCATCTGCGCCACTGTCGAAGTCACCTGATGCGATTTCTTTATCATTGTGCATAATACGAACAACTTCATCTTTTGTTACTGCTTTATAATCTCCGTTCTGTGCAAGAACTTTTTCTTCATTGATACTTTCATTTACTGTACCAATCTTTCCAATAATGTTTTGAATAATTTGGTTACCATCTGATGCTTCACCTTTGTTGCTATAAGTATTAAAGTGACGTGAAAAACGTTTTGCAACATCGTCTTTGTTTTTCTTAACCCAAAGCATTAGAGTAGTTAATTTACCTTTATCTTTTAGAATATTGCCTTCATCCCACATCTCAGATGTTCCAAGATATTTTAATCCTGCTGGGTCTCTTTTAACACCATCATGCATCATACACAAGTCATGGATAAAACTTTTCTCTTGTCCACCAAAGCCTTGTTCTGGACTATCTTGTACATATTCATTTACTTCGTTTGCTTCATTCAATCCTAGTTCACCCATTCTTTTGAGAACCATAGGTCTGACATCTGTATCTCCGGCTTTCTGTGCATCATACATATCATCTAATAGTTCATCATCGAAAATAAAAGACATAATCATGTCATTTGTTTCTTCATTCGCTGGGCGAGGTTTAGACACAAACTCATTATATAATTTTATTGCCTTAGCATATTCTTCTTCTGATTGACCGTCATACTTAACAACTCCGCCAACCATTGTGCCTTCCTCTAGCCCAAGACCTAGAATATCTCTTGCACTTTCTTCATCTACTTCTTTGACTGCTTTCATTAATTGTACATATTCAGAGAACCCTAGAGTTTTCATTCTATCAGTTACAATTTCACCCTTCTCACCAACTAAGTCGGCAATATCTGCAATCTTGTCGTTAATACTTTCTACCATAGAATCTTTAATTTGTTTACTTAAACTCATGTCTCTCTCCTACCTTCTATTTAATGTCTTTAATCTCTTACTTGCTGGATTAAGACGCTTCGTCATTTTCGCTTTACGTTTCATTCTAGCACCCATTTTTGCTTTTGTTCTTGCTAATGTAAACCTCTTTTTAATATCAACTGGTTTAAAACAAGACGACGGTGATGCGACCGTTTTCCCTTTTAATCTTCCTGAACTACATCTATACTTACGAACAATGCTTCTACCTTTACGGGCATATACTAGTTTCGCTTCATACATTTCTGGTTCATATAGTTCATTCATTAACATTTGTATTATCCTAATACTTTAAATACTGATGTAAGTAATGCAATCAACATAGTAGTGAACAACGTACTCGCTGACCATACTACTAACTTTTTTAATTCTTGGAAACCTTCTTTGGTTTCATTTGCATTTTTCTCAATTAATGTTTCAAGTCGTTCTAATGAGTCGGCAGTATTTTTATATCTTTCATAACATACTGCAACATGCGTCTCCAGACTTTCTGTTTCTAATTGTGCAATTTTTAAATCTCGGTCAGCCATCACTGAACTCCTCGGAATAGTTGTTAATTGTATTTATCATTTATGTTAATATTATTTATCTTCGCACAAAAAAAAGGACCCGAAGGTCCTTTGATTCGAACGGCGTATAGCCTGTCCCATTAAATAAATTTTATATAACTATCCATTGTGACTTTAGGTTCTATCTTCCATAAGTTGCCTGCTCTTACCTCAGAATTGACCATTTCGTTTGTTGTCAAGTCTAATGTTCTTTTTTCGCTTGAACCATAACCTAATCCCATTGATAGATGTATGTCTTTCAACTCACTGATGCCAAGATATTCTAAGATATCACTACTATGTTTATAATTCCAATCAAAACATTTGCAAAAACCAGTAGATAACCCACGTGATGCCGCAGATAAAGAAATATTCATGGCCGCCATACCTACTTCACACCCGACTAATGTATATTCATTATACATTGCTGTCAATAAATCTTTATTTACATCGGGAGTATACCTATCGATAGGAGCATCTTGTCGTTTAGTGAATATTAATAACCAAGGAGCAAGAATTTGTGTATTGAATAAACTATCTTCTTGGTTTGGTTCTTTTAGTGTAAATTGTTTAAATTTATTTCTAAATTCTTTATCATCCCAACCGATAATACTAATATCGTACTGCACAACATTCTGCTTTGATGGAGAACGCCGGTGAACCTCTGCCATTATTTCATTAATAGTGTCAACGCTAACTTCCCTATCCATATCCCAGGAAGAAGTTTGTTTTCTATTGTCTATTAATTGCGACCATACCATTAAAGAATATCTGACATTGAGAACTCAGCATTTGCAGGTTCTAATGTAACGCCGTCAATTGTTGTGCCAAGAAAGATTTGATTCAAAATAGAAACATTATCTCCGCCACGTTCAAAAACTTCACCATGTTCCACTGCAAACTTGAATAGCATACCTGGACCTGTTAGTGTTGGTGCTAAACCGTCTAGTGTGACTGGCAATGGATTATTCATAATAATTGGTTGTGCAATTAGTGAAACGATGTTAACAACATCGTCTAAGTTCTGTTGTGACTGGTCTAATATATCGCCTGTATGTGTAATATCTAATCCTTTTACATACATTGTGTAAAAGTTCATGTTACCTGAAAGATGTTCGCCTGCTGATGCGGCTCCGTGTATTTTTGCCATCTTAATAATCTCCTAATGTGTTAACTATATTTATCTAAAAAAGGAAATATGTCCGTAAAAAAGCCCTCATACGAGGGCCTTTTCGTGGGGTTGAACTTAAAAGTTCGGGTGTTTCAATTAAATGAAACGTGGGGGGTATATCTTAGTATGCGAAGTCTGCCACTGTCCATGCACCACCTAGAGCCGCGTCTAAAGAAGCGTCTGTCCATGCGCCGTTGTTTTCAACTGCGATGCGTACTGCGTCAGAGTCGATTGCGCCAAGAATTACTACAGTAGCACGTGTGCCTGCTGTTTCTACTAGATGTTTCATGTCAGAAGCCGCCATGCCTGTTAGACCAACTGTGAAATGAGTTAGTGAGCCTGTAAGGAATTGACCTGCATCATATGATTCGTGTACTTTTGCCATTTTATATCTCCTAAAAATGTTTTTTAACCTTGGGGAACTCATGTCCCCTACAGTATTATTTATCTTTTTTAACTAAAAATCGGGTTTTTAGCGGTATTTATTACCTAATTCTCGCTTATTTCTATAAGATGTAGTCCCAAGACGTTTCCCCAATGCTCTTGCGCCACCGATTGCACCAATAACTCCTGCCGCCTGTGCGATTGGATTATCCCACATCTTCTTCTTTTTGTCTTTACTGTCATTTACTGAATAGTTTCCACGCTTTTGTAATCTCTCTAGTGCTGGTAGAAGTTCAGAACGTCTTGCTTTTGCTCTAAACCATTGCACTAACCTAGTTACTACTAATGCTTTTTGATTTTGATTAAGATTATCCCAATCACCTACTAATCTACGTATAGATTTTAGCATACCATCTTGTACATTCAAGTCTCTCTGAAAACGTAACAAATATCTTTGTTCAAAGCCAGAATCTGACTTATTACCACCTATGTGTAGTAGATATCTTAAAACATCTGCTTTATTAATAGCAATACGCTTACTAGCGATTTCATCTTTATCATCACTATTATCTACATCCTTGCCCATTAGCCTATTCAATGCCATGTACAAGTCAGTACCGTTTGTTCTAAAGTAATCAAAATTTCTAAACTGCATCGTCTTGTCTGCATAGTTGCCTGCCAACGGAGCAAAGTCATAATCTTTATTCATCACATTTAATACTAAAAAGTGACAGAATGCTAAGTCTGATGCATCGTCAATCTTTACTTTAGCGGCAATTTGTTTCGTTCTGAAAAGTCTACTTTCAGATAGCGTATTAACAAATTGAATTTTGTTTACCATTTTCTGCAACTCCAATAACGTGCCTTGTGTTTTGGTCCTGGGTTCTCGCAATTATGTCTTGCTCTAAACGACTTTCTACGTGCCGGATTAGATTTCTTAATCTTAACGCCCTTCTGCCCAAAGTTAACTTTAACTACATTACCTTTTGGATTCTTTACGTATACTTTAAATTTTTTAGTATCACCTGCCATTGGTTTGTTTAGTTTAACAGTACGACCTTGGTATTCTGCCTCGAATAGACCGTCTTCACAATATGCAAGATAACCATATTCTTCATGGAAGTCTTGTGTGTCTTCTAAAGTTACTTCTACTATAGGTTCTTGTTTTACAGTTTGAACTGCATCAATGAACTTTCTTAATTCTGTATTATTTCCCATTTTTTTGTTCTTCCATTCGTTTAGCAAGTGTAAAAATTCTATCACTCGCTGTACTTGTAAAGAACCTAGGAATTAACGCATGTATTAATAATGCGATTGTGACTACTTGCATCTGTAATGCCATTCCTGTTGCAAATCTAAAATGTTGCCATCGTGTTTGCCCAACTGATTTGCAATGTTCTTTACACTTATTCGTTAACATAATAGTATTTATCTTTCTTTACTATGTTATCGCTCCACTTGTTACTCTTTTACTATTTGGATGATGCTTCGCTACAAATGTTGAATGCGATAAATTTTTCTTAGTTGCCTTTTGACCTCTCTTTGGGGTCTTTACATGTGGTACTGCTCTTTTTCCCATAATATTTAGTTGGTTAAGTTAAAATCAATCTCTAGGAGCGAAGTTCGCCGCTGAGAACTCTAATCTATCTACAATCTTCATTGCTCTACCAATATGGTCAACAATAACAAAACCTTCTGGGTCGGTTACTTTGAATGAACCGTCTGGTTGCTCAATAAAACTGTCAATAGATTTTATATCACGCATCTTACGTTGAAACATCATTTTGATTGCTTCTACTTTTAGATACGCAGTATACATTGTCGCAATACTTTGTGCATTTTGTTCTATGAATTGCAACATTTCCTGCTGTTGTGCGACTTTTCTTTGGCCTGCTGACCCTTCACGTCCAGTTTTCAGTTTTTCAATTGCTTTTTCATATGTATCATGTACTTTAGTATAGAAATCTTTTGCAAACTTACTAGCATCTTGTTCAAATGCTTGTCCGCTTCTTATTGGTTTGTTTGCATGTGCTTTTAATTCTGTTGTGAGGCTTAATGGTAGTTGTGCATCAATTATTTTAAATGCTTTCTCATCAACTGTCATGCCTGCTAATTCTTTTATTGCTGTTTTAATTGCTTTTACTTCATCACCTGACATCTGTACTTGACCAGATACATCTTTAATACGTGCATCTGTAAACCAAACGTTACTACTAGGAGTCAATGAACTTGAGTCAAATCCAAAAGATGCTTTCATATTAGCAACACTATCACCTGAGTAACTTGTATGGAATACAATACCCATATCTGCGGCTCTCATTTCTTTTGCTGTCTTACTATTTGCTGGGACGACATACGTGATTGTATTAGGCTTGAATGCTAACATCTTTTCGCCATCAATCATAACTTCTTTCAAATCTTCTTGTGTAAAAAGCATGTCACCTTGTAATACGCCTTGAATATTTAAGTCTTTTAGTCCCTCTAAAGAACGATATAGTTTATTACGTAAACCTTCTTTGCTTACTGGTTCTCCATTCTTAGTAGTATCAGAATGGTTACGTTTAATATCATCTTTTGTTTTATTTAATTTAGGAGTTTTAGCAAATACACCTTTAGTTCCTACAAAAAACTGACCATCTTCCGGGTCAATGCCTGCAAACACCGCCGGTGAACCGTCCCATTTTGTAGTAATAGAATCACCTGATTGTGCGCCATCTACTGCATCCAATAAATGTGAGAATGTAGTTACAACACGTTTAATACCTTGTGTGCCTTGATTGAATACTAATTCTTCTGCATGGTCTAAGTGTGTATTCTTATCTTCTTCTAATTGCTTTGCATCACTTAAGGCTTTCATGCGCTGATGAAATCCTTTTTGCTTTAAACGAGGCTTACGTGGACCTCTAAATCTACGATTTAATCCTTGACTTAATATAATTTCACTAATTTTCATGTTCTCTTCCCATGTGGTTGCTCACCTGTTAGTCCAGGTCTAGCAAACCATAATCTAAACCATTCATCTGTACCAGGTTGAATATTATGCTTACGCTGATATTCACCTTTTTCGGTTCCAGTATGGGAGATGTTCTCTTGGTGCTTAGAAACATCGTAGGGTTTGTATATGCCTGCGAGTACTTTTAATTGATGTAACTGTTGTTCAAAATCCATTTACTTCTTCTTAGCACTAATTATACCCCGTTTGAACTTGCGCATGTCACCACTTTTGATACTGTTGACAAGACGCTTTGATAAGTCCGCCGCAGTATCTTCATCGAATTCTCTTTGAATGAATTCAATTAGGTTTAAAGCGCCAGAAATAATATGTTCACCTTTTTGCTCGACAAAACGTTCTCTATCACTTGATAATGCAAGTGAGTTTAATTCGTCAAATAGGCTCTTACGTGGTCTATTCATTTTAATCTCCGTTACAGTATTTATCAATTTGCGTCAAAAGGGCTGGATTTCTTGCTTCGTGCCATTGCTCTAAGGGCATTGGCCGCATCTGTTTTCTCTACTGGTGCTGAATTTTCTTCATCTTTTTTTGTTACTGTTGTTGATTTCTTTAGATTTGCCATCACTTTAGATGTTTGATTATCTGTAGATTCGCCGACACCACTGAATTCTTCATCACTATCTGCATCACTAATACGCAAACTATCCCTATCAAATACTAGATTAACTTTAGAACCGACACCACTAGAAGAACGTGTTTTAAGAAGTTGTAGTTGATAATGTCCACGTTCACGCATCTGGTTACTTGTAAAGATGCCAATAACATTATCTGCTGTTTGAATTTTTGAGATACCACCAGCAATATGTGAATGGTCAAACTCAATTTCTTCTACGGCAGAACGATTTAACTGAGAAGCAGTAACTAGAACGGTTTCTGATTCCATTGCAAAGTTTCTTAACTCCTCAGTTACGTATTTGTCTTTAATAAACAAATCACTCGCTGAAACTTTCTGACCTGCAGGTGACATCAAATCCAGATAATCTACACACATACAGTCAACTTTCACACCAGTTTGTATTTGTAATTCTTTTATATAAGAACGCAAATCATTAACTGTAGAACCAGAAGGGAGATACTTAATTCTCAACATACCAGACTTTTTGCTGATAGTTTTGACTTGAAGTTCGACATCATCCAGTTCTTTAAATATTCGTTTTGTGCTTCTATCCGTTTGCATAGCATACATACGCATACTTGAAAGTTCTTCTGAAAGTTCCAAAGTGAAGTAAACACAATTCAAGCCCAACGAAGCCCAGTTTAGTGACATATTCTGCATGAATAGAGATTTACCAGCGCCGGACCCGCCCGCAAAAATCGTTATCTCTCCACGATTAATGCCCCCATATAATTTATCATCCAATGCTTTCCAACCTGTCGATAGTTGGCCGTTATTATCTTTTAACTTGTTTAGCACTGACCTTGGATCCTCAAAGTAGTCAGTACCTAATGAACGTGCTAGTCCTGTTTGTACTGCTTCTTTAATCCGTTGTTCTACTTCACCATAGTTGCCAGTTTCTAATAGGTCAGCACTATCTACGATTGCTCGTTCAATTGCTTTATGCCTACAGAAAGTTTCAAACTCATCTACAAACCATTCGCTATGTTGGGCTATATCTTTGCTGTCCAGTTTTACTAACTCTTGCCCTGTCTCTGCCTTAATCATATCAGTTGAAGGCATAGTTGAATATTCTTCACTGTGTTCTGTAAGAAATTGTACGACTTGTCTAGTACCTCTATCGAAATATCTAGGGTCTACAATTCCTCGAACTCTTGTGAACAATTCAGGGTCAGTTATCATAAACTGTACGAATAAGTTTTGTAAATCTGCTGTATAGTTTTTAACGTCTGACATATATTATATTCTAAGTCCTTTTGTGCTATTTGTCAATAGCCATTGTGATTATTTTATCTACTACTTCGTCTAGTTGTACGAGTACATCCACACTCTGTATATCTGTAAAATTGTCATGGCTAAACTCACCAGGTGAGACTACCCATTCTAACACTGAATACGGTAACTTAACACTAAGACCATCGCCTCCGTTTGTTATATGAGGTATAACATTTTCGTGTTTTACTATTGCTACTGCATCATTATCAACTATCATCAAATAATCAAATGTATCTGGCAATGTTCTGCCATGACTTGAACCTAGAGTGTTATTCAACTTAATAGAACCTGTTACAGATTTGATTTTCTCTGCACCTGTTCCAGTTGTTAACACGTTTGTACCGCATTTTGTTTCAATACGGTATTCTCCGAACTGATGGTCTTGTCCAATCAAATCTACATACTGAACCTTACCACCACTCATTTTTTCAATTGCTTTATCTTGTATAATTGACTTTAAGAAACGCAACGTTCTATCATTAAGTTGGTTACCAACTGAATGTCGCATTTCAAAAAAACTTTTCCAATCGACTACCTCAGATAGCGACTTTGCTAACTCTGACATATTACACCTTTTGATTAAAGAATAATGAAGATACACTTTCTTCATTACTAACTCTACGAATTGCTTCACCAAAAAGTTTGGATACACTAACTTGTCTTGTCTTTTTTAAATCCTTAGGACAGCGAAATTGAATACTGTCTGTAATTACAAGTTCTTCCAGCACACTGTCCTCAACTTTCTGACATGCTTTACCAGTTAATACACCATGTGTGATGTATGCTCTAACACTCAATGCACCAGCATCCATAATTGCCCGAGCGGCATTGCACAATGTTCCTCCACTGTCAACAATATCATCTACTAGAATAGCATGTTGTCCTTTAACATCACCAATGATATTCATAACTTCGCTGACGCCTGCTCTAGGTCTACGCTTGTCAACAATCGCAATGTCTCCGTGAAACATATCAGCAAATTTTCTAGCACGTACTGTACCGCCTGCATCTGGAGAAACAAACACACAATTCTTTGAAGAAGTTTTTAGTGTTCGTTTAATATCTTTTGCAAACGTAATACGACTTGTTAAATCATCAACTGGAATATCAAAGAAGCCCTGTATCTGTCCTGCATGTAAGTCCATTGTTAGAACTCTATCAGCACCTGATGTAGTCAACAAATTAGCAACTAGTTTAGCAGTGATTGGAGTACGACTTGCACTTTTTCTATCTTGCCTCGCATACCCAAAATATGGTATAACTGCTGTAATTCGTTTTGCACTACTGCGTTTTGCCGCATCAATCATAATCAGTAGTTCCATTAGATTATCATTAACTGGTGTGCTTGTACTTTGCACTATAAAAACATCTTCGCCTCTGATGTTTTCATTAAACTCTACGCTACTCTCACCGTCTGCAAAGGCTTTAATTTCTGCCGGTACTAATGTCGCAAAACAGTGAGCCGCAATTTCTCCCGCTAAAGAGAGATTGCTATTCCCTGCGATGATTTTCATATTGTCTCCATTTTAATATGTTACAGTAAGATTATAATACACGATTTTTATGGATTTGTCAATAATTAATTTTAATAGGACTCAATTAACTCATCTGCAATACCATGCTTAACTGCCTCTTCAGGAGTTAACCAATGGTCAGTTTTTGGTGCTAGTAAATGCTTACGAATGTATGGTTCTTTCTTTCCAGTACATTTGATGTAATGCTCCAGCAATTTCTGATTTGTCCATTCCATATGTTTCTGCGTATCGACCATATCATGGTATTGGCCACGGGTCCCGCCACTAAATTCGTGTGACATAACCGCTGTATTCTGTGTAAGATACCGATGACCTTTTGCACCAGACATCATAAGCATAACACCACAGGATGCAATTGACCCCATTCCGTATGTATAAACTGGAATACGAGATTGTTTAATAACATCAATAAGATGCATACAACTATCTACATAACCACCTGGTGAATTGATATACAAGTGAATAACTTCTGGTGCTTTTTCTTTTGGCATCAAGTTGTATTCAATAATCATTTTGACTAATGGCATACAATTGTCTTGGTTAAATTCTTTGTCCATAAATAGAACACCATTCTCTCTCAAATAATCACCTGGTTGTTTTGGTGGTTGAGGTGGTTGGGGCATCGGCGGAGCCGGGGGAGGGGTTGGTGTCTCTTTTGGTTCTGGTATCACATTCATAATTTTGTGCTTTTTCATTTTGATTA
>Ga0098054_1001576_pt1 | contig 11349 bp, 19 predicted proteins | sample 16_taG_FD_75048 | JGI IMG/M metagenome (GOLD analysis project Ga0098054, IMG submission 75048) | Marine viral communities from the Subarctic Pacific Ocean - 16_ETSP_OMZ_AT15313 metaG | ecosystem: Environmental > Aquatic > Marine > Oceanic | place: Pacific Ocean | collected 2015-01-18
ATATTCTCGTTGCAATTGCTGTTGTCTAGCTTGTGCTTTTGCAGCTTTAGCTCTAGATGCCGCTTCTGACATACTAGAAAACGCGCTTGCTATTGTTAATCCTTTAGACATTATATTCTCCTACCAAAGACCTGGATCTGCACCAGCGCCGGTACCCTTATCACCTTCAGCAGTACCAGGTTCACCATGACCTAAATCACCAGCGCCTGAAGCTACTCCACCCTCGTCTTCTGGGTAATCTTTTTTCTTTGTTGTTTTCTTTACTTCAGCTTTCTTTTTAGTCTTAGGTAGTCTAGCAAAAGTTCCCAATGTAGGATCATAACCGCCAACGCTTGGAAAGGAGCCGCCCGTTATATCACCAGCTTCAGCCGCTCCACGCAAGTAGTTAGCATCTTGGTTGAGCGCACCCAACTGTCCAGTTTCATAATCCAAACCTGACAAGTTAGCCTGCTGCATAGCCCTGGATTGCGCACGCTTATCCTTCTTTAATTGATCGAGATAAGCTTGTCCACCAAACTGACCTGCCCTAGATGCAGAGAATTTTGAAGCCCTATCTTGATCCCTAGCCTGCTCACGAAGTTGACGCTTTTGCATATTAGTTACAGCATCGGCTCTGCTGCGTATATCACCTTTTCTTGTACCTAAATAATTCTCAGCCATACTCCTACCACCCTTGACTCTTTGCTCAAAATTAGGTCTTGCGTTAACAGGTGAAACAGGAAGATCTAGCGAGCTTTTAGAAATATCTACTTTAGGATCGACAAAACCCATTAAAGTTTCTGGCGGCATCGGTGTAACCATGCTTGATTTAGACATCAAAACTCTCCTAGAACGTTGTAATAATACGTTAACCCGTTTAACGTAAATGGTGAATTTGCATTTTGCGTAATATCAAAACTAATCTCTGTTGTCATCAACTCTACAGGAACCATAGGCGCTGCCCTAGTATCACCATCTAGTGATATTGCTTGAGTTTTCTCAGTTGGTGTTCTTGCATCCCATCTATGCTGCACATTAGCAGTACCTGAAAATAAAGCATCCATACCGTATATCTGCTTCCAATTACCTTCGGCACCTAAGGAGTTGAATGAGCTTTGTAAATGTAACGGAATACTAGCGTCGTCAACACCATTACTAAGATCATCTTCATACTTATCTGGGTTAAATGAATACACAAATGTTCCAGCTGGTGTCTCCATCAAGCCAAATAAATATTCTCTAAATGAACACATATCACGCATTATACAGCTAGTCGGTAACGTCCATTTCGCCCAGGCGCTTAAATTAGATGCTGTAGAAACAGTCAAAACAAATAATTGATCCTTTATAAATAAGATCCATTGGTTGTTTCCAGAGTAGTGCACAGCCTTAGGCTCATATGTAGCGGATTCTGTTTTGATTAACTCAAATAGCAAATCATATATAGGAGCTCCAACATCGGTCGCCTCCATAGAATCCGTATACAGCATCTGACCACTGGCGTAAACACCACTTTTGTTCAAAAAGAGTAAGTCGTTGCCACTGGTTCTTATAGTATTTGGAAAGTTAGAGTAGCCGTTTTCTATGACTGTATCTAATTTCGTTAATGCTGGGTCTTCATCCGTCTGCCACAGCTGAAGGTTGTTAGTCATGAAAACTACTAGATTATTTCTAAAAACGCCAACACCATCCACCTCGTCATCCTCTGGGGTTTCTAATCCAACAGGCAACCCTAACGCACCAGAAGCGTCTGATGGAGATGACCAATCTGTGGGGTCTTCTGTAGCAGAGTATTTTACATATGCTTGACCCAGTGCATTGGTACCTATAGCATATATTTTCGAGCCGTTAGCTACAACTGATTTAGTGTTAGGGCAGTTAGCATCTGTAATAACGTCAGGTGTGCCAGCTACATACTCTGCCAACGAGTCATAGAAGTGACGTATAGTTCCATCGGCATATTCTACTACAGCGTATATACGTCTGTTAAACGGCACCATCTGCCAAACTCGAGCGATAGCATTTGCAGCATCATCTGGGTCGGCGCAAACGCACACGCTGATCGCAGTGTTTATAGGCGGGTTTATACCATAACCAGATAGAGTAGGCATTGAACCTATAGCCGCATGTGAGAACATTAACAGCTTCTGGTCGAACATAAACATACCTTTGAGATTAGTATTCAAAGCTGTAGCGCCATGCAAGTTTTCCATACCAGGTCTTTTTGTTACAGCATAACCTGTATTAACATATGCGTTATCTAGGACTTGAAAGCCCCTCGCATCTGACACTTGCTCTGATTTCTTACGGTTTAAACCTTCTCGAAAATCTTCAAAGGTAAGAGAAGACATTAGTACCTTCTTTGTGTGGGATCGTATCCAGGTCGTGGGAAGTCAGCAAACATTTGCTGTCGTTCACCAGCCGCGGGTAACGCGGGTCTTCCTGTTAATGCACGCATGAAGGCATCACCCCTACCAGAAGAAGCTCGCGGAATGCCATGACCTATGGTGTCAGCACTTTGAAGCGGGCCACCCATCGGGCCAGTGGTACTCGGTGGTTGTGGATGCATAGGCGATGCTTGCGCAGAACGCATATAACCTTGGCCTCCGCTACCACCTGCGAATTCATTATGCATTTGTTTAGATGCTGTATTAGGAGCATTACCCATTATATTCGCTAACATATCGATTAAATTCCAATCACCCATGATATCCTCCTACCTCACCTTTGTTGCTAAAATCTTATCTAACATCGTTTCTATAGTCTGCAATCGATACAGCATAACATCTAGATTCTTCACAGATTCTGCTACCTCTTTCTGGTCCCCTGTGAGCTTCTTGAGATTGTGTATCTCGATACCACAGTTCTTTGCTTCTGCCTCTAGAGCAGGTATAGCGCGCCCCTGGATGCCTGCTAGACGCTCTACTTCAGAAGAGAGTCCAGAAGCCCACCAGATTGCACCGCACGTCTGTGCTATAATAAACAACATAAACCCAAAGAATTTGGGATCAATTTTCATTTTTTTTCTTCCTCTCTAATGGACCAGGTAAGATCCAACCGAGCACCATAGGCGCTACAATTACCAATATTAACAACCAACCTCCCATACTCACGAGGTCACCCAACAATGTCCAAAAATTATCTGGCGCGCAACTAGTCATGTCCACCCCCTTCGAGGAACGTGTATTCGGTGTCATTATGTCCGCAGTCACACTCATTGCAGAGGCACCCACCGCGGCCCCCAGTAGTGCAGGGGCAGTCCCACCCGATACAGTCGACGCAATGGCACCGACCCCAAGGGAACCGCCCCCTATCAGGGCTGCTTTTTTTAGACTGGTACATCCGGTGAGCCAAAGAATAGGGAATAAACAATAGTAGCGACGATCAATATAGCTGCTACTGCTAAAATAGGTTTTGATTTTGCCCAATTTTTTAAAGTTTCCATTAAGTTTCCTCAAGTGTGAATGAGTTACCGCAACCGCATGATTTAGTGTTCGGTATATCAAATTTAAATGTTGGTGAAAATGGATCATCTATCCAATCCAGAGTCGCGAGAGATAAATACCCCTCCGAGGTGGGATCTATTATAACCCTCTCGCTCAGCGATATATCGCTCTCGCTTGCTCCATCTGTCTTCGACAAGCCCACAGTAAATCCACTGCAACCACCTCCACTGACCTCGATTCTTAAATACTCTGAACCTGTCAGGGTTTGGTTGATTCTCTCCTCCGCTGAAGGGGTAATGTTCATCATTCACGTCTGTGACCTAAATTATCTATTTTTACTGTAAGAGATTTTAACATATCTTTAATCTCACTGAACTGTTCACTATGTCTCTCGTCTGTCCTATCCATCCTCTCTGACAGGCTTTTTAATTCCATCTTGTTTACAACTGTTTCTTGTTCTATCCCTGTAACATAAGTAAAGAATCCAACCGCGATCGCTATAGTCGTGAATAAGTGAGAAACGCTGAGACTCTTAGATAAGTGCCATCCACCGTTTCCACGTCGCTCTGGACCCGTATACTCTGTCATTAGTTCGCCATTTCCTGTAGCTTGTCATTAACGCTCTTAACACCAGAAGATACATGGTTTTGCAACACAAACGGGCAAATAGCATGCACAACACTGATAAGCGCTAAAACCTTTAATTGTAACGCTAATTTCATAGCAAATCTTAGGTGCTCAAAGTAACTCATATTGTTGTCTTTCAAATGTCTCATGTGTCTGTTTTATCCTCTGGCATTTTAGCGGGTAAACTCTCTGTTTCTATAGTCTTCAAACAGGCATCTGCTGACCAGAAAATGCATGTTTGGTTAACTTTACTGTTATGTAAGAAGAAGGTACTGCTTGGATTATTACAGTTCTCTGTGATATACATATGTATAGTCGATGTCAACATAACACCATGCACAGGTTTCTCATTATACTTCTCTAACAGCTCTTCTAGGATCGGTTCTGGACCTCCCATCACGCATAACGCCTGTATAGGTGCTACGGTCCTAAAGAAGGCAGGATTTACCGCTTGAGCGCCAAAAGGCAACAATAAAAGCAAGACTCCCAATAAAGCTTTCATTAGATGCCAAACGCTGCTGACATTTCCTCTTCAGACAGTCCTAACGCAGCTAACTTAGACTTAGCACTAGATTTGTTTTCAGCGTGCGCAACCTGCTCTGCTGTGGGTTCTGGAATAGGTGGTTCAACAAATGTAAATACGTTGCCATCCCATGATCCACCGATACGAGCATCAGTCGTAGCTTCGACCAGTTCAGAACCTTCCACAGAAAACTCTGTAACTCCATCCCAAATCACCATGTTCTCTACAACACCACTTTTTACTACTGCATAATTAGCCATTTTGGCCTCCTATTTATATTCCCACACTATTACGACGCCGGGCATCCCCGCCAAAGAAGTTACTGAATACCCAGCGGGTCCACCAGCACCGTAACCAAATGACGCTTGTATCGCGCTTTCTCCTGTCCTGCCATTAAGACCCGGAGTTCCCAAAAAAGAACTACCGGCAAGCATACTAGAGTTAGCAGAGCAATTATCACCCGACCCTCCAGGAATGTTAATATCACCGCCTGTTGCTGTACCACCAGCAGACCTAGAAAAGTTGCCGTATATGCCCACACCCTTAACACCAGTTACCGTTGAAGACCCGCCAGAAGCGGTGTCATTCCAAGAGCTATCTCCACCATCACCACCAGCTATAGATGATGTTCCTGCTGCCGTGCCAGGCAGACCAACAGAAATAACTGCTTGAGTGACCGAAGACACATCTATAAACTTTCTTGCATAGCCACCCCCAGATCCTGCAACGGCATAATCTGAAGCCCCGCTATAACCTCCGCCACCACCTGCTCCTTGGACCTCAACGATGACTTTAGTAATTCCTGCTGGTCTTGCTGATTTCACCCAAGTAGTTGATCCCGTATAAACAATAACAGAATTAAATCCAGCAGAAGCTATCGCCCCAAAGGATAATGCACCACTACCATCTGTCTTTAAGTATTCACCAGCCGCGCCATCTGTCTTAGATAACACATAATCAACACTAGATGCTGCATTTTCTACGTTAAACGTTGCACTTGCTGCTGATGCTGCTAAATCTGCAATTACTTTACCCATTATTTATACTCCATTATGAAGCAAACGCCAGCAGCGCCTGCTGCAGCTGTCCGGTAACCAGCAGGTGATATACCGCCACCACCACCAGCGCCGTATGCTTCTGCGGCTTTTGCAACAAATATACTAGCATATGCGCCCTGACCACCACCTCCCCAAAAACTAGCACCCCCTACAGTGGCGTTGTGAACCGGCCCTGAAGGCCAACCACCCTTTATAGCGAGCCCTTCGTTAGATGCGCCTAATGTCGGTGCTGTCGGGGCGCCTATTTCAGCATGAGTTACCCCAGCAATACCACCGGGAGCAGTAATGGTATCGAATGATCCACTACCACTTGTATGGGTGAATGTAGAATCACCACCAACAGTACCTCCACCACTAACACCTCCAACGGCAATGGTGATCCTAGTATCAGACGCAACCCCCGTAATCAATGCAATAACAGTACCTGCTGCTCCTCCACCTGTTCCTTCATTCGAAGCCGATCCAGGTCCTCCCCCACCACCACCTCCAGTTATAATAACCAAAAGTTTAGTAACACCGGCTGGAACCGCATATACACCAGAACTAGCATTATGAACTCCAGAAAGCCCAGCAGCTGCACTAGCCCAACTAAGCGCTCCAGCGCCATCGTTCTGCAAGAACTCACTAGCCGATGCATTAGATGTCGGAAGCGTTAAGGCAGTTGTCGATCCGCCTGTCTTTTGTATTTGATCTACTATAAGTGTTGATGCCATGTTATGCTCCTATCAACTTCATTCCATACATATACGTTGTGCAGATAGTAGCGCTGTATTGCCGCACTTGTGCAGTACCACTATTAACATCTATATAAACTTTCATCTGTACGTAATCAGTAGCATTCAAATCTACAATTGTAGTACCCCCTAAAATATTAGGGCCGTTATGCACGGCATTAGCATCATCAAATCCCCACCAAGCTAAATTATCAGTATTCTTGAAAATGTACACATAACAACTACCTTGAGCAGATACTTCCATATCCGCAAAGCAACCAATTAGATATTTACCAGCAGTTCCCGGCGTTCCCTTATACCCAGATGTATCCCAAGTGAAACCAGAGTTAAACTTCACATCATCCAATTCAACTATTGTCTGAGTAGCATCAGGGATAGTTTGGGTAGCGCTGTTTATACCAACATGCCACGCTGGAGTGTTTGTTCCAGCTACAGGAGGTGTAGCCCAACCTAATTGGCCGCTTCCGTCAGTTTTTAGAGTTTGATCTGCGCTTCCATCAGCTGCTGGTAAAGTAAAAATAGCAGGCGATGCACCTGTAGCTTTAGAAATTTGGTCTACTTTTAGCTTGCTCATACGATACTCCAGTTACCTAATACAGTCACAGTAGCACTCCCAGAGATTGTTATTGGACCTCCACTCACACCGTTATCTGTTGAAGCGATGCTTAGACTTTGATCTATGTCATTGAAGTTAGTTCTGATAATCGCTGCTTGATCTGTATCCGCTGCGCCTAGTGTCTGATCTATCACCACACTGTTAGCTTGGATGCCTAAATATAACACTTCTATGTTGATACCGGCAGTCACAGCAGCGCTAAACGTTAATGTTTTACCTGACACCGCATATGCACCATCTGCCGCGTTCTGCTTAACACCATCTAAGCAAACTATAATACCTGCTGCACTGGCAGGAGCATGACTTAGTGGATATGTGTCCGTGCCATCAGAGGCGATATTCTCGTTTGGGTAGTTTCCGTAGAGTGGTCCTGATCCTATGTAGCTCATTATTTATACTCCCAAACGATTACTATCCCGGCACTACCATCGCCTCCAGAAACTGAAGTTCCTGTGCCAGCACCTCCTCCACCACCATAACCTGTTGCATTAACTCCACTAGCAGTATTATATTGGGGTTGCTGTCCTCCTCGACCTAATCCACTATCACCACCCTGACCACCATCAGGATATGATGGTCCTCCATTCTGACCATTAATAATCAGATGCGCACCACTCGCTGTTGCCACGCCACCTGCGCCACCGTTGCCATGACTCACGTTATATGTGCCGGGTTGTCCACCAGTACAAGATATACTTACGCCAGTGCATACAAATGATGATGTTCCTCCTGCTTGGGGTGAAGTACCTCCAGCGCCAGCTCCACCAACCGCAACCGTGGCTGTGGATATTGCAGAAACATCAATGTACTGCTTCGCATAAGCGCCTCCACCTCCATTACCGCCCCATGTACTGTTACTGTCTCCTGCACCACCACCACCTGCTTGAACCTCGACAATAATTTTGTTTGTACCGGTGGTTTTTGTATATGTTCCCGTTGACGGGGTTTGGACATTGAAAAATCCAGAAGATGCCGGAGCATCCCATGTTCCATCGCCTCGTAGGAATGTCGATGCACTCGGTGTGCCGGATGTAGTTTCTAATAATGATTTGTCAACTTTAGTTAATGCCATTTTAACTCCACCCTAGAGATACCGCTTGAATTCGTGTTTCTTTTGAGGCACTTTGGTTCAAGGTTTCAATCTTGTATCGCATAGTTTTATCCGACGGTTGACTACTGATATCTATATTCTGTGACGATACTATATAGTGTGTTCCAGTGCTGCCTTTGGCGGTTAATGTCAATTGAGTCCAAGTACTCCCATCGTCTCGACTAGCATAGGCTTTTACATCTGTATTTATAGATGTGGTTCCTACACCATCTGTATACGTCATAACGACCGTACCTTTTGTAGGGGTGGTTTCCGCTTCAGTAGGTTCTGATACCAGAGTCATATTGGCATAAGTGGTATCAGTCGTTGGGCGTCGTAATATTACGATACCACTACCACCAGCCGCCGCCGCTGTCGTGGGGTAACCACCGCCACCTCCACCGCCGCCCGTGTTTGCGGTTCCTGCTACAGCCGCATTAGCAGTTGCGCCACTACTACCTCTTCCTCCACCACCGTTGCCACCCTCACCTTGTCCTGTGAGACTAATTGCCGCACCACCTCGACCGCCTCCGCCACCTCCAGCGTAAAATACGGCTGAACCAGTTATAGAGTTACTAAGGCCAACGCCACCGTTACCCGCAAGGTTGCCCGGACTGACACCGCCTGCAACGCCGTTTGTACCAACACCGCCTGCACCACCTCCACCACCAGCATCTTGCGAGGATGCTTCAGAACCAGAACCACCAGCATTACCTTGTCCAGCAGTCCCACTACTAACCACAGCCGTTGTTGCACCACCACCAGAACCACCATTACTTGGCCCGGCAGAATTATACCCTTCGCCACCACCGCCACCTACAGCGGCAGTCATAGATGCAAATTGAGAATTGGCACCACTGGTGCCTACGCCCCCCGGTGGGCCACCGGCACCACCAGCACCGCCGGTGCCTACCGTAAGAGAGTGTGAAGCCGCAGTGACACTGTGGCCAATAGTGGAAATATACCCACCAGCACCGCCACCACCTCCACAGTATCCGCCTCCACCGCCACCGCCAGCTACAACCAACAGATCAACCGCTTGTGCGGTATCAGTTGTGAAAGTACCAGCGCCTGTTGCGGTGAAACTATGGATAGTGTAATCACCGTCTGTTGTTATTGTGCCGCCAGTTGCTGTAACTGCACTACTGCTTGCTCCAGAAAAATATTTAGCAGCATTCCATATAGCGCTAGTTGAGTCACCAGCATCAATACCTGTATTATTGACAAAAGAATCTTCTGTCTGATCCACTAAATTATATTTAGCCATAGAACCAGCGGTTGCAACCTGAAAGCCAAGTAGCGCAATATCATCCAAATATGGATTAGTAAGATTGCTTTGTTTTATCTTAGTTAGTGCCAAAATACGATCCTCTAAATTGTTCTGCTATTTTTGCCTTAGCTTCTGTGAGGCAGTTAGGCAGCATCTCGTTCGGTGCTATTGTCATCCACAGCACCAGAAACGGTATTAAAAACCAATGCGCTATTCGCGCAATCCCAACGATAAAACTCACTTGGGATATTTAAGTTTGACAGCCTGTCGTTTCGCCTCTAGTTTAGTGACCGCTGCCATTCTTTCTTCAACAACACCCTCCCAAAGTGCTACTATTAGTTCATTTACTGATGGGTATTCTGCTTCTCGCTTACGAGCATGATCGTTGTCGTACGCGTCTTGCTGACTTTTTAATTCTGCATTTAGCCACTCTTCAGTAGGCTTTTCTTGATCACCACGTATAATGAGATTTGCATAAACTTTATTATTTGCATCAGACCAACTAAACCATTGGCCAGAATGCAGATGAATTAATATATCTTCAATGTGTTCTGGTCGCATATCAAGTATCCGCTAATCTTAAAAAGGTCATGTAGGTTTGGTTATAATCTGCGTTTCCCACCGTAGTAACCGTGCCACCTGAGACTTGGACTTGAAACTGAACCTTGCAGTCACCCGTGTCCGTAACGTCAAAAATATATCTAGCATCAGCACCCCAATAAAAAGTACCCGTACTACCAATCGCAACTGCGGAATAACCATTCGCCGCTTCGACGTAAGTAGAATTGTTAGTTGTGGTAAAGATTCTTATATTGCGATAGAAAACATTATTAGGAGAGTTGGCATTGCTATGAAAATCTATTAGCCAGTATCCAGTAGAAGGAAAAGTAAAATTACCGCTAACATCAACGGTCATTGAACCCGCCGCGCCAGGGAGAACGTTAGGTAATTTACCAAAACCAACAGGGGAACCAACTTCTACCAAATTAGTAGCAATTGGCGTAGCCGCACCAGTAAAACTTGTAGTCAATCGAAACTGACTAAATTGCGTTAGTCCACCACCAGCAGCATCTTCGAAAGTCGGCGCAGCACCAGCACCATTAGAAGTCAACACCTGTGTTGCTGCTCCCGTGAGAACATGAGCCGGATTGCCACTAGCATCGTATGTAATCAGATTGCCGTCTGTACCGCCTGCCATCTTAGCTAGGGTTACATTGTCATCCAGAATCTTAATCGTAGTTACAGCATCATCAGCAAGTTTAGCGGTAGATACAGAATTATCTGCTGGGGTAATTATATTACCCATACTCTCAATGCCAATGACTTCTAATTCGTCTGTGGCAACTAAAGCCCCGCCAAGATCTAGCGCTGTGCTAGTCAGCGAAATGTTCTGCTGTACTACACCATTAATAGTTACGCGTAGACTCTGTATATTAGCAGGCGTCCAGCCTAATGCTGAAAATAATACTGTCGATGCTGTTGAAGATGTTAATGTATAACGCTGTATGTTAGCGTCATTCATGTCTACCTTGCCTAAATAAGACATTACGCTATGATCTCCAGCACAGAAGCTAATACAGTTAATTTACCAGCAGCATCAGAAGAGGTAGCGTGAAATCTATCATCTTCTAAAAGATTGACCTTTACACCATCTAGAACCAAAGTAGAACCAGCTGGTACTGGAACATTTTTTGCAACATCAAAATAAACTGCAGCTGTATTATCGTAAACTTCTAATGTTATATTTGCAGTGTCCGTAGCGTGAGTATTAGCAACAGTACAAGAGTGTATAATAGCTGTGTCTCCCGTACCACTAGGACAGGTGTAAACCAACTGCCTAACGTTATTCGCTAAAGCAAACCCACCAAATGTAAATTTGTTTGTTGCCATATTACCCTCCTAGAGCTATGGCCATGGCTACGGCCGTTCCAGCTGGGTCGCCAGATGCTGCTGGTGCAGCCCAACCCACCGTATCTGAACTCGATGTGTATGTTAAAACATGCCCA
>Ga0098054_1001581_pt1 | contig 11334 bp, 19 predicted proteins | sample 16_taG_FD_75048 | JGI IMG/M metagenome (GOLD analysis project Ga0098054, IMG submission 75048) | Marine viral communities from the Subarctic Pacific Ocean - 16_ETSP_OMZ_AT15313 metaG | ecosystem: Environmental > Aquatic > Marine > Oceanic | place: Pacific Ocean | collected 2015-01-18
AGATTTTGATAAATAGTCTGCTTGATAATATGACACTGGCTGGTTATCCATATAATTAATTATATCCTTATTATGTTATTTTTCAATTATTATAATAAATATATATGTGAATGATTTTGAAGAGATGCAGCAATTGTATGTAGAAAATGTACCACGATACAATAGTGTCCCAGTTGCGTCAAATAAAGGAACACCTCCTAGTCATGATTACCCTTTAAAATATATGCCAAATCAGGCACCACCGTCTCTAACTTACCCAAAAAGTTACATGCAAGCAGGGGCAGGTGGTTCACTCCTCGGTGTTCGGGCAGGTGATGAAGAGCGCCCAGCAGAAAAACAAATGACTAATTTAGAGGTTATTGATAAAATTGACGTTATTATAAAAGAACTAGATCACGAGAACATCCTTGATCGAAGCGCATTAGACGCATTAGGTAAATTAAAACTTACTCTTTAGGATACACTTTATATAATAGTATATAGTTTACTAGATAAAGAAAATAGCAAGCAGCGGCGCTATACAAAGCGAAAAGTATATTGTTGTAGGGTGCAAATGTACCAATTAACAAGCCCGTCCAAAACCCTGTACATAGCGAACATGCTAATAGCTCTTTAAAGAATTTAATTTTAGTAACTCTATCTCTTACAAAGTTTAGTACTTTTGCCTCCATTAAGATATAACAGAGGCCATATGAAGCTAAGGTATAAAATATTAAATCAGCCACAAAGTAACTCTTGATCACCGTCTATTGCATTAGCAGCGTCGCCCATTAACTTAAGCTCTTCTTTTTTAACAACAATAGTGTTACCATCATCATCAGTAACTTTATAATGATCTTCATCGATTTTTTCGATAACAGGGCAACCATGGCGACCACAGCAGACCTTTACACTATTTTCTGTTAGCTTTTTAATCATATAATTATTTATTAAGCGCAGCTTCTAATGCACTTTTTATTTTTTCTTCTGCACGAGAATCTGGATCATCCTTTCTACCTGGAGAAATTGCTCTATGTGTAGTTACTGTTGATAAGTCTTTAGGCCATCCCCATTTTTCAAATCTAGGTACTAACCACTCTACCGCTGACGCAACCTCATCATCAGTTAATTCTCTTGTATGTGTGTTACCACTAAATGATAAGCCTAACAAAAACCCATTACAATTAGTTCTTCCATTAAAGCTAGATTTACCAGCATGCCAGCATCTACGATCATCTTCAGCGAATGAAGTTCTCTCACCATTAGTATCGATAATACAGTGATATGATACTTGTGATTTAGATTGACATATCCAACTCACAGAACCTCCATAAGAGCCTGATGAATGGTGTAAAACTACACCTTCAGGTTTAATTCTAGAAGAAGAAATATTTGGTGAAGGTTTGCTTACTTCTGGATATGCTCCATCAACAGCGCTTGATGTAACCTCAACTGCAGCGGGTGCATCACTTAAGCCTAAGGCATCTGAAATTGTTTCTGCTGTGTTAGGCCCATAAGCACCGTCTGGGAGAGAGTCAGTTTTTTTCTGAATAATTTTAGTTAAGTCTTCTTTAGTAAATCCTAATTTACCAATAATCTTTAATGCTGTGTTTTTTCCATATATACCATCTGCTGTTGCTCCAACGGCTTCTTGTATTTTTTTAGTTTGATCTTGTAGTGACATAAAAATATTTATTTAAAGTAGTAAAATAAGACAATAATAATAAATAATTTTATGGATATGATACTTGACTTCATTAGTGACAAACCGTGGTTTGGCTTAATCGCAGCTATTATTGCTGCAGCTGCAGCTTTTTGTGCTGCAACCCCTACACCTAAAAAAGGCTCTTGGCCTTCTAAAATATACGGCGTGGTAGAATTACTCGCTCTAAATATTGGAAAAGCTAAGGCTAAAGCAGCAGCTAAAGAAGCTGTAACTGACGCAGTGGAAGAGGGAGTTAAAAAGGCTGTAAAGAAAGCTACAACAAAGTAACTAATATAAAATGGGTGGCGGCATTATTAAGGGTGTTTTAAAAGCTTTAACTGCTTATTTAGAGTTAAGGAATAAGACACACTATCACCGTGTCGTCTCAGAATCACGTGATAAACAGAAAAAATTAATAAATGAAATTGAAACATTACGCACTGCTGGTGATGTCGATTCTAACGATAGGGCTGACATCTTGCGAGACGAGCTCCTCGACGAAAAGCGGCACCTTGAACATATATCAGCCTTCTACCTTAAGTCTTGCGGCGGGGACGCCGATCCAGAGTAAAACCGGTGTATATACACCACAGACAGATGAGGTGTGGCATTCAGATACTCGGTTCAGAAAGTTAGAACGTCAGTTATATTTTAAACCGGTGTCCGGAAAATAATGGGTAAGGGGGATAAACCTAGACCGTTATCTGTATCTTACGATGAATATAGTAAGCGCTGGGAAGATATATTCGGAAAAAACGACCCGGAAGAAGAAGAATTAGAACCATGTCCCTGTGGTAGTGATGAGCCCTGCGAATAATTTAGAACTTATATTTCCGCAAGATCTTAAAATGTGGGCTAAGGCCGCTAAACGTAAGTTCTTAAAAGCACAAGATAGGATTAAAGCTCTATCTGCTAGTGGTATACCTGCAAACGCTTACTGGGATGAAAAAAACAACGTTGTAATTATATCAGAAGATAGTATAATAAATGAAACATATGAGTAGATTATACGAAGAGAAAAAGGGCAAGAAAACTAGACAAGGGGTTAGTTCCAATTCTAAAGGTCATAAAAAATATAGAGGTCAGGGGGGTCGACCTAAGCGAAGAAAAAAACAATGAAAGCAATTATTTTGTTTTGTTTGTTGTTTGTTAATTCCTTTAAAAAAAAGCCGCTCGAATATAGCGATATAAGAACTACCGCGTATACTCATACCGAGTCAGATCATCTAATATATGGTAGAAACAATGCTATAGGCTCCAGACTTAAATTTAAACAAGGGGATGACGCGGTTACATCGGCTGCTGCTGATTGGTCAGTCTTTCCAGTTGGTACGATTTTTAAGATAAAGGGATATAAAACACACTATATCATTGACGATTATGGTGCAGCTTTAGTAGGTACTAAGACCATTGATATATACTGCCCATCATATACAGCAATGAAGGCGTGGGGAACTAAAAGAATAGATATTGAAATTGTTCGTATGGGCTGTTTTAAACAAAGTTTAAGAATACTTAAACAACGAACAAATGCTAAGCATGTTAGAAAAATGATAGCAGCTATACAAAATTTCACTTAGCCCTATCGACATTTTTAAATAAATATTAATATGGTTAAGTTTATTGTATTAATATTTACTATTCTAATTATACCTACTGCATACTGTGAAATAGATCTCGAAGTTGTTAAAAAGCATGCTTCAGAGATAGATCAAATAATAGTTGGTGATCTAAAGAATAAGCGTATTAGTTTACCTGTAGAAGTAAATGATACTATTTTTGTAAGGAGAGTATATTACGATATAGTTGGTCGACCTCCTACGCATAAAGAATATTTTAAATTTCAAAAAAGTAAAGATAGACCAGCATTAATAAAAGATTTACTAAACAGTGAAGGCCATGTACATCATATGTATAACTTTTGGGCTGATCTATTAAGAGTAAAGCGAGATTTAAATGAAAATGTTGGTAATTTATATGGTGATTCTTACATACAATGGGTAAAGCAACAAGTTCGTGAGAATACTCCATATAATACATTAACAAATAAATTATTAGGTGCTACTGGTAATATCTGGCAAAATCCTGAAACAGGTTACTTGCTTAGAGATATTGGCATGCCATTAGACAACTTATCAAATACTACACAAATATTCTTAGGCGTTGATATGGCATGCGCACAATGTCATGACCACCCATTTGATGAATGGTCTCAAATGGATTTTTATAAATCTGCAGCATTTTTTGCTCAAATACAGACAAAAAATTCTCAAGACGGTGTAAAGCAACATATTAAAAAACTCCGCGATGAGGCTAAAGAAATGCAAACCAATGGTAAAAAGGGAGTCGAAGGTAGGCTTAATAGATATCTAAGAACTATATATGACTATGGTGTAGACTATAATCCTAACGGTCGATTAAAGCTTCCGGATGATTATGCCTATAAAGATGGTGAACCAAAAGAGATTGTATTTGCTGCAACACCATATGGTTCTAGAGTACGTGAAAGTAAAAATAAAAATAAACGTAAAAAGAATCCTAACGGTATTAGAGAAGACTTTATTAATTGGGTAACAGCAGATACTAACCCGACATTTGCATTAAACATTACGAACCGGTTATGGGGACATGCGATGGGGGTACCAATAATCGAACCTATGAATAACGTAATGCAAGATGGAGAAATAAGCATAGGTAAAAATAGAAGATTAATGGAATATTTACCTAAGATGTTTATAGATTTAAAATATGATATAAGAGCATTTTTAGAAATTGTATATAATACTAAAACATATCAACGTAAAAGCTGGCAAGGTGAGTTGGATAATTACGCTTTTCAAGGACCGGTTTCTAGAAGGTTAACAGCGAGTCAACTATGGGATACTTACATTACTCTTTATCTAGATAACCCTGATTCTATTAAGCCAAATTATTCTAACAATCAGTATAAAAAAATGGCTATAAAAGATATATCAGAATTAACACTACAAGATGCATTAACTGAATTAGATAAGTTTAATTCTCTCCAAAAAACAACTTATAATAATTTACCTAAAATGGGACCATGGTATGCTGTAAGAGCATCACATGTAAATAGACCAAGTAATAATTTAAATGTACTTATAGAATTTGGTAGGAGTGATAGGCGATTAGTAGATAATGGATCTTCTGAAGGGTCAATAACTCAATTGTTACTCTTAATGAACAGCCCTCTTGTATCATCTTTATCTAATAATAATAGTGCATTAATTAAAAATGTAAATAATGCTAAAGATGATACCACTAAATTATTCCTTTTGTTTTATTCTATTATAGGTAGATCTCCATCTATAGAAGATGTTAAATTATTTAAACCGTATGTTAAAAAGAAACAATACCAAGATGTAATATGGGCGTTAATTAACTCTCATGAAGCAAAATTTATTTATTAATTATGAAAAGAAAAGACTTTATACAAAATACAGCATACTCGTTATTCGGTATCTCAGCTCTACCATCAGTATATGGTAATACAGCTAAGACACCTTCGAAAGTTAAATCGGTTATATATATCTACCTACAAGGTGGTTTAAGCCATTTAGATTCTTTTGATCCAAAGACAGATGAAGAAATTAAAGGACCTACTGAGGCAATAGACACTAATGTACCTGGCATACAAATCGGGCAGCATCTACCAAAAGTTGCGCAAATAATGGATAAAATTGCTATAGTTCGAAGCATGTCTTCTAATGCCGGGGCACATAAACAAGGACAATACTTAGCGCGAACATCTTATCAGCTTAGAGGCTCTATAGTACATCCAGCTCTAGGAGCGTGGGCAGCTAATAACGCTGATCAAAATACTAGTTTACCAGCTTATATGTTAATTAATGGCCCTTCTAGTCACCCAGGAGCTGGTTATCTCCCTAAAAAATTCTCCCCGCTTCCTATTGTGGACCCTAATAAAGGTTTACCTAATTCTAAAAAAGACTCTAAATTAGAGGAAAGACTAGGCTTACTAAGCTCAGTAAATAAAGGAGCAAATATTAAACAACCTAAAGTGGCTGAATATGTACAATTTTATGATGAAACGTTAAAGGTTTTAAATAGTAAAGATTTAGAAGTTTTTAATTTAAATAAAGAGCCTAGTAACAAACGCCAAGATTATGGTATGAATAAACTCGGACAAGGGTGTTTATTAGCTAAGAGATTAGTTAAGAACGGTACAACATATGTTGAAATAGAGAATGGTGGCTGGGACACCCATGTTAATAATTTCGAAAAGTTAGAACAGAAGCTACCAGAAGTTGATACTGCAGTTTCAGCATTAGTTAAAGATTTAGAGGTAGAGGGGTTATTAGATAGTACATTAGTAGTTATAGCTACTGAATTTGGCCGGACTCCAAAGATAAATGGTAACACTGGTAGAGATCATCACCCAGCGTGTTATAGTTGTGCTTTAATAGGAGCAGGTATTAAAGGCGGTGTGGTATATGGTGAAACGGATAAACAGGGTAACAGAGTGAAAGAAAATAAGGTATCACCACAGGACTTTAATGCTACAATAGCGTCTGCTTTGGGTCTCCCTCTGGAACAAGAGGTTTTCTCACCGTCCGGCCGGCCGTTTCATATAACCGGTAAAGGTAAGCCAATTAAACAAATTTTAAGCTAATGGCAGATATAGAAGACAAATATAAAAAAAACGCCCTTGTTTCCAAGGGCGTTTGTGTTTTTAATTTATAGGGTTATTAAAACTTAAATGAAATACCAGCGCGGAATTGTGTGTCATCATCTGATGCATCAAAATCATACCCGAAAGTATAAGTTGCGAAGAGAGCTTTAGTCTCTTCCAATGCATAAGATACACCAACTCCAGCTCGAGCATCTACTCCAATTGAATCAGTATCGATCCAATTAAGTCCAAGGCCACCAGTTGCAAAAACAGTGGTTGGTCCGAACTCAGTAAGATCATAAGTGACATTCAAATCTGTAAGAACATCATCACCGTTAACTCCAAGAGCCAACTCGAGTCCTAGATCGAAACCACCGAGGTTAATAGGAGTAACACCACCAATAGAAAGAGCAGGATCACTACCATCAGTAGTAGTTACGCTCGTTTTAAGAGTGGACACTTCAACACCAGCTACAGTTGCTGCAGCTGTTGTTCCAATAAGTGCTGCAATTGTAAAAACCGCAGCGAGTAATTTAGTTACTTTTTTCATATATCTTTATTTATTATAGCCTGGGGGAAGTAAAAGGCTACTCTTTAAATTAAATTTCTAATATTTAAGAATTAATTAATCTTCATCAGGGATAACATAGCTGTTATCAGGTGTTGGATTATCTGGTGGATTAGTTATGACTGAATCAACCTGTGATGCAAATACTTGATCCCAAAGACCTGAAGAGGGTGACAACAGAGTAATTAATTGAGCTCTAGTCCATGAACCTTCTGCTTTGGGAGTAAAATCACTACTTAACCCCGTAACTGCACTAGATTGAATAGTTGTTGAAAATTCTGATTGATAGAAAGTTGATGTTCCAGAAGTACTATTGGTATAAGTCATACCAAGTTCCCACTCTACTACCTTACCACCACTTATAAATGGTACCGCGTTATCGAATACTGTTGTAACTGCCATATACTTATTTAGTTAAATTAGTTATTTTTGCAAATAAAAACTTGCGCATGAACAGGATAGGACTGAACATCCGCAAGTTTTGTCACATTCACAAAATGAATTAAAGACTACTTTTTTTTTGCTGGCTTCTTATGCTTTGGATGTGGCTTACGACCTTTAGACTTATCACGGTCAGGGCGTGGCTTACGACCTTCTGGACGCTTACGACCTTCTGGACGCTTTCCACCCTCAGGACGAGGGCCTCTTCGACCTTTCCATTGTTCAGCAATGGCCTTCTTTTCTTCGGCACTGATTTTACCATCTCCGTCTTTATCAAACTTCTTTAGAAATTCAGCTTTACGAGCTTCTCCGGCAGCTTTTCTTTCTTCAGTACTTAGCTTACCATCTCCATCTTTATCGAACTTTTCAATCCATTGTTTAATACCTGGATGTTTCCGGTCTTTTCTACCTTCCTCATCTTCTGGTGTTCCACTTGCTACCGCAAGTCCGACTAACACTGTAAATACAGTGATCAATTTTAATTTCATATTACTATTTATTGTAAGATAATGGTTACATAATGCAACTAGGAAGATAATTGTTGCAATCTTTTCTTAGGAATATCCAAACCAGACACGATAGTATATAATCTTAAGCTATCTTTGTTGTCTTCATATATACCTCTGTGTACTGTAGCCTTAGGACATACAGATCCTAATGTATCAAATCCATAAGAAAGACTATCCATTAACCCGGGAGTGTTTTCCATGATGTCTTTACTACCAATAGCTACGCAAGCAGCTACTTTAGCGTCTGATAATTCTACATCTGTTAATAATGTTTTCTCGAGATTTGACTTTATAGCAGCTGATACTTTTTGCTCATCTTCAATGTCTTTAATTTTTGCTACGCCTAATACCATAACACCACCACACCTTAATACACTAGAATAATCTGTTGGATCAAACGATGTATACGGAGATGGGTTACTTGTTAGTACATTAAACACATGAAAGAGACCAGAGATGGTATTATTAACTGTTGGCCAAAATTGCTTAACAGTTAACCCTCTATACAGTCTCTCTATCTTAGAGTTGTCGATAATAAGGAGAGGTGAAATAGAACCACTCTCTGCATAGTCACCTACTGTCTTGAGAACCTTATGAGCATTACTAGAGACTAAAGGAGACGTTGCTTCTCCTCTTGTTGGTAGTGACATTACCACACCAACTCTTTCATCTGGATTATCATGCCCAATATACTTCATATACTTCTTAGCAATGTCAATTAACACTAAAGAGGATCCTGAACCACTACCACCGCCAGCACCAACACAGACAAACACGTGATCTACGTTGTTGCCGTATATTTTACGCATAAGGTCAAAAATATTCTGCTTATACTTGTTAGCAGCTTCATAACCTTTCTCCATATCTTTTCCAGCACCTTGCTCTCCTACATCTAATAATAGTCTCTGTTCAATAGGAATATCTAATGAATCTAAATCATGATAAGATGTATTAACAGCTATACACTTCTTATAACCTCTATCATAGAAAGCCTTAGCAATTCTACCACCACCTTGTCCAGAACCAATCCAAGCAAATGTCTGTGAACCACCTGATTCATCTTCTACTGCTGTTTCTTCTTCTTCTGGAATATCAAAATCTTCTAAATCAATATCAGGTATTTCTAAGTCAGGGATATCATCTAATGCAGGGATATCATCAACAACTTCTTTATCTGTAACCTCTTCTTCGCTCATATATTATATTTATTTGAAAACTGGCTCAAGCAAGAGGTCAACAAATCTTTTTATAGTTCTATATACTTTTGACTTGGTTGAAAATTTCCAACGCTTAGGAGCTTGCTTCTTTATAAAAGATCTAAAGTCAGTACCCATTTCTGATTGTCTAGCATACCAATCACACACCATCTCAGCTACTTGTGCATCATTCATAGCAGCTATACCTGCGACATGGTATTCAGGGTGATGGTCGTTTGTTTGTTGGTGCTGGTGGATTGCTAACTTTAATACCTCATCTTCTTCTCCACGATGAAGCGTATCCCATTCAATACCTTGAAATTTTGAAAGATCATGCTTACTACAACGCTGTAGTAATCTTCTAGCCAATTCTAAATCATTATACGTCTTAGCATTATCAATAAGACGTGTAGCTAGTTTTAAAGCTGCAGCTCTTACAGCTTGGGTATGCTCCCACACGGAGAGTAGTCTTCTTCGATAATCCTCTCTAGTTTCAAGAGGCAGGTTAGACGATGTACCTTCGGTTTGATATTTTTCCTCCATAACATAGCGTATTATCCTTTTGACTGTGCTAAACCGTTAGCATAGCCTTTTGCATAGCCTGCATCAAATCCTTTGTTATACTGGTCTGAAGTTTCTTCTCCTTCATCTTCTGCTGTTATACGCTCTTCATCTCCATACTTAATTTTATTCTCTGCAGAATTATGTTTAGGGCCTCGGTCTTCTCTTTCTTTTTTATCACTATAAGCTCGAAGCATCTTAGCCCAGCTTGGTCTATTATCAAGTGTCGCAGGTGATGAATACTTTGATCCATGCTTACGACCTTGCTCTTCAATTACCTCAGCGGTATCATTGCAGCTCTCTTCAACTACTTCTTTCGGAGTGTTATTATACATTTGACTGTATACACTACTTAACTCGTTAACGTACTGTGGATTTGTCATTTTATAATATTTATTCGCATCCATAATATTTTATATTACGTAGATAAAAACAAATGTATATAAAATAGCTAACCATATTACCACTGAGATCCAGTGCGCTATCATCTCATCTCTCGGATCTCTTGGATCAAGTTTCATTACGTCCAAGGTGGTGTAGTAGTCTTCTCTTCTACAATCTTACCATCTATGTCGATCTCTGGAATTCCGTCCGCTATTAACTCAACGGCGATCTTTATACTAACTACTGTGAGAGCTAATACTACCCCGGCTATTACTAATAAAAAACAAGCAATAAACGAAATTGGAATAAGCACAATAGAGGGTGGCAGTAGTATAATTGTAAAAATAATACGTTTAATAGTCTTTGACCGCTCCGGAGCAAATGCCGCGCCAAACATCGCCGCAATCATAAGCGAAGATGACCCCCAGCAAACGATAGCAATATATAATAATATTTGTAGTAACATATCTAATTGTAGTTTATCCATTGTTAAAATCAACTATATTGGTTGTACCTGAATTCTTTGTGTAAGTTGTCTTACCATCTGAATCAAGTTGGCTATTTTTAATAATATCATACGCGGCTTCTACCGGAGCCCATCCGTTTACCCTGCACCAGCGGTTGTCATCTCCGTCTTTATAGTGCTCGAAGAAGCTTTGAATTGTCTTAAGACAGAGTGTGTCAATATCATCAAGAGAGGAATATTCAGCAAGTGATGTAGGTGCACCTATAATTTTATAATCTTCTCCATTTTGATCTTCTACATCTAGAACACCAATTACTGTACATTCTACTAACGTTCCTCTTTCAATAGGAACATCATTGTAAATTAATATATCTAAACAATCACCATCTCCAGCTAATGTATTTGGAATAAACCCATATGAACAAGGGTATTTTAATCCGGGGGTGAGACATCTTTTTAACTTAAAGATGTTTAATTCTGAATCATATTCATACTTAGCAGACGTACCCTTTGGAATCTCGACTATAGCATTGACTATCTTAGGTGTCTTTTTATGTAAAGAAATAGCTTCTAAATTATCGGTCATATATATATTATATAACCGTTCCTTTGGAAAACTATATATTATTTCCTTTTTCTGGAGGAGGAAATTCTAGACCTTCTGGATCCTCTTCTTCAACCTGCTTCTTAACCTCTTCAGGATCTTTACCTGACATTGTCCTTACTTGAAAAGGAGAATCAGGAGAAATAGGTACAGCAGCGCGTGGAGCGGCTTGTGTAACATGTACATCGTCTTGAGCTATAATAACTCCTGGGTGGCCATTACCATTTGCAACCGGTGGGTGGTGACCATTACCAAGTTTAACTTTAGCAG
>Ga0098054_1001582_pt1 | contig 11332 bp, 6 predicted proteins | sample 16_taG_FD_75048 | JGI IMG/M metagenome (GOLD analysis project Ga0098054, IMG submission 75048) | Marine viral communities from the Subarctic Pacific Ocean - 16_ETSP_OMZ_AT15313 metaG | ecosystem: Environmental > Aquatic > Marine > Oceanic | place: Pacific Ocean | collected 2015-01-18
AGAAGATTTAGAAATAGAACATACGGCATTACATGCAGCATTAACTATGGATGTTGATCATGCTGAAGCTATTTTAAGAGTTGAAGAAGGGTCTAGTGTTAGTAAATTAAGTTCTAAGGAAATAAAAAGAGACGTGGCTTTGTTGGCTAAAAATAAACCTAAATTATTTCTAGCATTAGCAAATGATGAAAACGTACAACTTAGGAATTTTGGTATAAAAGCTACTGAAGCTCAGATTATAACGTTATCACAAGATCAAAGAACATTTTCTTGGAAGTCTAATGGTAAAAAACTAATGACAGTTCCTTTTGATGAAAATGCTTACTCTGCACTAGCGGCGTGGTTTCAGACAGATGAAGGTTTAGGAGTATATAAATCTATAGAAAAAAAGTTTAAATAAAAAACTATAATAACCTGTAATAATAAGAAAGGCGGCAGAACGCCGTCTTTTTTTTATTCACAGAAAAAAAATTAACATGGTAAACGTAGATACAGTATATAAAACCGTTTTAACTATTTTAAATAAAGAACAGCGAGGATATCTTACTCCTGCTGAATTTAATAGAATAGGTACTCAAGTTCAATTAGAAATATTTGAAAAATACTTTGAAGATATAAATCAACAATTTAGGGTTCCTCAGCCAAATAATGAGTTTACCAATAGATTGCTTAATGCAGAAGAAAAATTAGCTATATTTAAAACAACAGGTATTCTTACAGGTACTTTGGGTCCTTCAGATCCTGATCCTATATATTATACTCTTCCAGAAGAATTACACACATTAGGTACAATAATGGTGGATGAGAGTTTAGAATTGCAACGAGTTCAAAGAAATGAATTATTATTACTTAATAGATCTAAATTAACTAAACCAAATAAAAAACAACCTGTATATGTTTTAGAAGGTGAATATAATGCTACACCTCCTATAACACAACAGCATCTAAAAAAAGTATATATATATCCTAGAAATTTATGGAATAATGGTCAAAATACAAAAAGTAGTTTTACTGCTTCTTATATTAGAACACCAAATCCTCCACGTTGGGGATATACTACAGGATCAGTTGGGCAATATTTATATGATTCGTCTGTCTATACTCCAACAGGACTTGCAGTAGGTGTTAATAGTTTATTTGGAGCTATTACAAATTTTTCTATACCTACAGCTACTCCAACAAGTTCAACTTTATATATAACCGATCCTACTACTTCGGGTGGAGGAAATGGTTTTACTATAACAGTCACTGTAAATTCTCTTAATATCATAACATCTGTTGGTGTTTCGGTTTCAGGATCTGGATTTGCGGCAACAGATACAATAACATTAACAAACGCTGAAATACCAGGATTAACAGCTCCAATAAACATTCAATTAAATGATAATAATTTACAAGCTGTTTCTACATCTGGTTCTACAGATTTTGAAATACATGAATCAGAACAAATACCTTTGATATTAAATATTCTCATGTATACAGGCGTTATAATAAGAGATCCACAAATAGTTCAAAATGCAGCTCAAATGAGTCTAGCTGATGAACAAAATGAAAAAACATAATAAAATATGGGAGCAATACAAGAAACTAACGAGGCGTATTATCAAGGATCGCTAATTATACCATCTGATGGAACTACCACTATATATCAATTTGATTTTGAGACAGAATTAGTTATAGTTGATCCTGATCCTACAGGTGCAAATTATGGTTTAAATAATGTTAAAATAGAATATAGTCCCACAGGATTAGCTGGAACATGGGTTGAACAAACGACAGTTAAAACAAATCCTCTTTCTCAATATGGAGATCCAGGTGCAAATTATATTTCATGGAATGTAGCACCTGCTGCTGGTTTTTTAAGAGCTACTTTATCTCAAGCAGCACGTTGGAATAATTATGGAGGATATGAATATATTTCTTTAGAAGATGTGATTAACAATTTTCTTATTGGTTACGTAGGAGAAGATAAAATAATACCTAGTGCTAAACGTACTGATGTAATATTTTATGCAAAAAGAGGTTTACAAGAATTTAGTTATGATACTTTAAAAAGTATTAAATCTCAAGAATTAAGTATTCCATCTAGTTTATCAGTTATTATACCACAAGATTATGTAAATTATGTACAATTATCTTGGATTGATGAAGCTGGAGTAAAACGTATAATATATCCAACTGATTTAACTATAAACCCAACAGAAGTCCCTATACAAGACGCTACTCCAGAAGGTGTGCCTACACAAGATAGTTTTGGTGCTAATTTACAAAGTACTTCTATAACTGAAGAAAGATGGAGAACATATAATCCTAATTTTGATCCTAATATAACTGGAGATGATTTTTGGAGATATTGGAATATGGGATTATTAGGGCAAAGATATGGTTTAGAACCTGAAATATCTCAAAGTAATGGATGGTTTACAGTAAATCATTTAGAAGGTAAATTTAGTTTTAGTAGTAATTTAACAGGAAAATTAATAGTTATAGAATATATTTCCGATGGCTTAGCATATGATTTAGATAGTAAAGTTCCTAAGTTTGCAGAAGAAGCTTTATACATGCATATAGCTTATAGTTTATTAGCTGTTAGACCTGGTATTCCTGAATATATTGTTACAAGATTTAAAAAAGATAGAAGAGCTGCTTTGCGAAATGCTAAAATAAGATTATCTAATATTAAACTTAATGAATTTGTACAGATAATGCGAGGTAAATCTAAATGGATTAAATATTAAAATATGACAGAAGTTAAACATAATTTTCTCAAATCTAAAATGAATAAGGATTTAGATGCTCGTCTAATGCCAGATGGAGAATATAGAGATGCTTTAAATATTGGTATAAATAGATCAGAAGGACCTAATGTTGGTGTTATTGAAAATATTATTGGTACCACTCAATTAACGAATTTTAATGCAACATTAAATGGATTATCTGTAGCAAATGTAAGTGTGATAGGATATGTTAAAGATTCTACCACTAGTATAATATATGCTTTTTTAACAGATTATACAGATACTTCACATAATCATTTAGATAATTTTGCCCCTGCTAATATAGAAGATCCTCCAGGTTCTATAGTATCTTATGGTGCTTATTGTGCTATAGTTATGTGGGATGTTATTAAACAAACTTCAACTACTTTAGTAGAAGGTAATTTTCTAAATTTTTCTAAAACTCATGAAATTTATGGAGTAAATATATTGGAAAATTTCTTATGTTGGACAGATAATAGAAATCAACCTAGAAAAATTGATATTAATAAAGCCTTTACATTCCCTGCTACATCTCCCACTCCTTATTATACTACTGAAGACCATATTAGTGTCGCTAAATATTATCCTTATCAGACAATGAAACTCGTAGTGCCTGATTATGGTGCAGGAACTGGGTATACTAGTAGTCTTATTACAGCTTCAGAAGAATGGAACCCTCCTCATTTTATATCTTCCATTTATCAAATGAATCATCCAAATTGGTGGCAAATAAAGATTGCACCATCTGGAGGACCAAATCCTCCAACACCTGCTAATTTATTAGTAGAATCAGGTTTATTAGGAGCTGGAAATCAATTTTATGAAATTAAAGTAGAAAATGCTCAACATCCAGAAGATGGTTGGTTTTATGTAATAGCAACAACAGAAAATGCTCCTAGTGGAGAACTTGATGTTATACAATTAGCTGATCAAGATGGGGTAGCTATAAATCCACCTTCAAGTTGGAATGTTGATGATCAATTATTATTTTCTTATTCTAATCCTGATTATGATTATAATTATTCAGGAGATCCAAAATTTTTAGAAGATAAATTTGTTAGATTTAGTTATAGATTTAAATATGATAATGATGAGTATTCATTAATGGCACCATTTACTCAATCTGCTTTTATACCTAAACAATGGGGTAGCTTTTTAAGTGGTAATAGTATTGTTGCAGGTGGAGATGATGTTACTAATAGTGATGAGTTTAAAACTGCTAGTAGTGGAATAGTAGAAATAATGGAAAATCAAGTGGATAAAGTTATATGTAATATTCCTTTACCATGTCCTGCTGATGAATTAGATGAATTACTTCATGTGGAGAACATTGAAATATTAATGAAAGAATCTAACAGTAATGTTGTAAAAGTTGTAGATACATTAGATAGTGAAGTTTATTCTAGACCTAGAGAACTAACCGCTTATATTAAATGGGGATCTGCAGTGCCTACACCTTATGGTTATTATATTAATTTACCTTTTAATCCTGATTTAAATGATTATATAGGTTCTTATGTTTATTTAGCAGATGGAACTCCACTTTTGGCCACCACTGGGGAACATGTAACACTTTTCTCTATAACTCCTCCAACAGGTACTGGATCTGCTCCTTTAAATCATCGTATACTTTTTAGTACAACTACTATGCCAAGTGGAACAGCAAGTGTTGAAATACCATTAGCTAGAACTGCTTTAGTGTTTAGAAAATCTACTACAGATAATTATGTTTTATATGAATATGAATCTAGTAAACCATGGAAAAATTTAACTACAGCGGATACTGTTAGAGTTAGTGATAAAGTTCCTGTTAGAGCTTTAGCTCAAGAAATAACTGGAAATAGAATTATTTATGGTAATTATATTAATAAAAATACTCCTCCTAAATATTTAAATTACGAAGTTAAAGTAAGTGAAAAAGAAGCAATATCTTCATCACCAATATTAAATGTAGATAGATTACAATATCCTACACAAACTTTAAAACAAAATAGAAGTTATCAAGTAGGATTTGTATTAGCTGATAAATATGGTAGGCAATCTAATGTTATAACAAGAGATCCTAAAGCTGTTGAAAATGAATTATGGAAAAATGATACAGTATTTGCTGAATATACTAATAGTGAAAATATACTTTCTGGAACAACAGATCCAATAGAATGGCCAGGTAATTCATTAAAATTACTTTTAAATGAAGCAATTCCTCCAAAAACTCCTACTTCAAGAGCGAATTATCCTGGATTATGGAGTGAAACAAATCCATTGGGATGGTATAGTTATAAAATAGTTATTAAACAGCAAGATCAAGAATATTATAATGTTTATTTACCAGGGGCTTTAAGTGGGCAAATTTTATGGGAAAGTGCAGGAACTGGATCAGAACCTACATATGTAAATACTAGTAGAGTTAGTAATATTTCTTTATATGGAGATAATATAAATAAAATTCCTAGAGAGTTAAAAGAAGTTGGTCCTAGTGACAAAAACTATGGGAGTATCGTGGACTTGTGGCCAAGACTTATTCCTAATAATGATTGGTCAGGAAGTAATTGGTTAGTTCAAGCAAATAAACAAATGACACGTAAAGCTAAAAAGGTTGGTGTTATTTCTATGAAAAATTTTAGAGATTTAGGAGTATGGGCTACTACTAAGGGTAATTTTACTCCTGATGGCGCAAGTGCTCCATTTTATCCTTATGGTGGTGGGAAATTTATAGATCCATTATTTAATGCTGATGAAGATCCTATAGTAGCATCTATTAGCGTAAATAACCAAATAGGTTTAGATAAAGCAGATCAAGAACATTCTATTCCAGAATTTAGTACTGCATTAACTGTATTTGAAACAACACCCACTTATAGTAATTTACCACTTTATTATGAAAGTTCTACTAGTGGATTGATTTCAGATTTAAATGCAGAAGTAGGTGTAGGTGGAGTTGGAGTAGCGACTCAAACATCCCCTATAAATTGGCATTTTACTGAAGCCATGGGACCTGGAGAATATATAACTGGTGAATTTGAATTATTAGATAGATTTTTAACTCCTATCACTAGTTCTTCAACAGCTGTTATTTCTTTTACAGTTACAAATGGATTGCAAGTTGATGTATCATCAGATTTTACATTAGAACCAACTCAATTATTACCATATCCTAAATGGAGAATTAAAACTAATATAGATTTTCCTTATCATGGACTAGGTGGACCAGATGTACAATATGATTTTACAATGAATGTAGTAGCTAATAATCATAATAGTACTATTTCTTGGTCAGGAACAATGGGTAATGAACCTCCTTGTTTGTGGAATTGGCCTCTTTCGTCAGTAATTCCTATTCCAGCACTTCTGGACTGGAATCTTCCTATGATAGCAACAGCACCTACGGGTCAAGTGGGAGATTTTTTTGAAGGTATAACGTATAATTATTCCCCCTATGGAGGAAATGTATTTCCTGGAGGGGTTGTTTTACGGGGTACTATAGGACCATTTGCGCCAGATTCTACTATAAATTGTAGCACTACTTATCCACCATTAAGTAGTTTTCCAACAGTACCTTATGGTGCTGGATGGGTAAGTGATGAACCTGCATATTTTACAAATGGCTGTTTTAGTCAACCTGGAGATTTTCCAGGCGCATCATTTCCTAGTACGGTAGGTGGAGCAGGGAGTGTTACGGCTGTATGTACAGATGCGTGGTTTACGGAAGGATGTCCTCTAGTGAATGAAATATATGCTAATACCCAATATGATATTACTGATTTTGCTCAAGGTCAAGTTACTGCAACACGAACACAAATAGCTACAAACGCTACACCAATAGATTTTAATGGTTCACCATTTTATCCTACTACTGTTGGACAGGAAACTTTTAACACTTATCTTGAATGGAATCGATGGAGACGTGCTGATGGTACTTTTAAAAAAGGGAAATATGATATTTATTTTAAATTAAAAGATGAAGGCGGAATGTTATCTAATGATGAATATGTTATACAATTATATGTATATGATAATGCTTGTGTAGATTTTTCCCAAGGCATGGCTAACCCGCGATGTATTTGTTAAATTAATAAAAAAATATGTAATTATATAATGGCAACACAATTTGAAATATCATATTACAATAGTTTTATATTACGTAAAACTATTAATACCCAAAATTCTCCAGCAAATGCCGTATGGCCAGGAGTATCTTGGAGAGGTTATAATTCTGTAGATAGACCTACTGGATATGAAAGTGGTTATCCTCCTTATCCAGGACAATGTAAAACTATTTTACCAGAAATTAATAATTGGGTTGTTGAAGAAGCAAGAATTAGAGGAGGATTTAATAATACTTGGGTGGAAAATGGAGTTAAAGCTCATATTATAGACACTAAAGATCAAGGAGAATTATTAGGTAGTGGATTAATATATTCAGGTATATATAATTCTAGAACTGGAGTTAATGAGTTGAATGTATTTTCTACAGCTGATGATATAACAAAAAGTTTAGATCCTTCTAATGGTAGTATTCAGAAATTACATGCAGAAGATACTAATTTAGTAACTTTTCAAGAAGACAAAATTAACAAAGTGTTAATTGATAAAGATGCTATTTATTCAGCTGAAGGTGGAGGAACTGTTACATCGACAAATTTAGTTTTAGGTCAAGTTACACCTTATGTTGGTAAATTTGGAATTAGTAAAAACCCCGAATCTTTTGCTTTTTATGGAAATAGAAAATATTGTGCTGATAAAAATAGAGGTACAATGCTAAGATTAAGTCAAGATGGGATAACTCCTATTGGTGATCAGGGAATGAGGGATTATTTTAGAGATCAATTTTCCATGTATAATACTGAATGGCAAAATGAAGGAATAACAGCTATTTATGATGATACTGCAGCAAGACATCCAGCTACTTATACTGTTGCGGGAATTCCACCTTCTGCAAGTTTTAGTGCATATACTTCAAGTGATCCTTTTTATATAACTTTAACTCAATGGCCAGGTGATTTAGGCATTATTAAAGGATCTGAAATACATCTTAATGGGTCAAAAATGGATGATATATTTGTTGTTGGATGGAATCAAAATATTACTGATTTTAAACTTTATACTAATTTACCATTACCTATTCTTAGTGGTGGGGGTAATTTAAACTTAACTTTTGTATCTCAAGTAAAAGATAGAATATTAGGATCTTTTGATATACATAATCAAGTTTATAGCGCATCATTACAAATGCAAGCCAATAAATATAATGCAGTAGCAGGATTATGGGATTTACCTTGGACTTCAATTACTTATGATGAACAAGTTAAAGGTTGGACTTCTTTTTTAAGTTATGATCCTAGTTTTGCACTTAGTTTAGATAATAATTATTATTCTTTCAATAAAGGAATTTTATATAATCATTATACTACAGGTAATAGAAATGTTTTTTATAATTATGATTATACACCATCTTTCGTTGAATTTGTATTTAATCCAAATCCTAATGTATCTAAAAATTTTAAAACAGTTAATTATGAGGGATCTAATGGATGGCAAGTTGATACTTTTAGTTCAGACATAGAAGGACCTATGAAAATTCCAACTAATTATGGGTGGAATAATTTTTCTGATACCACTGCTTTAATACCTAGTTATAACGAAGGTTTATATATAAATTCTGGTTCAAGTTTAGAAGGTGCACAACCATTACATAGTGGATTTAATAGAAAAGATAATAGATATGTAGCAAATTTAATTAATAATAGTGGTCCTAGACCTGAAGAAATAATTTGGGGTGATCAAATGACTGGTATAAAAGGATATACAACTACAGTAAAATTATCTACAGATAATACTACAAATACAACTGGAGTAAAAGATTTATTTGTAGTAGGTACAGAATTTGTATTATCAAGTAAATAAAATAAAATAAAATGAAATTAAATATAAGAAGACTAACAGAAAAAGATTGGTCTATTCTACCTATATGGTGGGAACAATGGCCGAAATGGAAAACACCTTCAAGAGATGCTTTACCTGAAAATGGATTAAGTGGTTTAATGGTTGAGAAAGAAGGGGTGCCAATAATAGCCGGATTTATCTATACAACGAATTCTAAGGGAGTTTGGTTAGAATGGGTTATATCAGATCCAGAATATAGAGATGATGACAGACAGCAAGCCTTAGAGCTCTTAATAAGTGGAGCAGAGAATGTTTGTAAAGCACAAGGATTTAAATATGTATTATTTGTAGGTAAACACAATAACTTAATTAATACTTTTGAGAAATTAGGATGGAATGTAGATCGTTCACCATCATATGAATTAATAAAAACAATAAATTAGAAATTATGGGAGTAATGACAAGTATTGCAATTGCAGGTACAGTTATATCAACAGCTTCAGCAACTGCAGCAGCAATTGATGCTAATAAGAAAAGTGGAGATGCTGAAACTAGGCGTGTAACTTTAGAAGGTACATTAGAGCAACAACGAGCTAATATGCAAGATGTAATTAATCCTTATAAAGATTTAACAAATCAATATGCTAATTTAAGTGTTGCAACAAATGCATCAAGATTTCAAGCTGAAGAAGCAGATGTAGCTTTAGCAAATACATTAGATACATTAAGAGCTACTGGAGCAAGTGCTGGTGGAGCTACAGCTTTAGCTCAAGCAGCATTAAAAAGTAAGCAAGGAATATCTGCTAATTTAGAGGCACAAGAAGTTGCTAATGAAAAAGCAAAAGCACAAGGTGCTATGGAAGTTGATAGAATGAAAGCTGAAGGAGAAAAATGGGCTTGGCAACAGCAAGATAATAGAGAAATGATGGATTTAGATAGAACTCAAGCTATGATAGATCAAGAGCGGCTTAAAGAATCTGAAGCTCAAGCAGCTAAATGGGCAGCAATTGGACAAATTGGCGGATCAGTTACAAGTGGGATGGGTAATCTTGCAGGTTTACAAGGTTAAATTCTTAAAAATTAAAAGATGGGTACATATAGATCACCGGATATAATAAAAAATTCTCAAGGATTTTTGGAAAAAAATAAAGCCATAGCAGATTTTAATGCTGGAATGGATAAAGAATTTGATGAATTGTCAAAACAAAGATTAGAGGAATCTAATCAAGTTGCTAAACAACAAGCTGCTTTTGAAAAACGTAGACTTAAGGATATTAATAAATTAAATAAAGAATTAACTGAAACTGGATTATTAGGTAAAGGTAGTACTTCAAGTACAGCTGAAGTTATTAGACAGATTAGAGATGAATATTATAAATGTGCTGGTAGTTTAACTGTTGAATGTTCGGAACAAATGGCACATTGGAAATCAATTCCTGAAGAAATAGCTAATGGAGTAGGTGTATCACAAGCTTTAACTAAGAGATATGCGGCACTAATGGAACATCCTGAAGGAAAACCAAATTCTTTAGATATTGATAGAACTAATCCCACTCTTAATAGATTTGGTCAAGAATTTGTAGAAAATGGTGGTAAAAATGTTAAATGTAGATATGATAAAGAAACTAAACAAATATATTGGGAGATAGCAGATACTAACTATAGCGAAGAGGAATTAAAAAAACTTAAAATAGACGATCCAGAAAAATATAAAGAAATTATGGATGATAGTTTAGCTGCTGATATATTTGCTGATGATTTTACGCCAGGAGGTTATAAAGATAAGGGTTCTGGTGCTAGAATTTATAATAATGTTTTAGTAAAATCTCAAACAGATCCTAGTAATAAAGAGGAATTTTTCCCTACTCATGGTGATCCTAAAAAAGTCACAAGTATTATACATAATGGTTCCCCAAAAGAAGGTATTGATGGACTTTCAGTAGGACTTGATAAAGATAAAGAAATTCTTGTGAAGAAAGGTAAGGAAGGTGAAGAGGATGTTGAAATTAAAGGTCAAGCAGAAATAAATAAAGAATTACGTACAAGATTAGCCGCATATGATTTTAGTGGCACGTTAGATTCTCCAATATCTAAAACGTTATATTCAGCATCTTTAAAGAAAAATATTAAGAAACTAGAATCATTAAAAGATAAAGATCCTAAAAAGTTTAACCCAACAGAAATAAGATTAATGAAAACTTGGTATGGTGAGAATTATGAGGAAAATTTAGCAGGACTTGTTGAAGATCATGATCCTATTACTAAATATCAAAAAAATAGAGATAATGGAGGAACTGGTACATCGGCATTTGGAGTATGGGTTGGATCAAACTCTAGTTTAGTTGAAGCAGGAAATGGTAATGCTTTGTTTCAAAGAGGTGTTGTTTCTAATGGATTAATTATAGATTATGAAGACGAATATCTATATGAAGAAAAAGAGGCAAAAGTAATAAATCAACAAAATGCTGCTGTTGGTGCTGGTCAAGCTTTGCAAACTGAAGAAGAAGCAGATCTTGCTTTAATGGGGGTCGATGATGCTACTGCAATGGCTATTGAAACTGATGAAGATAAAGTTAATGTTCAAGCAAAATTTGATAGTTTAAAACCTGGGGAAACTATGACCATGAAAACTGCAAATGGAGGAGTGGAGACAATTAGAAAACCTAAATTAGAAGTTGAAGAAGAAGTTA
>Ga0098054_1001583_pt1 | contig 11327 bp, 23 predicted proteins | sample 16_taG_FD_75048 | JGI IMG/M metagenome (GOLD analysis project Ga0098054, IMG submission 75048) | Marine viral communities from the Subarctic Pacific Ocean - 16_ETSP_OMZ_AT15313 metaG | ecosystem: Environmental > Aquatic > Marine > Oceanic | place: Pacific Ocean | collected 2015-01-18
CACGTCAACACTTTTGTGCTATTTATTTTTACGAAAGTGCTTGAGTTGTACGCTGGTTCGTGTATACTGTCTGTATTGGGCAAACAGAAATTTCTTCTAACCGCCTTTTTTATAGGAGCTTCAAATGAAAATCACTTATCAAGGCAGCAAAAATCTTAACGTGCAATATATCTGGTACGTTCAAGATCAAGCTGAGGAAATGATTCGTTATCTCAACAAAAAATATGGTCATGATTTTGATTGCCGCATTAAAACAAAAACTGGCGGTCGGAGTTGGGGGGGCGGAAAAGGCATTAGTATTTCTGATCGATATGCCGCTGATAAAATTCAAAAATTTCGTGAGTACAAATCGATTGCAAACGATCCTGTCATCGGTGAATTTTTCGGGACAAGTAAGCAATGCACTTTGGCAGTTGTCGCTCACGAAATTGCCCACTGGTGGCATCATAATTTAAAGCGTCACGAGCATGGCCCAGAGTGGTATCGAGGGCCAGTAAGAAAAGATCCTGCTGAAAAGCCGCATGGCCCAAAATGGCAAAGTATTTATGCGGAGCTTCGCGAAAAATTCTTAAACAATCAATTAGAAAAATTAGCCGCTTGATGCGGCTTTTTTTTTGGATTACAATCGCGACATCGTTCATCCTAACGGACGGAAGTAGACACCAGTCGAAGGAACGCGCCTAACTTTTAACCGAGGGAGGTGCATATGTACGCACAATATCGACGTCGACTCGAGATCGACAACTACAAAAAAACTCAGCTAATCAAGTTTCTTCAAAAGACCAGAATCCATACACCATCCGAGTGCCATTGTTGCTGCAATCGTATGTATCGTGGATCACATGATCGATAACGCAGCTGTAGTGCTTCGATAGCGATAGGACTAGCCTGCCTATTGGCAGCTCGGCGGCGTTCATATGGACTCTGTCACGAGAGCCAATGCGGCAGGTAATATTCCAGCGGAACCCAGACTCAATCATGTAGTTTTTGAAGGCCGGTTTCTGAGTCAGTATGCCGTCCTCTGGGATGTATCCTAGCCTATTGGCTATCATGCCCTTGAAATCGTTATATATACGCTTGTATGGCCTGCCCGAGGCCAAGGCAATCGAGCGGATCACACAATCCCCGGTGAACTTGCCTCGAAGCCCTGCGTCTTTTCGTCCACCGTCAGTAACAATTAATTTCATAAGTCGACACTAAAGCGCTTGTGTTGTTCGTCAATATCATTATAATAACCTACATGGACAGACGGAATAGCCGACAGTCCTAACAAAAATAACAGGAGATTCAAAATGAACACAGAAAAAAATCTAATTAACACACTTAACGTTGACCGACTCGGCGAGCTTACCAAGCAAATGGCTGCTCTCAAAAAAGAAGCCGACGAAATCAAAGACAACCTCAAAGATTTTTGCATGGCCAACGACGTCAAAAAAGTTCAGGGCGCATTAGTTACCGCAACGTACGTTGAGGCCAACCGCAAAGTTGTTGACTACAAAACTTTGTGCGCGGATATGGGCGTCGACTCAGACATCCTTGGCAAGTACACAACTCACAATGCTATCTTCAGTATCAAGTTGTCATCATGAGCAAACACAACGTCATGTTGCAAAAGATGCGTGAGGCCGTCGCCATTAATACTGGCGAGCGGCATTGCGCTTACTGTAATCAATATCGATCGCTCGAGGGCGGTCGTTTCCGAATAACTAAGACGAATCGCAAGTGGATGTGCGCGAAATGTACCGACATTAGGAGACCAAAATGATTGGAATTAAAGTTAACTTATTATTTTTAGCAATGGCGGCTGACCGTGAACACGCCATACCAGAGATCCTTAAGGTCGATGGCAAGTGGGCATTGATCACTCGTGACAACAAAGAGTTGCCAGACTTGCTTGAGTATGCCGAGTATCACGCCGAGTTAGAAGAAACCGAGTTTGATTCGTATGCCCGAGAGATGCACCGAGAGGCTAGAATCTTTGTCGACATCGTGACGCCAGTCATGATTGAAAAGTGGGAGAAAGACTGATGAGGGAATGGATACATATTTTAGTTAACGCATTTTTAGCGGTGGTAGGATCGATCATAGCCTTACTGTTATTATGTCTTTTGTATTTAAAAATTGACGAAGTTTACGATATAGCCTATGGAACTAAAAAAATTTACGCCAGTGGACAACAAATCGAAAACCATTGTCATGCTGATATCAGTGTCGTCAAAAGACCCAAGCATGACTGTGCTTGATTGCGTTTTTAATGAAGCAGGCGTATTTGTCGTTGAGTCAGACGGTGAGTCGGTGATTGTTGAGGATATTGGCGAACACTTTCCCTTGCTCGACATGGCAAGTCCGGCACATCGCGATGAAGCGTTTTTTGAGTACGAAAGCATATTAGTAGATTCTGGCGGATATATACCTATACCTGACAAACTCTGTTAATATAACTAACTGGCGAACTGATTTCAGACCGCCATAACATAAGGAGGCCATATGGCTATTGAAGTGCAAAACACGTCGGATGTTTCGACGACATATATAAAACTGTTGGTGTATGGACAAGCTGGCGCAGGTAAAACTACGCTGATCAAAACGTTACCAAATCCAATCATCTGTTCTGCCGAGGGCGGATTGCTTAGTATCAAGGATGCAGATCTACCGTTCATTAAAGTTGGATCGTATTCTGATCTACGCCATGCGTATCTTTGGCTGGTTGATCACGGATCGAAGTATGAATCTGTTGCGCTTGATTCAATCTCGGAGATTGCCGAGGTTGTCTTGAACCATGAGAAAAAACAGGCCAAGGATCCAAGGCAGGCATACGGTGCAATGCAGGAGCAAATGACGGACTTAATCCGTGCGTTCCGAGATCTACCGATGCACGTTTACATGACCGCGAAGCTAGAAAAGATGACGGATGAAACTGGCAAGATTTTGTACGCCCCGAGCATGCCGGGCAACAAAACTGGTCAGCAGCTCCCATACTTTTTTGACGAGCTGTTAGCGTTGCGCGTTGAGAAAGATTCGGATGGCAACATCTGGCATGGTCTGAAATGTAGGGGCGACTCGGCATGGCAGGCCAAGGATCGTTCCGGTGCGCTTGATGAATGGGAAGAGCCGGATCTCGGCAAGTTAATCAAAAAGATTGGAGGTGCGTAATGGAAAGTGTACGACTGCAAGCCGCCAGTCAACTCTGGATGAAAGCGAAAGAAACAGAGCGTAAGGCAGTACAAGATCGTCGGGAGTTAGAAGACAAGATGCGAGAGCTTCTGAAAGTTGACGACAGTGTTGATGGCACGACGCGCGTTATCGATGGCGATCTCTCAGTAAAAATAACCACCAGATTGAATCGCAAGATTGATTCTGGAAAGCTACAAGATCTGGCGGCGGAGCATGGCCTGTCGGATCACCTAAGCACTTTGTTCCGTTGGAAGCCAGAGTTAGATATGAAGAGCTGGCGCAACGCGGACGAGAGCATCACCAAACCTCTGTTAGACGCCATTACAACGACGCCGAGCAGACCATCATTTGCAATTACAAATACTAAGGAGAAATAAATGGATTTAGAATTTGATAGCCACGATTTAGTAGTAGACGATTCACCTCGAGACTACTCACCCATCCCCGACGGCTGGTACGACGCTCGCATTATGGGCGCCGAGATTAAAGTAACCAAGAAAGGAGACGGGCGTTTTTTGTCGCTCAGGTACGATATAATTGGTGGTGACTACGCTGGACGTGTTGTTTTTGGCAACATCACCATCAACAATAAAAGTGCGACAGCCGAGTCAATTGGTCGTAAGCAATTAAGTCAGATTGCTATGGCTGGCGGCATGAGCGCTTTACCAAAGGACAGCGATGAGTTGGTTGGTATGGACTTAAAAATCAAGGCAACAATCAGGGCTGCAACTGAGCAATATGCGGCCTCGAACGATGTCCGAGATTGGAAGCCAATGGAAGGTGGATCTGATATGCCGCCGCCAAGTAAAAAATCCAACGGTGCGACCGCGCCTTGGGCTAAATAAACAGAGGGCTTCGGCCCTCTTTTTTTAAGGGAACGCATGAGCAAAATTGTAGAGCTGATCGACAGATACCACCAAGAGAAAACTGATACGCAGCGTGGACACATGGGCGGCTCTTTGCTCGGAAATAAGTGCGAAAGAGCGCTTTGGTACTTATTCAGATGGACGTTCAAAGAAAACTTCCCCGGTCGTATCCGCCGCCTTTTCCGTCGAGGCCACGATGAGGAACGCACCATTGTCAGTGACCTGCGAGCAATCGGTATCGATATCCGTGACGTTGGCAACAATCAGGCTCGTGTTGAGTTTGGCGGACACGTTAGCGGATCAGTTGATGGCGTGATCAAGAGCGGCGTCCCCGGTCATGAGATGGAAGAGTTTTTAGCAGAATTTAAAACTCATAACAAACGCTCTTTTGACGCCGTCTCGAGGAAAGGCGTTCAAGAGTCTAAGCCTATGCACTATGCACAGATGCAAGTGTATATGCTTGGAAAAGAAATACATAAAGCATTGTACGTTGCCGTTTGCAAGGACAACGACGAAATGTACACCGAGATCGTCGAGTTCGACAAAGAGTTTGCCGAGCGTTTACTACGCAAGGGAGAATGGATTGCGACGTCAATGGAAGCGCCGCCAAGACTGTCGAGCGATCCAACTTGGTTTGCTTGCAAGATGTGTCCGGCGAAACATATCTGCCACGAAAACAAACCGACCAAGCAAATTAATTGTCGGACGTGCGCCCACTCAGAGCCGAAAGACAATGGCACTTGGACGTGCAACAGACACAACGCGGACAACATTCCCGAGGATTTTCAGCACAAAGGCTGCGAGGATCACATACTGCACCGAGACGTTGTGCCTTGGTCGAGGATGGAAGGCGAAGATCCAAATGTTGTCACGTTTGAGATTAACGGTCAGTTTATTAAGAACGGCAATGGAAAAGATTGTTTTGCAAGCAGTGAGCTTGTTAGCAATACGGATGCTTGTCTGAGTCCAGACGAGTTTATTGGAAATTTAAGATCTAATTTTGGAGGCAAGATATCAGGATGATTAAAACAGATATAGAAAGCACACTAGCCGAGCGTCACGGACAATATGGACATTACACTTATGTCAGTAAGACCAGCCAGCTCTTAAAGCGAACCATTCGAGAGTCGCCAAACTACAAAACGATGCCTGCTTACATGAACGAAAGCCTGGACATGATATGCAACAAACTGGCTCGTATCTTGTGCGGCAATTACTTCCTTCGTGACTCATGGCTCGACATAGAAGGATACGCAAAACTCGTGACCGATGAACTTGATAAACTGGATGACTTGAATGCTGAGAAAGTATCAGAACTTAGCGATTGATCAACTCTACGAATGGTTTCGGTTTAACAGGCACGGGAATCCGTGCATTGTTTTGCCGACCGGCAGTGGAAAGTCGCACGTCGTTGCAGCCATATGTCAGGACTCGATAACAAAATGGCCTGACACTCGTATCTTAATGGCGACACACGTCAAGGAATTAATTGAGCAGAATGCGGAAAAAATGCTTTTGCACTGGCCCGACGCACCGCTTGGCATCTACTCGGCAGGAATTGGGCGTAAAGAATCCCATTGCAAAATCACGTTTGCAGGCATTCAGTCTATCAGAAACAAGGCCCACGAAATAGGGCATATTGACTTGATGATTGTTGATGAAGCGCACCTGATATCCCATAACACGGATACCAGTTACCGTAAACTAATCGATGCGCTTAAGATTATTAATCCTGCGCTGCGCGTTGTCGGACTGACTGCGACGCCGTACAGACTTGGTCACGGTATGCTGACCGATGACGAAGGCATATTCCATGACCTGATTGAGCCAACCAGTATCGAGGCGCTAGTCGAGGATAAATACCTTGCACCGCTGCGCTCTAAACTGACAGGAACGCAACTGAGCGTCAAAGGCGTACATCGTCGAGGCGGCGAGTTCATCGAGAAAGAGTTGCAAGCCGCAATCAATAAGTCGCACACAAACGCGGAAGTCGTGCGCGAAGTGATTAAATTGGCTGGCGACCGCAAGGCATGGTTGTTCTTTTGCGCTGGCGTAGACCACGCTCACGCCATTAAAGATCTGCTGTTGGACTCTGGCATCCCTGCGGAATGCATCACCGGAGAGACGCCTAAGATCGAGCGAGAGCGCATGATTGCCGATTTTAAGTCTGGACGCTTAAGAGCGCTTACAAACGCCAATGTATTGACCACTGGCTTCGACTATCCAGACATCGACTTAATCGCCATGATCAGGCCTACAATGTCTGCCGGGCTGTATGTGCAGATGGCTGGACGTGGCATGCGCATTAAAAGCCATACCGATCATTGTTTGGTGCTAGATTTTGCTGGCGTTGTGCAGATGCATGGGCCGATCACAAATGTTCAGCCGCCAAACAAGGCCGGTAAAGGCACTGGAGAGGCGCCAGTAAAGACTTGTCCAGAGTGTGACAGTTTAATTGCGCCAGCTGTTAAAGTTTGCCCAGACTGTGGATATGAGTTCCCACCGCCAAAAGAAAAAAAGTACCGTCTGTCAGATATTGACATAATGGGCAGCGAAAGCAATGCGCTCTCGGTAGAATCTTGGTTGTGGTCAACGCATACCTCTAGGGCCAGTGGAAAGAATATGGTGAAAGTTCAATATTACTCTAAGCTGTTAAGCGATCCAGTCATATCAGAATATTTTCCACTGACGCATCCCGGTTTTGTCGGTAATAGGGCTACAATTAAGTTAGCAGAAATTGCTAACAAGTCTAATATTAATTTTCAATTTTTAGATGCAGCGTCATTAGATGATATTTGTTTTGAAATGAATAAAGGAAACTGCCCTGATGAAATACGTTTTCGGAAAGAAGGGAAATACTACAAAGTCGTCAAAAGGGACTGGTCGCTCTGAACACGTTGAGCAGCGAGAATTTGTAAGTTGGTTTCGGAAAAACTACAAAGGAATAAGGATCATTGCAATACCAAACGGCGGTCAAAGAAATATCGCGACTGCGGCACGATTAAAGGCCGAGGGAGTCATGCGAGGAGTTCCAGACCTGTACGTCCCGGCGTGGATGTTGTGGATCGAAATGAAGAAAATTAGCGGCGGTCGAGTGTCGCCAGAACAGAAGGACTGGCACAATTATTTACAAAGTATTAACCAAAATGTTATTATCACGGCAGGATTTGAAAATGCAAAATTACAAATTGAAGATTTTATAGAGGAGATGGAAGATGCCTGATAAAAATTTAACCAAGTCTTTAAGACTTAGCCAAAACATTAAAGCGAATCGATCAAAACTAAATTTACGCCAAGACGATTTAGCCAAATTGTTAGGAACAAATCGCTCAAAAATTAGCCAGTGGGAGAATGGGACATCGAATCCATCTGACGTTGAAAAACAAAAAATGGAACAGTTGTTTTTGACTGGTCGCATCTTGGAAGATCAAGTGCAACTCGATCCTGAGCGCAATGCCTTGTTATTTACCGAAGTTAACGTTATAGGTTTGATCGGGATTACGCTTGGCGCTATGGCCGTGATCACAATGCTTTACTTGGTGGCAAGCCTATATGGTTAGTTTAAACCTTCGTAAGTTTAATAAGCGCATCAAACACATTAAGTTTGGGCCGTACTACATGGTGGCACTAAATAAATGGGATAAAGGCGAACAATTGTTTACTTTTATTGATGGGAAAACTTATCGAGAATCAGAGGTTGAGACACTAGCAAAGAAATATGGTTATAATAACGTTAAGCGAGTTTACGAGACCTATAATTCGCTTGGTTAGTATTTCATTTATTCTCCAGTCACACCTCTTGCCCCACTTCGCGTGGGGCTTTTTTTGCCAAATAATTGACACAAAAGTGCCAGAGTTGCTATAATTACTTATCAGCTCAAAAAACAATCACGTTGACCGAGCGAATACAGGAGAAAAAAATGAGTAAATTTCACACCAGAATCGACGTATTTAATTTTATTCGTGGCGGTAACGCTGTTTTTACGATTAAGTCTTTAAAGACTGGTAAGCATTTCACATACAAAGTTACACAAAAACAGGTCGAGGATTATGATGGCAAAAAGATTCGCACAGGCCAATTTTTCGTGAGAGTTCTTGCTGGGCCTAACAATCAAGATTGGGATGCTAGTCAATACATTGGCTTTATGAGATCTTTGTGGATGGTTGATTACAAACTAGAAGCCAAAGGCCCATTGATTGCTGGCAAAAAAGGCAATAAAGAGGCTCCATCTTTCATTGCGCTTGAATGGCTTTTAAAGAAACTTTGCGCAATTAGCGACACTGATTGCATTGACGATTGGTCAGTCGAAGTTATGCACGAAGGACGTTGCTGCCGATGCAGCCGAGCGCTGACTCATCCAGACAGCATCAAGTCTGGGATCGGCCCAGAGTGTGCAAAGAGAGCTTAGGCTCTCTTTTTTTATGCGTAACTTTTCTTTGTTTTCTTTTTTGTTTTTGTCTTTGCTACTTTTTTCTTTTTGGCTTTTGCTGCTGCAGCCATTCCTTCTTTTGTATACGGATACTTTGTCTTTCCAACCATTGGCATAACTATCTCCTTTAACGTTTAACTGCTGAACTGCCTACATAAAAACTAAAAATCATTAACATGATCTGATCATACGACGAACGGAACATTGCTGCGCCTTGAATGATTTCCCATTCTGTCCATCGTTTTGTTGTGTCAATCAATCCAAACAAATAAGTCCCACCAGATGACTTCTCAACTGGCACTGCAATATCGATTGGCGTAAACATTGGCGCGAGACTAATAAATGCAACCATCGACAAAAATCCTAATACAAGTACACGTCGAGTTGCGCTCGAGAACCTGTCTTTTGTTCTTACTTTAAATTCTTTGTCAGCAATCTCTGCTCTTGCCTTCATATGCTCGACATCAAAGGCGAGCCGTTCCATCATCAACTTTTGCTGATCCGCCTTCGCCTTCGCCGCATTTGCCAGAAGGCCCGAGAATACGCCCACGAGGTTCCCACCAATAGCGAGTATAACTTCTGTCCCAAGTCCGAGCATCTATGTTTGACTCTAAATTTAATTAAGTAAAATCCAGCATTCATTAACACTTTAAAACTGTCTTTATACATCCCAAGCCCCATGTTGCAGCGCTTGCACAGCATACCTCTTATTCTCCCACTATCGTGACAGTGGTCAACTGAAAGCGTGTCTATTCCGTCCTTAGTCCCTGTTTTTTTGCAAATTAAACAACGGTTTTGCTGGCTATCTGCCAGAGCCATCATCTCAGGCAGCGTTATTCCGTAACGAGTCCTTAAATGATAATCAGCATTTTCGCTTTTACTTCTTGCTCTTCTTTTTCTTTTTGGTTTTGGCTGTTTTTGCTGTTTTGGCTGCTTGCTTAAATTGCTTAGCTGTCGGCGCACCTTTGTCTCCCGGCTTTCTCATTTTCTCACCAGAGCCGGCTTTGATCCTATCTTTCTTGGCTTTGATGTTGGCATAAAGTCCACGTTTTGCCATGACTATCCTTTCTTACTTTTGTTGCGTTTAGAAATTGCCGCACTCTTTCTCTTGGCGTCAGCTTTAGATGATGCGCCCCAAGCCTGTAGACTTAACAACAATCTTGTTGGCTTGCCCTTAGAGTCTCGCTCTGGGCCTTTCATGCCGCCCATACGAGCCAGAAAAGATGCACGTCGAGGATTGTCTCCAGACTTAACTGGCGACTTTAAATTTGCGCCTGTAGTTTTTTTAAAGTGTTTACGGCCTTTTTCGTTTAGACCGCCTTTTGGATTTTGATGTACTTTCTTAACCATCTGGGCCTTTCCTTTCTAACAAATGCACTCTCACTTTAAGATCGTGAATGTGTTCAAGAATTTCTTCTTTTAAATCTTGCCGTGCAAATGCATTACCGGGGCTAGGAACAATCACGCCTTGAGGACTTATCAACTGCATTTGATTGGCGCGAATCAACTGAATGTCTGATGAAATTTCGCCAATGCTAGAAATGACCCACCACATAGCCGCCAGCAAAACTGGAACTAAACTAGCCAACGCCTTTGCTATGTCAAAGTCTTTCATTTGTTTTTGTTTAAAAGATCAAAAACAGTTTTAATCTTTTCTTCCAAAAATTTAAGGCGCAACAAAACTTCACTGCGAAAACTAATTAAACCAGCAGCCAGTATCGCTAACGCCGATATGATCGGCCAAAGTTCTACTAACGTTTGAGTCACTTATCAGCCTTCCCATCCAGCTTTTCGTCAATGGAATCTAACTTAACAAAAACTCGATCGACAAACTTTCCAAACTCTTTGCGTTTGAGATAGTCGCCAGCAACCAAGACCTCAATCTCGCCAACTCGACGCTCAGTCCGGCTTTGTAGTTTCTGCAAGTCGCGGATTGCCGCCCAGATAATATGCGCCAAAGCGCCTAACAATGCGCTTGCGCCACCAAGTATAAAATTGATGGTGGATTGATCCATGCTAGAACGTTCCTTCCCAGACTCTGAATTTGTTGAAGTCACCAGATAATATCTTTCTCTTTATCACTTCCTGCGCTGCCTTATGATCGTCCCATTTGACGCCAGCCTCTTTTAACCACTGCGACATAATGTGCATTGGTATTCGGCCTACAAGTCTATTATCGCCTTTTTGTTGATCGAATCCAGCATCTTTTAAGTGTTTAACTTGTTTAATTGTTGGATCGTTATCGTATACGTTCTCAATGGTAAGTGTGTCCCCACCATCGTCGTGATGTACTATCTCTTTAACTTTCAAACAAACCTCCGATAAAAAAAGGGAGAGGCGTTAGCCCCTCCCATACACCAATTAAGATGTTGTGTTGTCAAAGATACCGCCTGATGCTTTCTCGTTTTTAGAAACAAGAGTTAGCTCAGTAACGATTGCTCGACGTGTGCTGTCGCCTGTTTTAGCAAGCTCCATGTTCTTAGTGTTTCTAAGAACAGCAACGCAGAACATATCATCTTGAACAATGAACACATCACGACTTCGGTTTTGACGCGAAGGCATAAAGTTTACAGTTCCCCAAGGAGTAACGTAAACGTCAACTGCGTTAACAACAGCGTTTGTGCCACCGACAGATGCGCCGATAGTTGCTCGCTGATTGTTCATACCAGTGAATGAAAGAGCCTTGTTAACTTGGAATGCTGATAGGTACACAGTATCAGGATTTCCACCTTCCTCCCAGATTGACTGCATAACACCGTCAAAACGAGCTTGACTAAACGCTTGTAGCGTTGTCGTTTCATCAGTTCTCGCATCAGTCCCATCGCCGGTCGCGTCAGAGCCTTCGTTGTCACCAAAG
>Ga0098054_1001584_pt1 | contig 11308 bp, 10 predicted proteins | sample 16_taG_FD_75048 | JGI IMG/M metagenome (GOLD analysis project Ga0098054, IMG submission 75048) | Marine viral communities from the Subarctic Pacific Ocean - 16_ETSP_OMZ_AT15313 metaG | ecosystem: Environmental > Aquatic > Marine > Oceanic | place: Pacific Ocean | collected 2015-01-18
CAAACAAATGGCGATATTAATAATCAAGCTGTTCAAGCCATGCTTGGTTTAATGGATACCCATTATAGTCAGAGTTTACTCGCTGCATTACTCGCGCAGGATGGCGCAGCCTTAATGGCTGAAGTTGCCCAAGTCGCGAGCAGAAATCCTAATTACATTGCACTACTTGATGACTTAATTGCACTTACGCATATTATTCAATTAAGCCAATTAGTGCCTGAAGCGGCAGCACTTGATAGCAATAATGCTGACTACATTAAGCATGTTGCAGCGCACACTCATGCTCAGCAAATTCAAGTGTATTATCAGTTATTACTGAATGGCAAAAAAGATTTACAGTGGGCGCCTGAGCCACGCTTAGGGTTTGAGATGATTATGCTACGATTGTTAGCATTTCAACCTGAGCACTCACAAACGACGCATTCAGCACCTAGCTCGCAACCCGCGCCAGAGCAAAATGCCACAGGGCGTACCAATGCATTGCGTGATATTTTAAATAAAAATAAACCAGCGCAGAGCAATAGCACTGAAAGTCAGCCATCAATACATAATCCACAGCCAATAGAGGCTCCTGAGCCTGAGGTTTCGCGCTCTGATAATAGCCCGACTCACATTGAGCAAGAGTCAACACAAAGTCAGCCAAACATGTCTGATACAACGCCAATGAGCGATGAACAAGCGCAGCGTCAAAGCGAAGATGATGCCTACATGCAGCACAGCGATGTAGAACAAACCATTGCAGCGCAATACGATGATGTAATGAGTAGCGCGGTTGACCAAGGATTTAATCCTGAGCTATCAAACGTACCTAGTAGCACTGAGCATTCAGCGCCAACAATGGGCGAGCAAGAAGCACGTGCACAGTATGCAATAGCGCGTATTTTACGTGACAGAAATATTTCCGGTGCGGGTAAACTGTCAAGCGCAGCAACCGAAAAACCTGTTGTGCCAAAATCGACCCCTACTAGGCCCGTCGATAAACCTATTAGCAATACACCTCAAGCTGTAGCGCAGGAGCCGCCTCCATGGGATAGTGAGGCGGGTGATGAGTTACCAAAAAAGCCAGCGCTCCCCATGTCAGGGAGCAAGCCACAGGTAAGCACTAAACCTGCAAATAAAGTCGACTTTAAAGCAAAGCATCAAACAATTACCGAAAATCTTGCGCCTGAGCTATTAGAGCAAATTAATCCGCAAAAACCGGCTCCTGTTGTTGAACAAGCACCAAGTATTCCGGTGCCGGATGATTTTCAAAGCCCCATCAGTGAAATTAGATTTGCCCATCAACAAGATGAATGGGCTTATTTAATTAAGCGAATGGGGCTTGGCGGGCGCATGCGCCAGTTTGCCTTGCATTCAATTTTTACCAAGCAAGACAATCATTTTCATATTGAAGTGGATGAATCGCAAAAGCATTTAGATACGCCTATGCTGCGCCAAAAGTTAAATGTGGCGTTATCGACTATTTATGGACATAACGTTGAGCTAAATATCGACTTTGCCAGTGGGGTGATTGACTCGCCTTATCTAATTCAACAAAAAATTGATGCAGGTCGTCACCAGCAAGCGATTGATGTGATCACAAGCGATGAAAATATAGTACAATTTCAACAGCTATTTAGCGCTGAAATTGACGAAAACAGTATTCAGGCATTGTAATTAACTATCAGTGCCCTTATTTATACTTCAGTTAATGTATTAAAAGAAAGAGAGACGATTATGTTTAAAGGTGGAATGGGTAACATGATGAAGCAAGCGCAGCAAATGCAAGAGCGCATGCAAAAAGCCCAAGAAGAAATCGCAACAATGGAAGTCGTTGGTGAAGCTGGTGCCGGTTTAGTTAAAGTAACCATGCTTGGTAACCACAACGTGCGCCGTGTTGAGCTTGATGAAAGCTTAATGGAAGACGACAAAGACATGATTGAAGATTTATTAGCTGCAGCATGTAACGATGCTGTGCGCCGTGTTGCCGATGAAACGCAAGAACGCATGGGTAAAGTGACAGGCGGTATGCAGTTACCACCTGGTATGAAAATGCCGTTCTAAGCAACTATGCAACTTTCAGATAGTTTAACATCGCTGATAGAGGCACTGCGTTGTCAGCCCGGCATCGGTCCGAAGTCTGCCCAGCGTATTGCGTTTCATTTGTTAGAGCGCGACCGTAAAGGCGGTGCTCAACTTGGTAATGCCTTGACTAAAGCAATGAGCGCTGTAGGTCATTGCCAATCGTGCCGCACATTTACCGAGCAGGCGCAGTGTGATATTTGCTTAAGCACTAAACGCCAAGACAGTGGTATTTTATGTGTTGTTGAATCGCCAACGGATGTACTCGCCATTGAGCAAACAGGTCAATACAAAGGGCTTTACTTTGTATTAATGGGGCATTTATCACCGATTGATGGCATAGGGCCTAAAGAAATTGGCCTTGATGTACTCGAGCAAAAGCTTGCGCAAGGCGGTATTAATGAAGTCATTTTAGCCACAAATCCTTCGGTTGAAGGCGAAACAACGGCGCATTATATTGCTCAGCTTTGCCACAAAAACAATGTGGGTGCATCGCGTATTGCTCATGGTATTCCTGTTGGTGGTGAGCTTGATTTAGTCGATGGAATGACGCTTATGCATGCATTTAGCGGTAGGCGCTTAGTCAGCCATGAATAGTTTATTTTAAGCTTAACTATTTGAACTTACTTTAAAAGCCTACATACATGCTGTAGGCTTTTTTGTTGGCTTTAATTGCAATATAAACAAAAGTTTAAGGATGGTATGGCTGCAATAACCCAAAGTGCTAGTGTGATTGTTGATGACTTTATCGCACCTGTTTGCCATGAACACATAAAAATTATTTATCAAGATGAGGCGCTTTTAGTGATCAATAAACCTAGCGGTTTATTGAGTTTGTCGGGTAAAAACCCACTAAATTGGGATTCCGTTCATTATCGCTTAGTCAATGGTCAACAGGGTAAAACAGCCGCCTTTGCAGAAGCAAAGTTACCTCATCGATTAGATTTTGGAACCTCAGGGATCATGCTGGTGGCACTCAATAGTGAGTCGGCAAAAAACCTCAATCAACAATTTCAAAGTCACACCATAAGCAAACGCTATGTCGCTATGTTGCAAGGAAAAGTGTGCGATAACCACGGACAAATAAATTACCCGATTGCTAAAGACAAACTCCATTTTCCTCGTGTTAAGTTATGTAACACCACAGGCAAAGCGGCCTTAACACACTACACAGTACTTAAGCGTTTTATTCAACCAATCAAGACGTTAGTGCAATTTACCCCCGTTACTGGTCGAACGCATCAATTACGTATTCATAGTCATGCAATTGGGCATCCTATTTTAGGTTGCGATTTGTATAAAAGTGAACAGAGTGAGCAGATGGCGTCGCGTTTGCAGCTACATGCCAGCGATATATATTTTCATCACCCAAGCACTCAAAAGCCGATGCATTTACACTGTGCTAGCCCATTTTGAACAGATATTGTTTTTTATAATATTGTTGTTTTTTGCTGGCAGCTTTTTTTACTTTTTTCCCTTGAAGTTCTGACACCTCCCCCCATATTAAGTGCATAACGCAGACACTTTGCAAATTGGAGATACATAAATGACTGCAGCACAAAAAGAAACATTAGGCTTTCAAACAGAAGTAAAACAATTACTAAACTTAATGATTCACTCGCTTTATTCTAATAAAGAAATATTTTTACGTGAGCTTGTATCAAACGCATCTGATGCAGCCGATAAATTACGCTTTTTAGCGTTATCAAACGGCGACTTATATCAAGGTGATGCTGATTTACGTGTACGTATTAGTGCTGATAAAGAAGCCAATACGGTAACCATTTCTGATAATGGTATTGGTATGACACGTGATGAAGTGATCAGCTCTTTAGGTACAATTGCAAAGTCGGGTACCGCAGAGTTTTTCAAAAACTTAACGGGCGACCAAAGCAAAGATTCACAACTTATTGGTCAATTTGGTGTGGGCTTTTACTCAGCGTTTATTGTTGCTGATGAAGTGACAGTGCGTACCCGTAAAGCAGGCGAGACAACAGCTGTAGAGTGGCAATCAAAAGGTGAAGGTGAATACACGCTGCAAGAAATTGAAAAAGAAGGCCGCGGTACAGACATTATTCTACACCTACGTGAAGAAGAAAAAGAGTACGCAGACGAATGGCGCCTTCGTAGTATCGTGACTAAATACTCTGATCATATTTCTACACCAGTACAAATGTACAAAGCAGAAGTACCAGAGTCTGAAGGCGAAGACGGTGAGAAAATTCCAGCAGTTCCTGGTGAGTGGGAAAGCATTAACCGTGCTACGGCATTATGGACGCGTGATAAGTCTGAAATCTCTGAAGATGAATACAAAGAATTTTACAAGCATGTAAGCCATGACTGGGAAGATCCACTTAGTTGGGGACATAACAAAGTTGAAGGTAAAACTGAATACACCAGTTTGTTATACATTCCGAAAAAAGCGCCGTTTGATTTATGGAACCGCGAGCGCCAAAGTGGCTTAAAATTATACGTGCAACGTGTATTCATTATGGATGATGCTGAGCAGTTTATGCCAAGCTACCTGCGTTTCGTTAAAGGTCTATTAGATTCAAATGATTTACCACTGAACGTATCGCGTGAAATACTTCAAGATAACAAAGTGACCCAAGCTATCCGTAAGGGGTGTACGTCGCGTATTATTAAAATGCTTGAGCGTATGGCGAAAAACAAAGCCGATGATTACCAAACGTTTTGGAATGAATTTGGTCAAGTAATGAAAGAAGGCCCAGCTGAAGATGCGGCTAACAAAGAGAGCATTGCTAAGCTATTACGTTTTGCTTCAACGCATACCGATTCAGACACTCAAGATGTCTCGCTTGAACAATACATTGAGCGTATGAAAGACAGCCAAGATAAAATTTACTATGTTGTTGCTGACTCATTTATTGCAGCTAAAAACTCACCGCATTTAGAGATCTTCCGCAAAAAAGGCATTGAAGTTTTACTACTAAGTGACCGTGTTGATGAGTGGATGATGAGCCACTTAACTGAATTTGCAGACAAGCAATTTCAATCAATTACTCGCGGTGATTTAGATTTAGGCGACTTAGACGACGAAGAAACTAAAAAAGCACAAGAAGAGTCTGAAAAAGAAGTTGCAGGCCTTATTGAGCGTATTAAGACCGCATTAGGTGATGATGTTAAAGAAGTACGCTTTACACATCGTTTAACCGATTCGCCAGCCTGTGTGGTGAGCGACGACAACGACATGAGCTCGCAAATGCAAAAGCTGATGGAGTCAGTAGGTCAAGCAGTGCCAGAAGCTAAACCTGTGTTTGAGCTAAACCCTGAGCATCAGATTGTTAAGCATTTAAATGATGAGCAAGACGAAGATAAATTTGCGCAGTGGTCACATGTATTGCTAGATCAAGCATTACTAGCTGAGCGCGGTACGCTTAAAGATCCAACTGGATTTGTCACTCGCTTAAATAAACTTATGCTTGATTTAAGCAAATAAGTATTAAAAATCAATGATTGAGTAAAAAGGGAACGTTTGTTCCCTTTTTTTATGCGCTGGAGCATAGAGTTTATTGATTTTTAAAGGTTAAATTTGCTGCATAGACGCTGCCCGAAAGGGTCTGTCTGCCTACATGGATGGTGGCAAATGGCGTGAGCAGGACGCAGAAGCTTTGCTCGATTTTTACTCAGCCTACTAAGTAGCAAACATTGCGCCGCGATTAAAGTGCCCCTAGTTTGCACAAATATTAATCCGCAAAGGCCAACAGACTCTAGACAATTAGTATAAGTTACTTGAGTATCTGCGGCGCTTGTGGAAGAATTCAGACTTTAAAATAAACTCTCATATTAGGGGACAATGATATGCGCATTATTCTTTTGGGCGCGCCGGGTGCAGGTAAAGGTACTCAAGCTCAGTTTTTAATGGATAGATACGGTATTCCACAAATTTCTACCGGTGATATGCTACGAGCTGCAATTAAAGAGGGCACACCACTTGGCCTTGAAGCAAAAAAAGTAATGGACGCAGGTCAGTTAATTTCTGATGACATCATCATTGGCCTTGTTAAAGAGCGCATTGCAAAACCTGATTGTGAGAAAGGCTTTTTACTTGATGGCTTCCCACGTACCATTCCACAAGCTGATGCAATGAAAGATAATGGCGTTGTCGTTGATCACGTTATTGAATTTGATGTTGCTGATGAAGTGATTGTTGAGCGTATGGGTGGCCGTCGTGTTCATCCTGGTTCTGGTCGTGTTTATCATGTTGTTTACAATCCACCAAAAGAGGAAGGTAAAGACAACGAAACAGGCGAATAGCTTATTATCCGTGCGGATGACACAGAAGAGACAGTTCGTAAACGCTTAGGCATTTACCATGAGCAAACAATGCCATTGGTTGACTACTACCAAGCAGAAGCGCAAGCGGGTAATACGCAGTACCATAAATTAGACGGTACTCAAGCGGTTGAAGCAGTAAGCAAGCAACTAGCTGAGCTTTTGGGTTAATTTTTATCTAAAATTAAAAGCATAATTAAAAAAAAACCGCTTCATAGCGGTTTTTTATTATCTGAAATTCGACCTTTAAAGCGTTTTAAGCTTTTCAATAACGCTATCGTATTCAGGCTCGGTTGATAAGCTAGTAACTAATTGTTTATATATAACTTTATGGCTTTTATCGAGAATAAAAACAGCGCGAGTAAGTAACCCCATATCTTTAATTATTAACCCATACTTTTGGCCAAAATCACGCCATACAGAATCAGACAGTGTCGTAACTTTATCGATATTTTCTGCTTTGCAAAAACGTTTTTGTGCAAAAGGTAGGTCGGCACTAATCGTCAACATGGCCACGCCAGGAAACTGTTGCGCTACTTTTTCATTAAAATGCTTTGTTTGTAGGCTACAAATGCCAGTATCTAAGCTTGGTACTACGCTGATTAATACAGCTTGCCCTTGGTAATTTTCTAATGTAATGGCAGTAAAGCTGTCGTCGACCACTTTAAAATTTGGCGCATCAGCACCGACTTTGAGGCCTTGGCCTAGTAACGTAACAGGTTTACCTTGCGCTGTTACTTTTCCTGCATCTAAGGTGTTTTCAGGTAACTCTGATGCAAAACTAGTGCAACAAAATAGGCTCAATGCAAAGGCTAATGAACGACGCATGGATTTTTTCCTTTTAAGAATTAACGTAATAGTGGTGAGTGTATTATACTGTGATGGAGTTACCAAGCAGAATAATTGACGCGTTTATTTTTCCCTAAAATTGTAAATAAGCAATACTTTGATTACTATGTATATATAAGAAATAGGTATTAATTAATAATATCCGTGCCTTTATTTTTTGCGGTGTCAGCGTACAACAAGTTTTAAAATAGAGAGATAATATGTCAACATCGGTTTTAATTTGTGATGATTCAAAACTAGCTAGACGTCAATTAGCTCGCTCTTTACCCGATGATTGGGATATTAAAGTTGAATTTGCATGTGACGGTGTAGACTGCATAAAACAAATAACTAAAGCCCAGCCTGAAATTCTTTTCCTTGATTTAAATATGCCAGAAATGGACGGTTATGGCGTGCTTGCTGCAATGAAAGAGCAAGGACTCGACGTTCTCACTGTTGTGGTATCAGGCGATATTCAACCGAGTGCGCATCAACGTGTGCTTGAGCTTGGCGCCATAGATTTTATTCAAAAACCGTGTTCCCCCGAAAAGCTTGCTGCCATTATTGAACATCATGGTATTAGAGATAGAGCACTGCGTGAACGCATGTCTCACTCGTTAGGTGAACAAGTTGACCCTGATGTTCGTGATATATATCAAGAGCTGACTAATGTTGCCATGGGTCAGGCGGGAGATTTACTGGCAAGACTGCTTAATGTATTTGTTAAGTTACCCATTCCTAATGTTAATGTTTTAGAAGTCAGTGAGCTCAACATGGCGTTAAGCTCTGTTGATACCAATGATACTACATCGGGTATTTGCCAAGGCTTTATAGGTGGCGGGGTATCTGGCGAGGCATTATTACTTTTAAATGACTCTAGTTTTAAAGAAATAGCCTCACTGATGAATTACGAAGGTGAACTAAACGACAAGGTTGAGTTAGAGTTGCTAATGGATGTAAGTAACATTTTAATTGGCGCTATTTTAACCGGCTTGTCAAAACAGCTCGACATGACCTTTAGCCAAGGGCATCCAATAGTTTTGGGGCAGCATCGGGACGTTTCTGAGCTTGTTCAGTCGAATAAGTCGCGCTGGCAACGGACTCTAGCCATAGAAATAAGTTACGGTATTGAAAATCATGATATTAGTTGTGATTTAATGTTGCTCTTTACTGAAGATTCACTAAAAACTTTGAAATACAAAGTTGCTTATCTACTAGAAGATTAAATATTTATGCCAGCTGATTTAGATTTGAATGAAATCCATTGGTTAATGGATATGTTTAATACGGTTGATGTCGGTCTTGTTGTACTCGATCGAGAATACAAAGTGCATGTATGGAATGGTTTTATGGAAAATCATTCTGGTTTGTTACCGAGCGCTGTAAAAGACAAAGACTTATTTGATTTATTTCCGGCCATTGATGAAAAATGGTTTAGAAGTAAATCTGAGTCAGTGTTTGTATTAAAGAATCGTTCATTTACTATTTGGGAGCAGCAGCCGTATATTTTTCGTTTTAAAAACTACCGACCAATTACCGGTAAAGCGGACTATATGTATCAAAATGCCACGTTTATTCCACTTACCAATGTGCGAGGCGAAGTCGAGCATATTTGTATTATTATTTACGATGTGACAGATATTGCGGTTAACAAAAAAGAACTAGAAGAGTTAAATAAAAAACTAGAACAAGTAAGCCAAACAGATAGTTTAACCCAGCTTGCCAATAGAGGGCATTGGGAGCATTTACTGCACCAAGAATTTTTACGAACGAAGCGAAACGAAGGTTGTTGCTCGTTATTAATTTTTGATATTGACCACTTTAAAAAGGTAAATGATGATTTTGGACACAGTGCTGGAGATGAAGCACTTCGTCATATAGCGAGTTTACTGAAAACTGCATTGCGTGAAACAGACATTGCTGGGCGATACGGCGGTGAAGAGTTTGTTGTTACTTTATTAGATACCGATAAACAAGGGGCGATTGTATTTGCTGAACGTTTACGCCAATTAATTGAAACCTCTCCGGCGAAATACAATGAGCACACGGTGCATATGGCCATTAGTGTGGGTATTGCGTGTTTTGATGATCAGTTTAAAGATCACGAACGATGGATTGAAGCTGCCGATAAAGCGCTTTATCATTCAAAAGAAACAGGTCGAAATAAAGTGTCGGTATACGCTGATATAAAAAATGATGCTTAGGCATCATTTTTTAATTGGGGGGTAAAATAAGCAAGTCAGTTTTAAGTAAGCGCATTATTTTTTCTGCAGTATTACCAATGAGTTTTGCTTTAATTCCTACATTCCCAACAGATCCTATAATCACTAAATCAGCATTGAGCTTGGCCGCTAAGCTCGGGATCACCTGCTCAGGTAAACCCGCTTTAATATAAAGTTTGTCGCGTAAGTTATTATCAATAATGAGTTGTTGCTGTGATTGAGGTAATTTCTCAAAGGCATTGACTAGTTGCTCTTCTGAAAATACTAAGCCTAAATCTCTTAATATTGGAGAAATATACACTGTGTAGCCGGCATAAAATTCACAGTCTGTTCGCTGTGCGTATGCTAGGCCATATTTAATAATTGACTGATTAAGCTTATGTTTTGCGGTTTTTTCGCTGGCTAAATCAAGTGCGGCGAGTATGTTGGTATGCTTGCGCCATTTGTTATCTGCCGCTAAATACAAAGCGATGGGCGTAAAGCGGATAAGTTGCCAATCAAGTTCACTAAATTGGCTGTCGCTGTCGATATGGCGTGTTTTTATCACCATTTCGTAATCATCAGTATTAATATCTTCGTTAAGCCACTGCTCGGGGGCTTCATGCCATGCGGTTTGAAAGGTATAACTGCAACCCTCCAGTTCTGCGCTAATCAGTGGCTCCAACTGTGCCCTTAATGATGAAAGGCATTTATCTTGGAGTGAAAGCAATTGTTCTGGCGACAGAGAAAATAAAATATTGCCGGTTTCTTCAAAGCTAAATGCAACAATATCAATATGTTTATTCCCTTGCAGCGCTTTTTGTTTAGCATGCTGCAATGACGTTTTTGCAAATTCAACCGAATCAATCAGTACAAGAAGCTTTTTTTTGTCCATTATTTTTACTCTGTTGTATGGCGTGAATCATCAATTGGACATTGACCAATGGTTGAAATCTCACCAGAATTTGACTCCTGTTCCAGTTTTACCTTAAAGCCCCATAGTCTGTAAAGGTGTTTTAATACCTCCCTATGGGAGTTAGCCAGTGGAACGGCGTTGTGAGGGATATATCGTAGGGTTAAAGAGCGGTCGCCGCGTAAGTCAACATCGTAAACTTGTATGTTAGGCTCATGATTACTAAGGTTATATTGTGTAGAAAGTGCTTCTCTAACCGCTTTGTAGCCATTATCGTCGTGAATAGCGCCTATTTCTAAATGTGGGTTACTAGCATGGTCGACTATGGTGAATAATTTAAAATCCCGAATCAGCTTAGGGGATAAAAATTGGCTAATAAAACTCTCATCTTTGAAATTTTGCATTGCAAAGTGCAGTGTCTCGAGCCAGTCACTGCCCGCATGCTCAGGAAACCAGCGTTTATCTTCTTCTGTTGGGTTTTCACAAATACGACGTATATCAACCATCATATTAAAGCCCAGTGCATAGGGGTTAATACCTGAGTAATAATCGCTATTGTATGGAGGTTGGTACACAACATTAGTATGGCTTTGTAAAAACTCCAACATAAATGAGTCGGTTAGTTTTCCCTCATCATATAAATGGTTCAAAATAGTATAGTGCCAAAAAGTGGCCCAACCTTCATTCATTACTTGGGTTTGTTTTTGCGGATAAAAGTATTGTGATATTTTTCGCACTATCCTGACGATTTCTCGCTGCCATGACTCGAGTAAAGGGGCATTTTTTTCAATAAAGTACAGAATATTTTCCTGTGGCTCTTGCGGGAAGTGGCGTTCGTGTTTTTTTGACTCTTGCTGTTGAGAAGGAATGGTACGCCACAATTCGTTAACTTGTGATTGCAAATACTCAGCCCGTTCTTGCTGGCGTTTTTGCTCTTCAAATAACGAAATTCGTTGTGGACGTTTGTACCTATCAACACCGTAACTCATTAATGCATGACATGAGTCGA
>Ga0098054_1001585_pt1 | contig 11308 bp, 10 predicted proteins | sample 16_taG_FD_75048 | JGI IMG/M metagenome (GOLD analysis project Ga0098054, IMG submission 75048) | Marine viral communities from the Subarctic Pacific Ocean - 16_ETSP_OMZ_AT15313 metaG | ecosystem: Environmental > Aquatic > Marine > Oceanic | place: Pacific Ocean | collected 2015-01-18
GTCAACATCTGAATGTAATCTCCTACCAGCAGTTATTGCAACTGGAATACCGAATCCGTAGCCAGGAAATAATTCACCATTGATTGCCGCAGTTACACCGGCACTTATACCCTGTACTGCAACACTACCGTTATACATTCTTCCTCGAATTGCAACATCACCTGTAATGGAAAGTGGAATTCCACCAGATATTCCCTGTACTGCACCCGAAATGCCTACTGGGTCTACACCATTAGTTGAACCAGCAACGGCAATATAATGCAATGCACCAGATGTCCCCGAACCATCTTGGCCATAGTTTCTAATCGCAAACGAACCACTAGTTGATCCGGAAATATTACCAGCAATTGTTACTGGTCCAGTTTGTCCTGCCCATTGGATTGGCAGAGCATTTCCTAGTGTTACTCTCTTATTGTCGTTATAGTCACCCCATACCATTTTAGTAAGGGAAACATGAGAATTGGTTAAGCCGACTTCAGAACCCTTCGCGAAGTCGGTTGCCATAGTTGCACCATCGCTCCCGATGACAATAAATAGGTTTGAGTCTGAATCTGGCATAAATTATCCTTTAAATATCAAAAATTTAGTTGATTTAATTTTTCTTTGTGGTATATTATATATAGAAAAATATAAGACCGTGACGGCATCAAGTATAGGAGAACTACAATAAATGCTATTTGACAAAAATGTTCAGAATGATTTCATAAAAAATATAGAAAATTATGTATTGAAGAATGGAGGGACATATATTGATGCCATATTAACGATGTGTGAACTATTTGAAATAGAACCTCAAATAGCCGCTAAGTTTCTGACCAAACCTATTATAGAGAAAGTGGCGGTAGAGGGTATTGATATTAACCTTCTAAAAGAAAATACTGCAAAACTTCCAATTTAATTCTTGACTATTGGGGATTTTATAGTATTATATACATATAGTAATCGTGGTTGGGTAGTTCCCGACCGAGTTTAGAACACGGTAGTTCCGTGAGTAGCAAAAAAGGAGACATATTATGTCATTTGCAGATTTTAAGAAGCGTTCTCAGTCAAGTATTAATGAATTGACTAAGAAGATTGAAGAAACAAACAAGAAAGAATCATACACCGATGACCGTTTCTGGCGTCCAGAGTTGGACAAATCCAGTAACGGTTTTGCTGTTATTAGATTCTTACCCGCACCAGACGGTGAAGACTTGCCATGGGCAAAGTATTATTCACACGGGTTTCAAGGTAAGGGTGGATGGTTTATTGAAAATTGTCCTACCACTCTTGGCCAAAAGTGTCCTGTATGTGAAGCAAACAGTGAACTTTGGAATAGTGGAATTGAAAAGGATAAGGATATTGCACGAAATCGCAAGAGGCGATTGCACTACACTTCAAACATTATGATTATAAGTGACCCCGCAAATCCTCAAAACGAAGGTAAGGTATTCCTTTACAAATATGGTAAGAAGATTTTTGATAAAATCAACGAAGCAATGAATCCAGAATTTGCAGATGAAGAAGCAATCAACCCATTTGATTTTTGGGGTGGTGCAAACTTCAAGTTGAAAGTTCGTAAGGTTGCAGGTTTTATTAACTACGACAAGAGTGAATTTGAATCGACTTCGGCACTCTTGGATGGTAATGATGCGAATTTAGAAGTGCTTTGGAAAACCCAATATGCACTTACTGAGTTTACTGATGCCGCAAACTTCAAGTCATATACCGAATTGAAAACAAAACGAGATGCTGTTCTTGGTGCTGATATTCGTCAGACAACTCCAGATAATACTTCTACTGCTGAAACAGTTAGTGAATCTGGTGGTGCAGAGGCCGCAGAAAAAGCATTTGGTGATAGTAGTACGGAAGAAGATACAGACGCACTCTCATATTTTGAAAAGTTAGCGAACGAGTAAACTGATTTTTATCTTCTATTGAAAAAGGAGTCCTTCGGGACTCCTTTTTTTTAACCCTGTTTCCACATCCAAGGCGGATATTGGTTATATGAACGAATTTCGTTAATTATAACACTGCTGGTTTGAGCCGGCGGTGGCGGCGGTGTTTTTGTGTATGCTGGAGTCATTCCTCTTCCGTCCCCGGTTGTGTCGTGGATTTGGCCAGCTGGTGGTGCTTTTTTCGGGCGAGACACCTCGCCTATGCCAACTACACCTGCAATCATATCCATCAAATCACTTATAGGACCGCCCGAATCCGAAATCGGTTCTACAGATTCCTGAGTATCAGATTCTACACCGAGCCAACTGGCCATCGTTGTCAATATCGGAGTCGCAGTCTGAACAAGGTCCCCAGTGCGTTCTTCTTCATTGGTGAAATCCGCCTGAGTGTCGGTTTGTATTTCTTCTTTGATGGGCCCGGAGCTGGGCTCAGACATACCATAAGCAGACTCTATACTTGCTAATATACTTTGAGTTGTGGCATCTATAGAAGATAATGTTTCAGCTGAAGATATGATTCCTTCATCTTCTTCTGCAACGGCCGTGGCCTCGTTCTCCATCATTTCATCGGGGGACATGTCTTCTTCGCCACCACCAAAAAGGCCTGTAATACCACCCCAGATACTACTGCCAAAATCTTTTAAACCCTCCCAAGCACCAGACACCATATCTCCAATACCACTAAAAAATCCTCCGCCTTCTTCGTCACCCAAAGATTTTTTAAGTTCTTCCCAATTAAATCCTGGACCTTCATCAGGGGTTGCAAGAGTTTCACTAATACTACCCAATTCACCAGTCATTTCACTTGCATCCACAGTAAGGTCTGCAAACGAACCACCACTTGATGCACCACCACCCAACATATTAGTCATCCCCTCAGATGATTCTGTCAATGTTTCTACATTAGGGAGAAACTGACCCTCTTTATTGTTATTTGCTTCTGCTGGTTTGACAGTTTCTTCATTATTAAAGATATTGGTAGTTGAGTTTGTTGTTACTTCGTCTGATAAACTTTCGGGTAATGCTGATGTTCCTTCGGCCGATAAACTTTCAGGTACAGTGTCAGCATCTTCAGCCATTCCAGAAAATAGATTATCTTGTGTTTTTTGTGTTTTTTGTGTTTTTTGTTGGTCTTTTTGTTGGTCTTTTTGTTGTTCTTTAGCGTCTAATTTTTCATTATCGGTTTTATTGTCGTCAGTTTTTCCTAAATCTTTAGAATCAATTACCAATTTATCAATGTTTGCAGTATCTATTTCTAGAGTATCAATCTCTAAATTGTCGATAGTCATTGTATCATAATTTGTATCTTCTTCGTCATCACCAAACAGAAAATCTCCTACTGCACCAAGGCCTTTTTCTGCTAGTCCACCAACACCTTTTCCGACACCAGATGCGCCCGCACCTATGCCTTCACCAAGTCCACTATAAGCACTACCAATACCTTTACCAACACCACTGGCAGCACTACCAATACCTTTACCTACGCCTGCAATACCTGCACCCAAACCCGGTATAAGGCCTGGAATCATCATTGCTCCCATCAGTGCAAGTGGTAGTGGCATTTTATTTCATTTCTCTATTTTCGTTTTGCATTTCTTTCTTCTATTTTCTTATTCTCTTCTTTGATGTATGTTAGGAGTTGAGTCACATAAATTTCTTTTTCCCAAGGTATCATCATTTCTATTTCTGTTAAACTGTATTTGTGGTGTTGCATTAATTGAAAGTTGAGTTTATAGTAACCGAACAGGCTCATGTGACTGAGCCCTACTTGAAAAAAGAGAGTAGTCCTTGTAATTTAAATGTTCGATTTTCTCCATCTTTTGTTTTATATTTTACTTCATATTCTAGTTTTGGAGAAGTTGTGTAGAATTTTATTATTTTTTCATATTGTTCTTTTGTAAGATTGCCTACAAATTCTCCCATTTCCGCGGCCGAGATTATATCACCATCAACGGTTTCTTCTTTTGTTTCTATTGTATCGATTGTATTGACGATTAAATTGTAAAGTGGAACTTGATTCTCTTTTTTATTTTGTCTATTTAAATTTTCCATAACATCAATGCTAGGGTATTTCATGTATATTATCAAATCGTCTGATATTTTAATTTTGTTTGTATGGTTTTTTGTTCTTATAACTTCGATGTCGTTAATATTAATTTTTGTTTGTATGGTTTCTTTTGTTTTTGGACAAGTGAATTTTGGAGTTACTGTTTCTCCGATAGATTTGGCACGAAGCTTTAAATACATGTATTCGATATCGAACATTGGTAAATTAATGATATCTTCGATTCCTTCTACACACGATTCAATTAATTCTTGAACTGCATGGATGACTTCCATTTCGTCTGAAGATTGTTTCGCTATCAACAGAATTTTTTCTTCCTTTACTAAAAATGGCCTGAATTTTTTAATTTCACCATTAGAAGGTAATGTCAATTCATATTTTGGGGTTGATGCTTTTAAAATGTCTAATATACTACTCATTATTTAAATTCCTTTTTGTTTGTAGTGTTTTATAATATTATGTGGTTTATGCATAATAATAGTATTTGTAATAATTAAAAGTTACTTGTAATTTAGCAACTTCGTTTTGCATTCCATATGAGAAGTTGGATGGAATAATTGATGATGGATATGCGCCAAATACTGCATATGTTCCCGTAACGGCAGTTGAGTCCGGGGTTGTAGTAAAGATGACCAAAGAGTGTTCGCGAATTTTTATCATATCAAGATTTGGTACATTGTTGAATCCAACAATACCATTCATCCAATTTTCAAAATAATTCCTTTCGGCATTATTTTGACTAAGGTTAAGAGTCATAACAATCTCATCATTGAATTGTTGTCTGTATGGAAATTGTTTATGTGTTCCATATATTGTATCAGTAAATACTTGAAAACTTCGCGATGGTAGAGTTATAGAATCGGGATACCATTCAACTGCACTACCCCCTGGCGGCGTTGTTTCCACTCTATACTTAGTGGGGGATTGAAATCCTCCAGAGTAAAATGCTTTGAAGTTGTCAATACTGTTGTTTGTTCCTATGGCCATAGATTTACCTTTGTATGTTCCTTATTATATTTATGGAAGAATATCGTCTTCTGTTAAAATAATAAACTTCCAACCTTTATTTTCGCAAAATTTCTTTGCAGAATTCCACTTTTCTTGATTTATCGTATATCGGACACATTCATTTATGTAATTTTTTGATTTTCTTTTTGGCTTCTTTGGTGGTTTAGTTTGTTTTTTGGGTTTTACTTCTATAATAGATACTTTTTCATTGCTTTTTATGATAAAATCTGGGTAATATCGATGCATTTTTTTGTCTGTTGTAGAATAATACGGAATTGCAATTTCTTCACTTCCCCATTGAGAAACACTTTTGTTTTCGTCAAGGTATTTGCATACTCTTCTTTCCCATAAAGATCTACATATGATATTAGATGCATCTCCCATATATTTATTTGCGTTTTTTATTTTATATTTTGTTTTATATGCCATATTTCTTAAAAAATTCAATATATGTATATTTTAAAGTATAAATAATATAGTAATTAATATAAGGAATTCAATAATGACAAATATAGCAGGATCAGAATAAATGGGAGCTGGAACAGACACATGGCCGATACCGGGTGACCAAGATCCGGAATGGGGATCTGCGGGAGGGTATCTTAATTTTTTTGCCCAGCAATTCCATCTAACTTCTGATGATAGGGCAGAATCTACAGAAGAAGGCAATGGATGGGCAGGTGCTGGTGGAATGATACACAATATTACCCTACCATATACCAATTGCACCACAACAGAGACCGCAACATGGGATAGTGGGAAAAATACAGTTGGTGCCACAGATGCAAATACTGGTTGGGCATGGTTTCGAGATATAGGATATGATATGAAAGAGTGGGTCGGTATGGCGGGTGTCTATAATCATGTAAACATGGAAGTAAGTAGTGCCGGATTTAAAGGTCCAGTTTTAAGACAAAGACATTATAGTTGGAATTTGATAAATAGAAGTGGTGGCCAGGATGAAGGCCGAGTAATCGCAGGAATTTGTAGAAAATTCCAAGCATCTGTATACCCTAAAATGGATCCGATGCGAACGGCCGATAATATTGTCCAACCACCACCAATGTGGACCACAACAGTATTTCCATCTGGAAATGATGGGCCGGGTGTAAACAATATTGGTACTAATCCAGTTAGTAGTCCTATGCAAGAGAGGTATAATCAAGGGGGGTATGAAGTGGATTCTGAAGGCCAGTTCTTCGGCGGCATGCAACACCCTGTTGCAACTCCGGGAAAATGGAGATGGTCTATGGACCCTTTCACTTCTGTTCTTTTAAATGTTAATATATCTCCTACTGAAGGCACAGAAGGTGCTATGACAATGACACAAGACGGGTGGCCATTAGTTACTACATTAAAGATTTCATTTTTAGAAGTTGATCAATGCATTGCAAAACAGAACTGGAGTAGTATAATTCCATATAGTTGGGCCCAAAATGATTCAGATTCTACCCAAGGGCAAGGGTGGGGTGATGATTATTCAACACTATAATCAGTTATAAATAATATATGTTTGAACATTATCCAAAAATTGATTATAAGTTTATAAATGAAGACGGGCAGATTACTAATTTAGAAATTGTTGATGTTTTTAGAAATGTTTCTATTAAAAAAGAAACATTAAAGAATTCTTCAAATTTTAGATACCATGTAGTAGGCGATGGTGACACTCCCGAACAAATTGCGGTTGATTTATATAATGATTCTTTTTTGTGGTGGGTAGTATTATTAACAAACGGAATAATTGATAAAAACCAAGAATGGCCTAAAGATACTAAAGAAATAAATAGAATATTTGATGAGTTCTTAGACGGTAGTGTTTATTTTATAGTAGAAAATCCGGCTATACAAAAAGATGATATTATGGTTAAACGAGATGTTGATAAGACTGGTTCAGTTGACATAGAAATCTTTGGTATTATTAACGAATATGATAAACATCTTCATAAAATTAAAATAAAGACTGATAGGTCTGAAGGAACATTTGAAGAGAATGATGAATTTTATCTTTTTCGCCGGGATGCGGCAAACAAGTGGGATACCGTTAGTGGAATGGGACTTACTGCATGTGCCAAGCAAACATTAGGATCTACCGCTGGATGCACTCCAGTTGGATATTTAGATTTCCCTTGTGGGACTGGACCCTACTGTGCAACTGCGGGTTCTACCTATGGAATTATTAGGAAAAAATCAACATTTAAAAGTGCAGTAAAACAATTTGAAGTTGATGGTGTTCCCATTGATCCATATGCTGTTCCAAATTCTATAGGCGGAGCAACGGGAAGTTATTATAGTGGTGCCGGGCAAAACATATGCGGTTTAACAAGTACAGTTTTATATAAGTATATTGAAGGTTCATTGCAAAGCAATCATCCAGCAATTAAAGTAATAGGGGAGGGTGCGGATATTATCAGAAAAAATGATGATAGACGAACTATTAAAGTTCTTACTCCAATTATAGTGCGAAAAATTGTAGGAGAGATAAAGGCAGTTATGAATTCTACTGTTCCTCCCGGAACCACAAAATATATAGAATTCGATTTCTAATGTATAAAGGAATTAATATATTATGAGTAGTTCAACATTAGCACACAATCGTGGATATAGTATTGATGTATCGAAAGTATACATACGAAAAATGAGTTCGGGTGAAAAATATCATATTGTAGATGATGGCGAGGAAACAGGCAATATGGGATCTTTGCTTTTGACCTTGCGTATTGATGAAAGTATATTAAGTTCGGTAATTACAGGAAATATTGTAATAAAAAATCCAGGAAAGGCCCTTGAAAAATTTAAAATTTCTGGTCAAGATGAAATAATTCACATCGAAATGAAAACACCACATCTTGAAGGTTCTGAGCAGGAATTAGAATTTTGTATAGTTTCGGTAAATGAATTTGGCCAAGGAGCAGATACCCTAGGCAAACTGGGCGGGGGCATTAAAGATAACAAAATGCAACTTCATTTTATGTCATGTGAACCAATGTATCTTGATATTTCTGATTGGAAAGGTGGGGAGGGTGAACTTTTTAATCAAGATATGTTTATGAAAATTGCATCAAAAGGTGTTAATTTGGGTGCGATTGGGGATTGGTTAAACTTGAATGTAGAAGGGGGATTAGTTAATGCTATTGCACCAAAATATTTTGAAGGGAAAAACGGATGGGTATGTGGTAAACAAAAAGAAGGTATGGATATAGAAAATACTCATAATGGAATATGGTTAAAAACAAATTCTCAATTATATCCTTGGGGCAAAGAAACAAATTCTATGACTCTTATGCAACTTATGAAAAATATGGCAGAAAATGCAATAGACGAAGATGAAACTTGGTGTAATTATGTTTTTTATCATGATTTTGATAAATGGCATTTTAAATCTATAAAGAATATGGTTGAGGAAAATAAAAATGACATCCCGCGGGGACAAGATGCAGGAGATATTCAAACCACTTCTAGGGCAGTATATGGCATAAAAGATGGAATAAGTTCAAAAGAAGAATCCGATACAGGTGACCCAAAAATAATGACTAGCAGGAGTATTATTGCTTCACCAAATCATTTAAAATTGTGGAAAGATGGGGTATATGCTTCATATTATTATCATGTGGAGCCAGATTATTCAGATCCATATAATTATTATATGGATACTGCGACCGTGCATAAAAATAAATTTGTAACTTATGAATATCATAGAGATTGGGAAGAAAAATCGTGGAATACTTTTACGGTAGAAAAATTTAAATTTCTACCCGAAGATATTAAGACGGTAATTGATTCAGAGAAACCAAATAAAAATTTAAAATTTAGAAACATACCAGAGGTATATGGATATTTTGAAAATGCATATAATAGCAAAAACCCACACAATAAATATGATTTTCTTTCCAGTAGGCAGGGGAACGGGTCTCTTGGCAAACGAAATGATGTTGTGTGGCAATCAATGTCTGATCAAACAAATTTAAAATTGGAAACTATCCAAACAATTCAACAAGATATTATTGGTCCAACAAGAGAAAATTATTTGGAATATATTTTTAAAAAGAATCTTAAAGAAAAGTGGAATATATATCGACATACAATATGCTGTGATAAGATTGATGAAAAACGACAATTCCTAGCAGTTATTGATGATGCAAAATTAATACAAGAAAATGGTAAGGGTGGCATATATGAATATTCGTGGAGAGAAGTGGAAATGTGGCCTAAACAATATATTAATTATATTAATGAGGATGAAGAAGAAGAAGAAGTTCAAGCAGAAATTGTATCTCATCCAGATGCACCCATAACCATTGCTGTTGTTCCAGAGTCTAGAGGTGGATTAAAGGGTGTTATGAGTGATGAAGAAAATAATATAACAGGTAAAGATGGTGCATATAATATTAATGAATTGTTAAATCATCAAGTAGGGGATGATGTATATACTGGTCCTGGTATCAATGCGGCCGAGATTGAAGAATCATACCCAGATGGAAATGATTATCCAGACGGGCATCAAATGATGCCAGTAGGGGGGTATTGGAAAATTGGAGATGATCCCTGTCTAATGCGTGAAGAAGGTGAAATGTGTGGCCAATTTTGGAAACATATTGTAGAGATGAATGTTATACCGGCAGATATGCTAGAAACAATTTCTCCTATTAAACCTGATCCCGAAGAAGATATGGTGGATATTGAAATTCCAGATAGAATATATTTCTTTGATGTTCAAAATGCACACGATGGATTATGTAGTTGTCCAAACTAAGATAAATAGTATATAATGTATAGCGGTAAATCATGTTGTTGTGACTGTGGGGATAAATTCTGTAAAGGAACTGAATATTTCTATGATGATACCAGTATAGGTTGCCCTATTTGCGCGGTCGGAATAAGTTCAATGGCCGGTGGTACTTTCGCTTGGCCGGGTGCAGAACCAAAACATAAAATGCCTAATTCCGATCCGTGGGATGGAGATGATCTTTTTATAGGAGAACCCTGTTGGTCGTCTGATGTGTGTGAGGATTATCATGAATGCGTTGATGATATGTTCCCCCCACATTATTATCAACTTCTTTCTCCTATGGGACCTCTTCCTTGGACTCCCCAAGCATTTGAAGATTGGATAGACAATTATCACGGTCCATTAGTTCCAAAGGGCGATTGTACAATGCACTGTACAGAAGAAAATATTGGATGTCATAAAATTGCATTTGTTGGTGCATTAGGTTATCAAGATAATATTGATGGTATGGCCCACTTAACCATACCACCTTATCCTAGTAGTACTGAAAATGTTTATGATAATTGCGAAAATTGGAAATGGATAAGAAATTGGGTTGTTGATGGTGGAAAATTAGTAATCATGATTGATCCAACTTATGGAAGTTGGACCAATTCGTGGTGTCTTGATCAAGACACTGGAAAGGATTTGGGATGTTGGTTAGACTGTATAGACCACCCCGAAGATTGTTTATGTGATTGCGATTGGCCTTCTTCAGACGAAGTTGTTACTGATGTTGTTGAAGAAGATTTTAGGCGGTTTGCTCATTTCTGTGCAACATCAGAGGAAGAATGGCAGGCAGGATGTAATGCACACGATGAGCAAGGATGCATCGGGGTGCCTATAGGAGATGGTCTCTTTAATATTGTTCCTGAAACTGAATTTTATTATTCAGAAATAGTACATTATCAGGATGGTGACGGGAATATTCATGATGACTATATGAATCTTCCTGAAGGTATAACCCTCGACAAGTATATTCCGTGTTGTCAACAAACAATTAAGCCGTTTGTTAAAGACGGTGAAGATAGTGGGGGCAATTCAACCGGCGTTGTTCCACTTTCCTTTAGAACTAATGAGGCTGCACCACTTTATCCTGTCAACGAAGGTGTCGGAATAGTGGGATCGTGTGGTAAATCGGGCCAGGATCCTAACCCATGGTCAAACGCATGCACGGTTGTATATAAACAACACGGTAAAGGTGCAGTTGTTGTTATTTATGATTACACGGTGTGGGGCACTTATCAAATGAACTCGAATGTTTTCCCACCGAGAGATAATTTTGTTAATGGACTTACTGAAGAAGAAAATAAACTAATGGCGTGCAACAACGATTTCTGGACATTTTTGTGTCAAGATTTTTTGCAAGAAGAAGGATATTCGCCTTCTAGTTGTTCAGAGCCTATCTTTTGGGACAATAAAGGTCCAGATTATGAGGGAAATGAATGTCTACCAAAAGCCGCATGCTGTAAACCAGACGGAACATGTGCTGATTTGAATGTGTGGGAGTGTGGGGCAATACCGCTGTCA
>Ga0098054_1001586_pt1 | contig 11305 bp, 10 predicted proteins | sample 16_taG_FD_75048 | JGI IMG/M metagenome (GOLD analysis project Ga0098054, IMG submission 75048) | Marine viral communities from the Subarctic Pacific Ocean - 16_ETSP_OMZ_AT15313 metaG | ecosystem: Environmental > Aquatic > Marine > Oceanic | place: Pacific Ocean | collected 2015-01-18
TGCCAAAACATCTACCGGCAAATATATTTGTACGTTTTTGGCCTCGGCCTGCTTAAGAATCTCTAAGGCCAGCTCCATTTTATCATCCTCGCAAATGGAATCTCCTACTTTACCGCCTTTTGCCTTCACAAAAGTGTAGGTCATACCCCCTCCAATGATTAGGTTGTCCACTTTGTCCAATATATTTTCGATAATGGTGATCTTGGAGGACACTTTGGCCCCTCCCAAAATAGCGGTTACAGGTTTTTCACCTGTTTCCATCACTTTATCTATCGCTTTAATTTCCTTGGCCAACAGATATCCGAAACATTTGTTCTCAGGGAAAAATTTGGCCACAATGGTTGTTGAGGCGTGAGCACGGTGAGCAGTGCCGAAGGCATCGTTAACATAGATATCTCCATGTTTGGACAACTCTTTTGCAAAAGCTTCATCACCGGCTTCCTCTTCCGCGTGAAAACGAAGGTTCTCCAATAAAAGCACTTCGCCGCTTTGCAATCCAGCAACAGCTTCATCGGCCTTAGCGCCAACACAATCTTCTGCAAATTTTACCTGTACCCCGATAATCTCGGATACGGTTTCGGTAATGTGGGAAAGCGACATGTCCGGGTTTACCTTTCCTTTTGGTCTTCCCATATGGCTCATTAAAATGGCAGACCCGCCATCTTCCAAAACTTTGAGTATACTGGGTTTTGCAGCATCAATACGGCTGGTATCGGTAACGTTGAAATCGCCATCCAATGGCACGTTGAAATCAACTCTGATCAATGCTTTTTTTCCTTCAAAATTAAAATCGTCTATCGTCTTCATGTAGTGTGCTCTTTTTTGAGAGTCTCAAATGTAAAGATTTCCTGCTTTTTCCGTGGTTTGGGAGGCCTAATATTTTAAAGTTTCACGGTTTTTAACCTTTTTGGTTTGATATGTTAAACCCGCAAATGATTGCAAAAGGGTTCCTGCAAAACTTCAACTCTTAAAATGTATCTTTGAAACATGCTTTTTAAAAATGTTTTAGGGCTCGAACATATCAAAAACCATTTGGTGACCACGGCGGAAACGGGTCGTGTGGCCCATGCGCAACTATTTGTGGGTCCCGAAGGTTCCGGAGTGCTGCCCATGGCTTTGGCCTATGCGCAATATTTGCTCTGTGGTAACACCGGCGGAGAAAATGATGGCGAAAACACGGTTTGCAATACCAAATGTAATTCGTTGACGCATCCAGACCTGCATTTTGCCTTTCCGGTGTCCAATTCGGATAAGGTAAAATCACATGCGGTGAGCGACCATTATTTAGAAGAGTGGCGGCAGTTTGTAAAAGAACAGCCCTATGGTAACCTGTTTGATTGGTACCGACATATCGGCATTGAAAAAAAACAGGGCCAAATCGGGGTCGACGAAGCTCAGGACATGGTTAAAAAGCTATCGTTGAAATCTTATGAAGGGGGGTATAAAATCCTGATTGTTTGGATGGCCGAAAAAATGAACACCTCTGCCGCCAATAAGCTCTTAAAACTCATTGAAGAACCCCCGAACAAAACCGTATTGCTTCTATTGGCGGAAGATGAGGAACAAATCATCAATACGATTCGATCTCGCTGCCAAATTTTGAACTTTCCGCCTTTGGCTGAGCAGGTTATTACCGATGGGCTCTTGCTTAGAGGTGTTTCTCAGACCGAGGCTCTCACCATTGCCCTGGAGGCAAACGGCAACTTCAATAAAGCATTAGACCTGTTGAACAAAGATTCAGAGGACTTGGTTTTTGAACGTTGGTTTGTACAGTGGGTGCGAAGCGCTTTTAAGGCCAAGGGCAACAAAGGGGCGATACAGGAGTTGATTTTATGGAGCGAAGAGGTGGCCAAAACCGGGCGCGAAGTCCAAAAAAAATTCTTGAACTACTGTCTCACCATGATGCGGCAAGCACTATTGCTGAATTATAATGCGAATGAGCTTGTGTACGCCAAAGTGCATATGGAGGGTTTTGACCTGAAGAAGTTCGCCCCTTTTGTACATGAAAACAATATTTTGGATATTGTAAAGGAGTTGGAGCAGGCAATTTTTCACGTGGAACGTAACGGAAATTCCAAGTTGATTTTTACTGACCTCTCTATTAAACTTACGAGGCTTTTGCATGCAAAAGCTGCTTAAATAAAAACTTATCATGAACAATTTATTTTCGAATACTACAGAAATTTTACTGCTGGTGTTTTTGACCATCACCTTTTTACAGAGCGGAATAGATAAAATTTTAGATTGGAAAGGCAATTTAGAGTGGCTGACCGGACATTTTTCAAAATCTATTTTTAAAGGGACAGTCCCTGTGCTTCTCAGTATTATTTTGGTGCTTGAAATGCTCTCCGGAATTCTCTCTGGTGTAGGTGTTTTTCAATTTGCCATTGACGGGGAAAGTCTTTATGGCTTTTACGGTGCTACCCTTTCTGCAATAACCTTGTTGATGTTGTTGCTAGGACAACGTGTTGCAAAGGATTATGCGGGGGCACAAACCATTGTTGTGTATTTGATTCCTACAATTTTCTTGTTGTATTTGATGCAATAAAATTATTCCAAACATGATTCTTGAGCCCAACCAGAGACCAAAACTTTCCGGTAAAACCAAAGATTCCTACAATCAATTTGAGCGATTGATTCTTGAAATCAGGAAAAAGAAACTGCCCGAAGAAATAGCGTTTGTCATCAACAGGCATATAACACAACTGAATTCGGTCGAGGATACGGGTAAAACATTGCGGAACGAGATTCGAAAAGAACAATCCAAAATTGTTGGTTTACTTGCTCAAAAACTAAAAATTGTGCCCATAAATTATTTTCGAAAAACTTGGTTTGTTCTTGGAATGACAGTTTTTGGAATTCCCATTGGTGCAGCATTCGGGCTCAACCTAAACAATATGGCCTTTTTGGGCATCGGTTTGCCTATTGGAATGTCCATAGGACTTGCCATAGGTGCACGAATGGACAATAAAGCCAAGGAAGAGGGCCGACAGCTTGATATTGAACTTAAGGTGTAATCATGTTTGGAAAAAAAGCGATTGTGCCTTTGGTGCTCATCCTCATCAGCCTGGTTTTATTTGTTTTCAATCTTTTTGAATTTAAGAATGGTGATCGTGCGATATGGGGTATGGTCTCCAATGTTTTGTTAATTGGGGCCATGGTTTTTGTTATGGTTGGGAACAACAAAAAGTCAAAAGAATAACTACAACTCATCATTAAAAATGAACGAACAATCAAAAAATAGAGAGGGCGCTTCTGTTGATAATATTGCAAACGCACAAGCGGATCTTCGCAAGGGCTATGCCGATGGTGCTCTGGGGGTGCTAGCTTCGGGAACGGTTTGGATGGCGGCCGCTTTTGTCGCTTTTTTGGTTTCCTCACAAACTGCAATTTGGACCTTGTTTTTTGGTGGAATGCTCATTCATCCTTTAGGGTTGTTAATGGCAAAGCTAGTGGGTGTTCCGGGAAGCCATTCCAAACAAAATCCATTGGGTAAACTTATAATGGAAGGGACCATTTTTATGCTGATGTGCATTCCCTTGGCCCTGCTCCTTTCGTTACAGAACCATGCTTGGTTTTTTCAAGGGATGCTGTTGATCATTGGTGGCAGATATTTGACGTTTGCCACGCTCTACGGCATCAAAACGTATTGGATTTTAGGGGCGGTTCTGGGTGCTGCGGCATTTGCCTTGTTCTTTTTTAACGGGAATCCGGCAATCTCTGCATTGTCCGGCTCGATGATAGAGATTGGCTTCGGAATTTTTCTTTTTCTATCGTATAAAAAGAACCAATCACAATAAACAAAAAACCCACTCTAAAAGAGTGGGCCTTCAAAATCTAATTATTGTATCGAGTTTAATTCTCGTACTTGTCGTTCAAAATCTTAAGGATTTCGTTGGTTAAGTCTTTGGCGTCGTCTCCATAAATTACGGAACCGCCATCGCCACCACCCAAAATATAGGTGTAACCGTTGGCCTTACCATAAGCCCTGATTTCTTTTTTGACCTTTCTTACCAAAGTATCCATTTCAGCTTGACCTTTTTGCTGCAGCTGTTGCTCTTCTTGTTGCAACTGCTGTCCTATTTGCTGACCTCTCTGTTGTAGTTGGGCGTATTCCTCTTGTGCATTTTTCTGGGACATTTTCTGTGCCTTGCTCTGGAATTGTTGCAATTCCATTTGGAACGCTTGGGAAATACTGTCCCTTTTTTGGGTTATGGCTTGGGCCTTGCTTTGATATCTGGCATCGACATCAATTTTTTCTTGATAGTCGTCCATGATCTTAACACTGTCCACATATCCAATTTTGTTTTGCTGACATGCCATGGCTGTGATGGCAATCGCAAGCACTACTAATTTTTTCATCTTTTACTTTTTATCGATGCGCAAAAATAGAAAAGCTTTTGGAAAGCTGGTCATTAAGTTTTTGTGATGTGAAATTTACCTCCAAAAACCTTAATAAGAATTTCTTATTGAAGTCGGTCAAAACGATTGGATACGTTTATTTTCCCGGCTTTTAGAAACGCGAATTTCTGAGTCGTTCTTTTTTGTTTCGTAAGAATGCTTGTCTTGTGTGCGTTTCTATCCACAAACAGCTTTAAAACGGCTTATTTCTTCTTTTTAAGGATGTATATCAATGAAGAGTGCTCTTTGGTGAAGACGGCCTTCAGATTGGACCACAGGCCCACGAAAAATGCACTGATAAGATACAACTTGTTGCCCCTGTATTTTTCGGATAACATGGAAACATAAAAAGCATCGAACAACATGGGTTTAATTTTGATGACCTCCATTTGATGACGCGCAAAAAGTTTGGTGATGGATGTTTTTGAAAAATGCCAAAGGTGTCTCGGTACATCGAAAGCCGCCCAATGGGATTTATAGTGTTTGGCATCAAACGATTTAAAATTGGGAACGGCTATGATTAAAACCCCCTCATCATCCAAAAGATTTACCAGCGTTTTTATCTGTTCTTCCAAATTCGGTAAATGCTCCAAAACATGCCAAAGCGTGATTGCCTGAAATTTTTGTCCTGATACCTGTTCCATGCTTGACAAAAGATGCATTCCCTTTTCGCCTGCGAGCATTCGAGCTTTGTTGTTTGGCTCCACACCTGTTACCTTAAAGCCAGATTTTTTAGCCGTAATCAAGAAATCTCCCGTTCCTGCTCCCAAATCAAGTAGATTTTTGGGTTTATCTAATTGATTTTCAACTATTTGAACTTTATTTTTAAGGTTTTTCGCCTTGATTAGTTGATATAATTTGTCCGTAAAGGAAGTTTTGGAGTCTGTATGGGAAATATAGTCCTTACTTTCATAATAAGGAGCCAGGTTTAGGGGTTCCGGTTTGGTTACCAGCATGTCCAAGTCCTCATCCCTGTGCAACTCGAATGGTTCATCGGAAACGGAAAAGTCTTTAGTTTTTAAAAACAACCTCATTGTAATTGTCTGTTGCCAAGTATTCTTTTTTCAATTCCCGAAGATAGGATAAAACAATTTCCCTTGAAATGGAATTATCAGACAAACAATCTTTTTCGGTATCACTAAAAACTTCCATGGCGATATACCAATTTCCAACACGTGAGGTATGGGCCTCATCAAAAACAGGGTCCATATCCGTCGCTTGGTTTAAGGCAACGTCTAAAACCAAAGGAATTAAATTGATTGTTTTGGTTGGAATTTCAACCTCGTAAAATGAAAAATAGAATGTTTGCCCTTGTACTAAAAATGGAACTTGGACATCCACATAATAATCGTTGAGTTGAAATTTTGTGTTGACATAATTGTAAAATTCGTCGGTGTCCTTAGGATCTTCAAAAACAAAAACATTCTTTTTTGGGAGCCCTTTTTTGAATCGCTTTCCCTGAGTCAATTTAAAATCTTTGATGTTAGGAGCAATACGAAGTGGAATACAAGAATTCAAAAAAATCAAAACAAAGATGGCTAGTAAAGTTGGTTTCATCTGGCATAGTGTTACGCCAGATTAGAATCAAAAATTGAGCCATTTGCGTACTAATACAAAACAAAAAACGTGTTCCACGTGGAACAACTTTAATTTCTATCTGCCCAAATAAACCAAAAGAACACTTATATCGGCAGGAGAAACACCACTGATTCTTGATGCTTGTGATATCGTAACTGGTTGAATAGATTCCAGTTTTTCTCGCGCTTCGTAGGACAAGGATTTTAGTTTTGAGTAATCAAAATTATCAGGGATGCGAACATTCTCCAATCGCTGAAGTTTATCTGCATTGGTCTTTTCCTTCGCAATATATCCTGAATATTTTACTTGGATTTCCGCCTGTTCCAACACCTCGGAATCCAACTCATTCTCCTTTACAAATTCGGAAACGGAATCCAATTGAAGCATATGATCCATGGTTACTTTTGGTCTGGAAAACACCTTGAACAACTTATCGGATTGTTTCACCAATGATGAATCCAGAGACTCCAAAATTGGATTGATTTCATCTGTAGTAAAGCTTGTCTTTTTAAAGAAATGAACGAAGCTGTCCGACTTGCTCATCTTCTCCTCCATCCTTTTGAGGCGTTCTTCTTTAGCTAAACCTATTTCATAACCTTTGGGTGTGAGCCTTAAATCGGCATTATCCTGACGCAATAAAGTGCGGTATTCTGCCCTAGAGGTAAACATTCGATACGGTTCCTCAGTACCCTTGGTGATTAAATCATCCACCAAAACACCGATATAGGCTTCATCCCTTTTAAGAATAAAGGGCTCCTTTTCATTGATTTTTAAGTGGGCATTTATGCCTGCCATCAAACCTTGAGAGGCAGCTTCTTCATAACCCGTTGTTCCATTGATTTGACCAGCAAAATAAAGGTTGCTAACCAACTTGGTTTCGAGGGTGTGCTTTAATTGGGTAGGTGGAAAATAGTCATATTCGATAGCATAACCAGGCCTAAAGAATTTGACATGTTCAAATCCTTTTACAGATTTTAAAGCTTTGTATTGAACATCCTCGGGCAAGGAGGTTGAGAAACCATTGACATACATTTCCACCGTATCCCACCCTTCCGGCTCCACGAAAATTTGATGGGAATCCTTATCGGCAAAACGATTAATTTTATCTTCAATGGAAGGACAGTAACGTGGCCCAATACTTTTAATTCTTCCATTGAACATTGGTGATCTTTCGAAACCTTCCCGGAGTAAATTATGTACCAATTCACTTGTGTGGGTCATATGACAATCACGCTGTGTTTGTAGAATTGGTGTGTCTAAATAGGAGAATTTTTCGGGCTGATCATCACCGGGTTGAACAATCATCTTTGAATAATCCAAGGATCTTCCATCGACTCTTGGAGGTGTCCCGGTTTTCATTCGACCGCTATCAAAACCCAAATCCACTAATTGCTCAGTGATTCCAGTCGCGGCTTTTTCCCCTGCTCTTCCTCCTCCTAATTGCTTCTCTCCAATATGTATCAATCCATTCAAAAATGTGCCGTTCGTAAGCACTACGGATTTAGCTCTAATCTCTAAACCAAGACTTGTTCTTACACCTACTACTTTATCCCCATCTATCAATAAACCATTAACCATTTCCTGATAGAAATCTGCATTCGGTGTATTCTCCAAGGCCATTCTCCACTCCTCTGCAAAACGCATTCTATCATTCTGCGCCCGCGGACTCCACATGGCGGGTCCTTTGGATTTGTTCAACATCTTAAACTGTATCGCAGACTTGTCGGTAACGATTCCGCTATACCCTCCAAGCGCATCAATCTCACGAACAATTTGACCCTTTGCGATTCCGCCCATTGCAGGATTGCAAGACATTTGCCCAATAGTTTGAAGATTCATTGTAACCAACAAAGTGCTTGAACCCATATTCGCAGCGGCGGCAGTTGCTTCCGCACCAGCATGCCCACCTCCTACAACAATAACATCATATTCCTTTTCAAACATACCTATGGTTCCACGTGGAACATTTTAATTTTTTCCTCTTCCTTTTCTCTCATTATTCTCTTCTCCTCGTTGGACTTGTCTCCAAATCCAGCCAAATGAAGAACCCCATGACTCATTACTCTCCTTAATTCATTTGAGAACGCTACGTCATACTTCTTGGCATTATCTTCCACCCTGTCCGTAGATATAAAAATATCTCCCGAAATAGTGTTGCCATCCCTATAATCAAAGGTAATGATGTCAGTAAAAGTATCGTGATTTAAATATTCTTTGTTCAGCTCTAAAAGGTAATCGTCGGAGCAAAAAATATAATCTATCTGTCCTGCGGAAAAACCTTCAGAAACTATAATCCTATTTATCCAATCGACATAGTCGGATTTATTTTGGATTACCAATTCACTTTTAAAATGAAACTCAATCATTATCGAAATAAACCTTTACTTTCTTCTCAAAATTTTGCCGCAAAGGTAAAGCTTGTCTATTTAATATTTCAATGCTATTCTGGTAATTTTGAAGTAGTTCCGGTTTCGTGGTAATGGGATTGCTGAATTGATTTTGGTTAGTATTGCTTTCGCGTTCCTTTTTTTCTCCCTGTTCCATCGATGCATTTTCCAACTTCATCAATTGGTGTTGAATGTTATTGGCTTTGTTTCGCGTGCGTTCCGTGATACCATTTTCTAATAGATCATTCTCAAAATCCTCCATTTGTTGAACGAGCTTTTTGGCCAAATTCTTATCAGAAACACGCATCATGTCCTCCAACTGCTTCTCCAAATTCTCACGCAAAAACTGTTGCTCTTTATAAATCTCATACACCTCATTAAGGTCCATTTCTCCTAATCCATTACCACCAGATTGAGAACCATTTTGATTCTGACCTCCCTTTTGGCCGCCCTGTTCCTCTCCATCCTTTCCTTGCTCACCATTCTCTCCTTCTCCCATATTTCCTTTTTCTCCCTCTTGCTGACCACCTTCATTCTCGCCTTGTTCTTCTCCTTGACCTTGAGACTGTTTACCCTTTTGACCCGCGCTATTCATCTTTTCTTGAATACCCTTTTGTCCTTTAATGATATCAGGAAGTTGAAAATCCTGACCCTCACCCTGTCCTTGACCAGGGCCCATATTCTGCTGCATATTATCTAAAATGTTGGCCAAAAAATCTGCCAACGCATTCGTGGAATTTATTACATACTGTTGGTAAGATGCCCCTTGGTAAATTTGATTCTCAGCAATACTCTCCAAAGATTTATCAATGTTATAATAGACCTCGGTAATTTGTTCATTTACAAACTCCGATAACTCTGCCCTACGTAATGAAAGCGCGAACAAACTATCGTCAACGTGCTCGAACAACCTCCTCAGGTTTTGTTGATCCTTAACCGTTCGTGAGAACTGGGAAATGTCTACATCAGCGCTTTGAATGTTATCAAAAAGGTTTTCTTGTTTGAATGAAAAAGTAACCAAATTATCCAGAATCTGACGCAACATCTCTGCATCCTCTGCATCAGTTTCACCACCTCCCATTGAACTTGATTTCATAGATTGGCTCATTTCTCTCATCTTCTGCGCCGCAGACTTTTGTTTTTTAGAAGCATTATTTCCTGCCTCTTTCTTCTCTTTTGATTGCGAAGATTCCTCCGCATCCTGATGCTTCTTGATTTCATCCAAAGCCTCCTTTTGGTCTTTTTTTACACCATCCGTCTTATTTTTATTAGTGTCAAGCTCCAAAGGTTTCTGAAGTTCCTCATTCTCCTTTTCTAACTCCCGAATTTCCTCTTCTAGGCTATCGAACTCTTCGTTAAGTTTTCCCTGTTCCTCTTCACTATCCTCCTTAAGATCGGCATTAGACAAATCCTCTTGTTTGTCCGCCAATTCCTCCAACTCCTTTGAGATTTGTGAAGACTTTTCCGTAACATAATACCGTTTGGTCAATTCTAAAATTTGTTCAAGATTACGGGTGTTTTTTCCTTGGTTTTTACTTAGCTCCTCCAAACGCTTTTGAAGATCTTCCTTGTCAATTTTATCTGCAATCTTGTTTAGTTCTTCCAGCAGCTCCGCATTCTTTTTTGCCTCGGCTTCCTGTCGCTCCAAACGTTCCTGAAGCATCTTCTTCATTTCAGAATCTTCAGCATTTTTATCGATACTTTTATTCAAGTCTTTACTAAACTTCTTCATCAGCTCTTCTTGCATCTTCTGCTGCTGTAAAAAGTTTTTTATCTGACTCTTATCTTCAAAACTAAGGGACTTTTCTTCCTTCTGAATATTATTGATTTCGGAAAGTGTTTCTTCTTGCTGTTTTAAGTTCTTTAGCGATTCTCCCATTTTGTTCAAAGTAGAGTTTTGAAACTCTAATTCCTTGTTATTCAACTCATTATCATCATATAAAGATGCATTGAACACCGCACTTTTCGTAACCTTTCCACCTCTAACACCATCATTGTCAACCACTTCAAAATAAAGTTTATACTTTTTGCCTGGCTGAAGGTTTAAACCTGACGGAAATGTATAATAAAACTGATACACATTTGTGTTCGGTGCTTCCAGTGAAATTCGTTGAACATTGTTAACATCATCCGAAGGATAACTGACCAAGCGTATTTCCTTCAACCCGTGATCATCGACAGCTTGACCTGTGAAATAGGACTGATTGGGATTTAATGAATCGAGTACTTGATCTACCTGCACGGTTGCCTTGGCGTCCTTAATGACATTTAGATGGTAAGCCAACTTTTCAAAACCTTGAACCCGCTCGTTCGATGTGCTGAGTTCATAATCAAAATCATTAAAAAGACGTTTCGAATTAGAAAAAACATTGTCCTCCCTATTGAATAAAAGTGACGAATCAGCAGCAATCATTTTTATCTCATCGACATGATTACCTTGAATTTTCCAGGTCACTTTTGTGCCTTCTGGGACTTCGGCATTTCCAGTTCCCGTTATTACCTCGGGTATCAAATTAAGGTACTTTGGGTATTCCAACTCCAAAGCGAAATCCACTAAAGTTGGTGTTCTATAACTATTTATAGAATAGCTTCTGGAGTTCCACCCATTGGCTGTCAAATAAAAAGATGTTTCTGGAACTGGTGCTTCAAATCTATATTCGTAAAACTCCCCTCTTCGCTGCATCAACAATTCCTCTCCATTAACAATCATCTGGACATTGTCGGGGCGAACTTCCCCAACGGTTTTTACCTGAATCGTCAGCGATTGATTGTCCAAAACCTCCAGCTTTTTATTCATCATCTGGAAAGAAAAAGGTGCTGGCCGCTCGTACGCCATATCGTAATGCATCACCCTCTGGTGTGAATTGAAGAAAGAAACAACATCCCCAGTAATCCAGATAAAGGCAAACAAGACCACAGGTATCAAAATGTACTTCGCA
>Ga0098054_1001597_pt1 | contig 11242 bp, 17 predicted proteins | sample 16_taG_FD_75048 | JGI IMG/M metagenome (GOLD analysis project Ga0098054, IMG submission 75048) | Marine viral communities from the Subarctic Pacific Ocean - 16_ETSP_OMZ_AT15313 metaG | ecosystem: Environmental > Aquatic > Marine > Oceanic | place: Pacific Ocean | collected 2015-01-18
CTGTAACAATGCTAAGTCTGTCCAAATACATATGGATAATAAAGATGATGCACCATTAGCTACTGAAGTACTTGATGCCTTACGTCAATGGTCTGTTGAAGATAGTTCATTAATAGAGTTCAAGGGCAACCTGAACACTGGTTATGAGCTAAACAAATCGGGTCGTTACGCTGTATCTATGCAGAAAGAAGAGATTAAGGTCATTAATGCCACGGATTTGGCATCTGTCCTTAGTGCATCTTTATCTTAGAAGCCTAGATTACGCTTTAGTACATTCCTTGAACATATGTTCAGGGGATGTGCTATTGCTCATCACTCATGTTAGTAACCCCGCTATTATTACATATATTAGTCACTCCCTAGTAGAGTGGATAAAGCATTAATCGTTAACAAACCTAAATAGAAAGGCAAGGATAATGGATAAGTCAAACAGAAAAGAAATCATTATTAGTAGGAATAATACCATGGAAATGGTTGTTATTCAGACACCTGTTAAAGGTGTGAAGAGTAGAACTGGCAAGCAGGCTATACATTCTGTTACAAAGCATCGTAAGAGGAAAGGAGGCAAGAATGCGTAGAAAACCATGGCTTTGGTTAACATTACCATTTGGGAAGTATGGATTAGTAAGTGCTCTATTTAATAGAAAGTGCAATGGAATAGCTTATAATGAAGCTATAGATACAGATTCAGAGCATTTGTTACAATAGAGACATTCTATGATTAGTGGCGCAAAAATAGGTATGCCTGAATATTCATATAATCGTAGAATGTGGGAAATCATAGCTAATGATTATGGTATGTGGAAAGAGATTCAAGGATTTAAACTGTATAATGTTATTTATGCATTTATACTATGGTTTCCGTTCTTGATGATTAGGAATATTCTAGGAGTTGAAAGATATACGCGTTTAGTAGATAAAATTAGACCAACAGAATCCAGAGATCATAATAAGGATGTTATGGAACGCTTGATAGCTACTTATGATAAATTTGCAGGAAAACCTGAACCTTGGCATAGGAGACAGTTGATCTATCGGAATGAATATGAAAATGATACTTCTAATGATGTTCCTCCAGAGGGACGTAAATAACTACGAAGAATCCATCTGAAATAGATGCTCTTCGTACGGACAGGATATAAGTCAATTCGTTATACAGGTGTAGGTTGTCCTGAACGTCTTGGCTTATATCCAAAATTAATGAAAGGTAGGGTAATAATAACGAACTATTAAAAGGCGTCGGATATATCCGTAAATTCGTGAAGAAAGCACAACGTGACTCTAGAGATAGGAATAATAGAGGATTTGAAGATGAGGTTTCATTAATAAATGATACTTTAGATCAATTTGAAGAGATAGTAAAATACGTTGATAACCATCAATTAAAGTTTTATAGATCTCCACATCATTTACAAGAGATCATAAACCAGGCAGATCCTGGAGAAAGGAGTTGATAATGAATGGTTTACATTTATTATTATTTGTTATTATAGGTGGTTTAATAGTAAAAATGAACCAGCTTAAAAGAGAAACACTGCAATGGAAAGAATCTTGTAAAGTTTATGCTGAAGACGTATTTAAAGAGCATAAATTAAGAGAGTTTTATACTAAACTTGATTCTATTCCACATACATCTGCTAAGTCATGAATACTATTCATTTCTTAATAGATCTTTTTGGAATCATTGCATTATTTATCATAACCTGTGGGTTATTAATATTCATCTTTGGTTTTATATTGGTATTGTTTGATGAATTAACCCGCAAATTAATCAAGAAGAATAAATCGACTAGCAAATGAATTTAATTTCAGTTGTTACGCTGAACACCTGTAGGATGCTAGGTCCAAGGGTAAAACAAACGTAACAAAGGCACTTATTATTTTAAAACCGTGAAGGAGGAAAAGGTAGTGGTTATATAATCAATCTTCTTGGTTTACTACTTTGACAGAGTTTTAGAAACTTATCTAATAAGTGCCAAATAATTAAGAAGGCTGGTAATATAGCGATCCCGTAAGTCCTTCTTCTAATTGCAGGGACAAGCCTTGGTAGGCTACTATGGCTCATAACCATATTTATTGTAGGTTCGATTCCTACCCCTGCGACAATATCGCCACATAACCATAAACCAAGGAGTTCTTATGAAAAGGACATTAAATAGTAAAGCGCTTATTACGACTGTAGATCAATTTGGTGCTATAGTAGCTATAAAAGTGCAATTAAATCCCTCGTATACATTTAATACGATTAAAGCTAAAGCAATTAAGAAGATGCGTAAAGAGAGGTTGATTTGAAAAGATATTTAGTAATCAAATCTATTCCAAATTTACAGCAATTAATTGGAACCTATAATACTTTCCAAGAAGCTAAGTTCATCATGAGCTTAGTTTCTTCAAGAGAAGTGGGAAAGTATAAAATAATTAAGAAGGTTATAACCTAAAACACAAGCGAAAGGACGATTCTATGGAATCTATTATAATACACCTCATTCGTGATGCACAACAAAGTACCACACATGAAACTAGTGCTACTACTATTGGAGCATTAGCTGAAGAACTAGGAGTATCAAGTTATACTGCTGCTATAAATGGTAGCTCAGCTGATTCATCTAGTAGTTTTGAAAGAGGTGATACAGTTGCTATGATCACTAAGAATAAAACTGGTGGTAAATAAGCAGTAAACCGTTAAGGCTGGGCATTGCCAGGATAAATAAATATTGATACTTGCGTTGAGAAGAAAATCAATAATTAATTATCCGTTATGGCTCCAGCCTTAATATTAAAGAAAGGAATAATAATGTCAAATGAAGTAAAAAGATTCAATACAGCTATGGATGTTCCAGGTGGTTGGAAACAATTAACCAGAAAAGGCTCTATTGATGAATTACAATTTGCAATTGATCAATTAGAAACTAGTAAGATACTATATTCTATTTGTGATCATACAGATGGAGTAGTATCTATCTGGGTTAGGCAAAAATAATGGCTATAAATTATTTAACTAATTTTATAAATAAGTTAGAAGATACTTATCAAAAATCTAAAGGCTTTGAGCAAGCCTTAGCTCAAAATGAGAGCAAAGATTTCTTTGAAACTGAAGCTTATGTCAAAAAACTAATAGAAGTAAGAGGCAAGCTTAGAAAGAAAAGAATCATGAAATTTGCAGATCTCATTGAATTGCTCACGGATATCAGTAGAGATACTAATATAACAAGATTATACTCAGTAGAAAAAGCTATCAATTTTATTGATGAGTTTGAAGAAGCTAAACCTTTAATAATTGGATTGTTAAAATCGATTGATAAAGAGTTAAGAAAGTATTCTAAATCTGAAGTATTTGAAAAGCTTGGTATAAAAGTTAAAATTAGTAGAAGTAATAGACATAATACAAGGGCTAGGTTTAAAGATATATTTGGACCTGGCACTGATGGTAAAAGAGATGATACAGATGCTCAACTCATGTATAATTCTTCTAATTGGGGAGATCGATTCCCTTATTGGAAATTAGATATGACTATTAATATCCCGTCTATTAGAATTACTACTACCAATAGAAAAAGTTATGATTTCGAAGTTCCTTATAATGGAATCTTAAACTTTAAATTTGATCTACATGCTGAAAAGATTGATCAATGGATTATTAGTGAAGTTGGAAATATGCAAGATCATATAGACAATGTTAACAAATCTATGCGAACATTATTCTATGAAAATAGACTTAGTGGAAGAAGCTTTGTTAATGATGCAAGATTCAACATGACTGATGCAATGGATACTGAAGGACATGGATCTTTTTCAAGATTCAGAGGAAATATCCATCCATATATGTCTAGAAGAAGTGTTAACTCTGGTAATTCTAGTAACAGATGCTTTGGCGATATGCAGATGGATATTCAAGATGCTTTAGCAGATATTGATATTGAAAGACTAGGTATATTATTACATACCTGGTTAAGTAATTATGTAGTTGGTCATACTACACCATTACAAGATATCAATAACTTTATGCTAGGCGGGATTAAAGGATCATGGGGAAAAGGTGTTAAAAACTACAGATTCCCAGATACTTATCAAGAAATCTGTTATCATGAAGTAATGACACATGTTAAAAGATGTGATGGTATAGAATGCATGGCTAGATCCTATTGTACTCCATATTTAGAAAGAAAGGCTGAAGAAAATGAACAAGTGGAATTTGAATTAAATGAAATCAATGTTATGAATAGATATAGCAATTGGTTTAATAAATTCAATACATTTTCTGAATCTTTAAAATCAGAAATAAAATCCTTGTTTGCAGCATCAACTAATACAGTTGGAGGTAGAAGACATATCGTATTTAATGAAAGTCTTCATGATTATGTAATAGATGAAGGATATGATAACGAAGAACTTGAAACTATGTACTTTGGAAATAATGACTTAGAAGCATTTGAACATTTATATTGGTATTTTATTGATTTACCAGAATTAAATGTAAATGCTGAATTTCAAGAATTTGTTTCAGAGGCTGAATCTACACAAAATGAAATCGAAAGTAATGAACTATAAAGGAGGTTTACATGGATAAACCAATCGTTAATATAAGTCCTGAGGCTTGGCATAAAATGTTAGCTTATAGCAAAACAACTTATGACTTATATAGTACTGAAGTAGGTGGGATGGCTGAAGCCTATCTACAAAATGATCAATGGGTAATAAAGAATCCTGTTATTTTAAAACAGAAAGTTACAGGAACTAATACTCATATTGATAGAGAAGATCTTGCTCTTTATTTAAGTAAGACATTATCTCAAAATGAAGAAGTAAGAGAGTCTTCTGAAAAAGGAGAATTCTTATTTCTATGGTGGCACACACATCCCAACTTTACTGCTAGTATGAGTGGTACAGATTGGAATACAATCAATGAATACACCGAGAATGGTAATGGGCTTGCTTTAGTCATAAATAATAAGGGAGATTATGAGTTAATCTTTAGCATTAAGCAACCCGTGGAAGCTCAAATAGAGTGTGAGTTAAACATACTCTATGATAGTGATTTCGATGTTAAAGCAGAGGTTGAAGAGAAGTGTGAAAAGGATACTACTCTTGTTTCTGGAAGACATTATAATTATCGCAGAAATTGGGTATCAGGGAATGTAGGAAAAGATTCATGGTCCAATAGTCATCAAATATCACTTTTAAAAGACGTAGAAGATGAATATGATGAAGATATTAAAGCTTGGAATGATGGATTTAAGACTGGAAAACTAGATGTAGATGTAGATGAAGATGGTGGATACTTTACTGAAACTGATGATGATGATGATGTATTTTCTAATAAATTAGACCAAGCTACTTATGCGATAGATGCAGCATTGCAGAAATTCGAAAATGGTGAGTTAATACCTGATGAAGTAATAACTGTTATTGAAAAACTAAATGGCACTCTAGAAAAAGATGGAGTTTCATTTATGATACCAAAGCCAGATGAAGTAGACCGTATAGCTACTGCAGCTGAACTGATAGAGGCTGATGATCTAGATAATGGAATAAAGACAGAAATCAATGGTATTGCTTTATGACTCAAGTATACACACCTGATAATCCTTCTTTTGGGTCATATGAATCTACTATATCCAATATTAGAACCAGGCATAATGGATTGTTTAACTTAGTTAATACTGGAGTTACAATTTATGGCGCTGGAGCTATAGGATCTTATACAGCAAGTACATTAGCAAGATGTTGTATTGGTAGATTAGCTTTATATGATGGAGATGAAGTTGGAGCTGAGAATATTGGGGTACAGGATTATACTATACCCCAAATTGGCAAACCAAAAGTATTTGCATTAGAGCAGAACATATTGTCGATTAATCCTGCTGTTTACACTAATCCTGTAAATGAAAAAGTAGGAGTAGATACAGGAAGTAGTTTGCCTTATCATGCAAGACAGCCTGAAATAAACGTACATGTCTTAGCTGTTGACAATATGGAAGCTAGAGCGTCAATATCAAAGCTTATATTTGATTTTGCTTGTACGTTAACTAGAGGATCATATGCTAATGAAACATTTTTGTTTATTGATGCAAGAATGGGTTCTAATACATTACAATTACATATGATGCAATGTAAATACGGTCTTAGAGAAAACAATATCTCTAGAGGATATTATAATAGATACATGGATACATGGTATAGCGACAATGAAGGAGATAGTGAGCCTTGTGCTGCTAGATCAACTGCTTACTGTAGTTCATTTGCTGGATCTATAATAACATCAGAAATCATAAAGTGGGTAAAAGGTTGGGAATTTAAGACTGAAGAATTAGTCTTTAATTTTCCTAATCTTATGTTAGAAGCTAAAGTAACTAATGATGATAGAAGTAGAGCTTATACACTAAGTTCTAAAACTTATGCCCAACAAAAAGAAGAAGCAGAATAGCTAGTAATCTTAATATATATACCCCTTTAGGGGTATATATATTAGATAGTACTTGTTTTGAAAAGCTTTGTTAATTAATTTTCCAAACCTCAATAATTGAAAGGATATTAAAATGTCATTGGAAAAGAAAAAGAGGAAAGCTGTTCGTTTAAATCCTAATTTAGTTCTTCTATATGGAGCTCCTAAAGTAGGTAAAACAACAGTCTTAACTCAATTAGAAGATTGCTTAGTCATAGACACAGAACATGGAGCTGATATGCTCGATGGTTATGTTTATAATGTAAACAGCAGAAAGGAATTAATTGATTTCTATAAAGCTGCTGAAGAAGGACATAAATATAAATACTTTGCCTTAGATACTATTGATAAAATAGTAGAATGGACAGAGAAAGCTGTTTGTAAAGAGCATGGAGTAGATGATCTATCTGCTTTACCTTTTGGTAAAGGATGGTTCGAAGTAAGAACCAAAGTACTTAATAACATATTAATGCTACAAAAATTAGCAGATAATGTTATTATTGTAGGTCATCGTAAAATAGCATCAGCTGTAGAAAATTCAACTGCAGTTGATCCTGAATCACTTGATTTATCAGGTAAACTTAAAAATATGATCATGTCAGCTTGTGATGCAATAGGCTACATGTATCGTGATGAAGAATCTCAATTAATGGTATCATTTCAAGGTGGTACAGCTTTAGAAGCAGGCAGTAGATGTCATCATTTGCGTGGTGAAATGTTTGCTTTTGATTGGGATAAAATATACTTAAATGATAAAAAGGAGAAGACAAATGAGTCTAAGTCTGGAAAATAAAAGTGGGGGTAGTAGTGAAGGCTACCTTGGAGATGGAATTTATATCGATGAAGCAAGAGTAGTAAAGGTTGTTAATGCAACTAAAGCTGAAGCTGAAAGAGGCTTTGAATATGATGTTGCTTTGCAAGTCGATTTTAAACTTGAAAAGAACGGTTGGGATAGAAAATTAACCATTGGTGGTAATTTTAGAAAAGATAAACAAACTGGTAAAATTGAAGATTGGGGTGGAGCATTTAAAGTTCGTGATTTCTTTAGCGCTTGCAATGTAAAAGGCGATTTAGACGAGCATGGACAGCCAAATGACACTCAAATGGACAGTTGTAAGGATGCTTTAGTATTAGTTCTTACATATCCCAATAAGTTAGGTAAAAGATCTACCTGGAATCAAGTAACGTATGTTACTAGAGATAAAGAAAATTTTAAGAATTACTTTATCAAAGGTGCTACTAATCCTGATGAAAGAAAGCGTTATCCTAAGAATTATCAGTCAGCTGATAATGATCCACAACCTGTGTCAGAAGAAATGCAGCAAGCAATTAAATCTTCTGATATGAGCACAGAAATGTTGTGAAATTAAATATAGCTTTATCTAATTATCTTAGGTGGAGAAAATCTGTGGGTGCTGAGTATATCAGCACCCATGAGTTTGAACATGCTAGAGATTGGATAAAAGAAAAATATAATAAAAGCCATACTGTAGGCACAATTGATCGTGAATGGAGAAGACTACGATCAAAAGGTATAGTAGAAGTAAAACCCGCAACAATTCCAGGAAAGAGAGAACAGACTTGGAAGATAATAGAAGTCTACAATCCAGAGCGCAACGCTACATTGAGATTGCGGTAAAACATCCTTCTAATAGAGGTGTTTGCATTCCCATTGATGAAATGTTTAATTACGTTTCAGGCGAACAAATGTATAGATCTTACTATACATTTGATGCTGACCTACCTGAGCATTTAAATAACTTTAAAACCATAAAGAACTACAAAGGTAAATATTATATAGATAGAATAATACTAGATATAGATAGACATGAAAATTCTGATAGTTATGTATTAGAAAGAACTAGAGATCTAGTAGAGAAAATGTTGGGAGAAATGGATATTCCAACTGCATATATATTACCTTGGTTTTCAGGAAATGGTTATCATGTTCAAATCCCTGATATATTTGGATTTGAAGCATCTCGTTATTTACCTGCAACAGTAAAAGAAACAATGACTAGATATTTCCCTGAATCAGATAACATATTTGATGGAGCTAGGCTAATAAGAGTTGGTTACACAAAGAATGATAAAACTGGTTTATACAAGATACCTTTACAAATTGATGAGTTAATGCAATTAAGTTGGCAAGAAATTCATAAAATGGCTGAAACAAATAATAGATCAGATACTGTCTTTAAGAAAGACTTTACTGATGCTATTACTATGTTTGATCCAATATATCCAACTAAAAGTAAAAATGAAGACTATGGATCTTCTAAAACTTCTCAAGTTGAAGTATCTTCTATCGCTCCATGTGTTCAAAAGATGTATAACGAAGGACCAGTAACAGGTAATCGTCATACAAATATGTTACGAATGATATCATATTATAGAAGACATGGTATACCTCAAGCAGCAGCTAAATCAATCTTATTTGATTGGGCTCCTGATATGAATAAAGGAGAAATACACTCATTAAGTGGTTCTGCTTATGCTGGAGGATATAGATACGGTTGTCATGATAAGATAATGGATAAATATTGCGATCCTAAATGCATATATTATCCATCTAAAACTAAAGGTAATGATCCTTTAATTGCAGTCTTAAGTGCAGCTGACATGGAAAAAAGATATGTTGCGAGAATTAGAGCCAATTTACATGAACATGGTTTTAATTTAAGAGATATATATCCATCAATAAATAAAGACTATTGGTTTCTTCCTAATGAACTAAATATTATTATGGGAGATACTGGTTTAGGTAAAACTAGTCTAATGCAGAATATAGTCTTAAAAACTAGACTTAAAACCTTATGGTTAAGTTTAGAATTAGATGAATTCTTAATGTATAGAAGATTTGCACAAATAGTGAAATCTAAAACTTCTAAAGAAGTTGATGATCATTATATGGAATCTTCTAATTCCTGGTCAAAGGATCTTGAGTTTATCAAGTGCATTACCTTACCTCCAACTATTGAATCTGTAAAACATTTAATTGCAGAAATAGATCCTATGATATTAGTTATTGATACTATTGACGGGATAAAATCAAACCAATATGTAAATGATTCAATGGTAAAAATAGACATGATTATTCAAGGACTACGTGAAATAGTAGCATCTCAGAATATAATGGTATTTGGAGTGTCACATATAACTAAATCTGGAAGTCAGAATGGAGTATTAAATGTTCATTCAGCTAAACATTCCTCTTCAATAGCACAAAAAGCCGATAAGGTATTAGCTATAGAAGGAATGAGAGATGAACAAATAAGAACATTTAAATCATTAAAGTCTAGAGATGCTGAAAATTTCTCTATACAATTAGAATACATTCCTGAATACTTTCAATTTAAAGAAGTTCAGAGCTTGGCTTAATGCACCTATACATCCGTGCAATACCCCTTCCAATATAGCCAAGCTTTCTGAACAAGGAGTAAATATGGAACAAGACATATTTGAAACCGAAAATACTGAAATAGCTATAACTCATGGATATAATAATATGAATACCCATGAGTTACTTGATGCTTACTTAGATAAACATCTAGACCAACAGATGCTTGATATTATAGATGATGATGAAAAGATCGATGAAATAGAAAAGCATTTACAGGTAATACAATCTTACATGTTAAAAAAGATAGAAAGCATAGAGCATGTAATGATTAGAAAAGATCTAGCTTTAGGTGAAGTGAAAAGCGCTAAATCAGTATACAAAGAACATCTTGATTTCTTAAATAGAAAAGAAAAGGCTATAACAAGAGCCTGGGGTAGACTTGAAGAGTTAATTATAACTTTAGTAGAGAATATCGGTGAAGATAAGAATAACAAGAAATATCTTACAAAGGACTCATTAACATATTGTGTTTATGATAGTCCTGGGACATTGGAAATAACCAATGAAAGTGAAGTACCTGATAGGTATTTAAAACTTGAAACGAAAATGGATAAAGCTAGGCTTAGAAAAGACATCATAAAAGATGGAAATACTGACTATGCAGCTGTTCCTAGAAAGAAAAGGTTAAAGATAAAATGAAATTTTATGAAGCCGCAACTATAAACGAAGGAAAAGTATCAGGGATACGTATAAATTTCTTATGGGTATTTAATTTCACGCTTCTTCACAATACTTCAAGAGGCAATCATGTGAATATAGCAATTGGAATTACACCTTTTGAAATATCATTACAATTCTCTATATGGGAGTTCAGTTATGCTAAATATTAAAAAAGAAGAGATGGTAATTAAAAAAGTAGTTTATAGAGTAGGTATATATTTATCCACTAATGAAATTGCTTATATTGTTAAAGTAATAAATGATGTTTACAAGGATATCGGTATTAAACATTATACAGATCCTGAATTTCAAGAACCTATAGATGTTATAAGACTAAGTAACGACTTAGATAAAATCTATAAAGAAGCTAAGCATCAAATTAATGAAGAAGATCTAAACGAAGAAGCTGCTGATAAAGAAAAGGATAAGTAATGGCTACAAAAAGTAAACAAAAAGGTAATAGGTTTGAACGTGAAATTGTTAAGATCTTTAACGATAATGATTATCAGGCTAAGCGTGCTTGGGGTAGTAACGGTATGTCATTGGGTCTTCCTGAAGATGTCGATGTTCTTATCGAAGAACTCTCAAGTGGAGTTAAGCAATTTAAAATCCAAGCTAAAAGAAGAGCAGCATTACCAAAATACCTCAAATTAGGTAATTGTGATGCTGTCGTTATTAGAGAAGACAGAGAAGTTCCTTTAATAATGATGCCTTTAATGGATTTTCTAGCAATGATA
>Ga0098054_1001598_pt1 | contig 11241 bp, 7 predicted proteins | sample 16_taG_FD_75048 | JGI IMG/M metagenome (GOLD analysis project Ga0098054, IMG submission 75048) | Marine viral communities from the Subarctic Pacific Ocean - 16_ETSP_OMZ_AT15313 metaG | ecosystem: Environmental > Aquatic > Marine > Oceanic | place: Pacific Ocean | collected 2015-01-18
AGTCGGAATACAGGTAAAACCCAACAATTGTTAATGTTCCAATTGCTACAAAGTAATCCCCTTGCGGCAACACTATAAAAATAGAAACCGCGATTAAAAAAATTGAGAGAGGATACATGATAGAACGTACCAAAACTTTTTTCCAGCCCCATTCTTTTTCTGTTTTAGAATGCTCAATATCTAATAGCTCGTAAATCTGATCTAGTTGTATTTCTTTCTCCATTTTATAGACCTTTAAACCAATCAGGATAAAAATTCCGAGGAAAAGAATACCAGTTAAAATTTGTATCCAATGCCCTAATAAATCGAAATCGTCGAAAATCCAATAAAACCAAGGAATGCATATGACCACACAAAATACAATGAAAAAAATCCTTCCTATTGGATTAATACGGTCAGATATATTGATTAAATGACCTTCTTTATTTAAATCAAACTGGAAAATAGGATAGAATAATGTATTCCAAAAATTTTGTCTCCAAATCTTAATTTTTCTATTTCCTATTTCACCAGATGGTCGAAAATCTCCTTTAAAAATTGCAAAAAAGTGAGTTGCAAAAGAATCCGTTCGCCTTTTTCCAATTAATTGGACAATGTCTGATTTGGTGATTTCCATGTAAAATTTAGAAGCCTCTTTGCGTAATTCTTTATCTAACTCATCAATGCGCCTCCAACCAATTCTCACCAATACCCACTTCTACATCTAACGGCACAGAGAGTTCGTAGGCGTGCTCCATTTCGGTTTTAATGAGTTCCTTCATTTCATCCAACTCGGGTTTGTAGCAATCGAACACCAATTCATCGTGCACCTGCAACAACATCTTGGTCTTGTATTGTCCTTCGGAAAGCTTTTTGTGGATGTTGATCATCGCAATTTTAATGATATCCGCCGCACTTCCTTGAATGGGCGCGTTTACGGCGTTGCGTTCCGCTGCACCGCGAACTACTTGGTTACCTGCATTAATATCCTTTAAATAACGACGACGCCCCAAAACTGTTTGTACATAACCGTTGTCTCTTGCAAAATCCACCTGCTCACTCATATAATTGCGCAATTTCGGGTAGGTTTTGTAATAGGTGTCGATAAGTTCCTTGGCCTCGGTACGGTTCAAATCTGTTTGGTTGCTCAATCCAAAGGCCGAAACTCCATAAATAATCCCAAAGTTCACCGTTTTGGCATTGCTACGTTGTTCGCGGGTCACTTCCTCAATGGGCACATTAAATACTTTGGATGCCGTGGAAGCGTGAATGTCCTCACCGTTTTTAAAGGCGGAAATCATGGTGTCTTCCTCGCTCAATGCCGCAATAATACGCAACTCTATCTGGGAGTAATCCGCAGCCAACAATACATAGTTTTCATCTCTGGGGATAAACGCCTTTCGTACCTGTCGTCCGCGTTCCGTTCGGATGGGGATATTCTGCAAGTTTGGATTGTTGCTGCTCAAACGGCCTGTTGCAGCTACGGTCTGCATATAATCGGTATGCACGCGACCTGTTTTTTCCTGTACTTCGTTGGGCAGTGCATCCACATAGGTGCTTTTTAGTTTGGCAAGCCCCCGGTAATCCAACACATTTTTGATAATCTCATGGTCCTTCGCCAAATAGGAGAGTACATCTTCCGAAGTGGAAAACTGACCTGTTTTGGTCTTTTTCGGCTTGTCCACTAGCTTCAGTTTGCCAAAAAGAATCTCACCCAACTGTTTTGGCGAGGCAATATTGAATTCTTCACCGGCCTCTTTATATATTTTTTGCTCCAGTTCCTTTATATCGATGTCCAATTGTTCTGAAAGGCCATTCAAATAATCTTTGTCTAGATTGATGCCTTCCAGTTCCATATCGGCCAATACGCGAACCAACGGAATCTCGATTTCATCAAACAATGTATCGGTATGGGCCTCTTTCAGCTCTGGGGTGAATTTTAACCCTAATTGAAAGGTGATATCGGCATCTTCCACCGCATATTCCGTTTGCTTTTCCAAAGGAACCTGTCGCATACTGAGCTGGTTCTTGCCCTTTTTTCCGATAAGTTCGGTAATGGAAATCGGCGTATAGTTGAGATAGGTTTCCGCAAGCACATCCATATTGTGGCGCATATCGGGGTTGATGAGGTAGTGGGCCAACATGGTATCAAACAATTTGCCTTTTACCTCCACCCCGTAGTTTTGCATCACTTTGATGTCATACTTCAGGTTTTGCCCTACCTTTTCGATGGTTTCCGACTCGAAAAACGGACGCAATTTTTCAATTAGCGGTTTGGCATCGTTTTCATTATCGGGAAAAGGTACGTAGAACCCTTTTCCAGGCGACCAACTAAAGGCAATGCCCACCAGTTCTGCCTCCAAAGGATTAAGGGAAGTGGTCTCCGTATCAAAACAAACGGAGGGCTGCTTCATCAACATTTCCAAAAAGAGTTCCATATCCAACCCCTCTTTTACGTTCTGGTAAAAATGGGAGACGTCGGCAATGGTTTTTCGGCTGTTTACATCTTTAATGGTGGCTGCAGCATCCGAAGGGTCTCCTCCAAATAGGGTAAACTGACCACTTCCTGCAACTTTGGCCTCTTCTTTGGCTGTTTTGGTACTGGTCACTTGAGTGCTGGTTTCTGCCTCTCCCGAAAATATTTTTATGAATTGGTCTTTGAGTCTGCGAAACTCGAGTTCTTCGAAGATTTCCTGCACTTTTTCGGCATCTGGCGGACACATTTCGTAATCCTCCGCATGGAATTGCACATCACAGTCGGTTTTAATCTCAGCCAACTTTCTTGACAAGCGACCCAACTCGGCATTGTCCTCGACTTTTTCTTTCATTTTGCCCTTGAGCTGGTCCGTATTGCTCAGCAAGCCTTCTAAAGAATCGAACTGCTCCAAGAATTTTTTGGCTGTCTTGTCTCCAACACCGGGCAATCCCGGAATGTTGTCGCTCGCATCGCCCATCATGCCCAAATAATCAATAACTTGCTCTGGACGTTTTACGCCAAATCGTTTCTGAATCTCGGGAATACCCCAAATTTCGATACCATTGCCCATTCTTGCAGGGCGGTACATAAAAATGTTCTCGCTCACCAATTGCCCAAAATCCTTATCGGGCGTTACCATAAAGACTTTGTAATTCTCCTTTTCAGCCTGTTTGGCCAAAGTTCCGATAAGGTCATCGGCCTCATAGCCTTCCAATTCCACAACGGGAATTTTCATGGCTTGCAAAATTTGTTGGATATAAGGCACCGCAATGCGGATAGCATCGGGCGTTTCGTCGCGATTGGCTTTGTAGTCTTCAAAAAGCTCGGTACGCTCCACACTTCCTCCTTTATCGAAAGCCACCGCCAAATGGTCGGGATTTTCCCGTTTGATCACATCAAAAAGGGAGTTCACAAACCCCATAATAGCTGAAGTATCCATTCCCTTGGAGTTGATTCGTGGGTTTTTGATCAGGGCGTAATAACCACGAAATATAAGTGCGTAGGCGTCTAGAAGAAACAGTCTTTTTTGGTCAGACATTTTATAAATTTTTTGAAATACAAAGTTAGAAGTACGAGTTTTTAAATGTACGAATTGCGGTTTAAAAGATGTCAGATATCAGATATAAGATTTCAGGAGTCTTTATTCTTGAATCTATCAGCGAAGCGGTATTGAGTCTAATCTCTATTCATAAAAACTAATGACTTCTCTGTTCTCGTGTCCATTATCGGAATATTCGCGATAGGTAAATCCTGGGTGTACGCAGTAACCGCCTGTTTCCCCATTTTTGTTGATGGCCAAAAACCCGATTTGGAAATCTTTGCGGCCTTCGTTTTTCTTCATGATTCGTTTTACACCTTCTTCGCAGGCTTCCTGTGGACTTTTGCCTTGTCGCATCAATTCTACAATCAAAAAGCTGCCCACGGTACGGATGACTTCTTCGCCAACCCCCGTCGCCGTGGCACCGCCCACTTCATTGTCAATAAAAAGTCCGGCGCCAATAATGGGGGAGTCCCCAACACGCCCAGCTACTTTGTATGCCATTCCACTCGTAGTGCATGCACCGGCAATATCCCCGTTTTCATCAATGGCCAACATACCAATGGTATCGTGGTTTTCTATGTTGATAGTGGTTTCGTATTTGGAGGTTTTTAACCACTCTTCGTATTGTTTTTTGGTACTTTCGGTGAACAAATCCTCTTTTTTAAACCCTTGTTCGTAGGCAAACTTTTCGGCTCCTTTACCAGCCAAAATAATATGTGGGGTTTCCTCCATCACCTTTCTGGCTACAGAAACGGGATGGACAATATTTTCCATGCAAACCACAGCGCCACAATTACCATCTTTGTCCATAATGCAGGCATCCAAAGTCACATTGCCATCACGGTCGGGGCGCCCTCCTTTGCCTACCGTTTCGTTAGTTTCGTCCCCTTCTTCCACCATTACACCTTGTTCCACGGCATCCAAAGCATTGCCTCCTTCTTTTAAGACTTTCCATGCTTTTTCCGAAGCATTGAAAAAGTTCCATGTACAAACTACAATGGGTTTTATAGGATTTGGAGTAGTGGGTACCATTGCGGCAGGGACTGCTTCGGGCTTTGGTTCTGTTTTACAAGCGACCAATGTGGAGGCGGAAACCAGCCCGGCTGCGGATAGGCTGGAATTTTTTAGGAATTTGCGTCGTTCCATGGTTTGGTATGTTTAATTTTAAGGGTTATAAAGATACAATATGCTGGTAGAAGTTTGTGCCAATTCCTTGGAATCGGCCTTGAACGCTGAAAAGGCAGGAGCCGATAGAATAGAACTTTGTTCCGAACTGGGCGTTGGGGGTGTTACACCTTCCGTTGGACTGATTACCTTGGTGAAAAAGGAATTGAATATTCCGGTTCATGTTTTGATTCGTCCGAGGGGTGGTCATTTCACCTACTCCGATGCTGAATTTGAAGTAATGAAAGCTGATATTTTGGCTTGTAAAGAGTTGGGTGTTGAAGGTATTGTTTCTGGAATTTTGATGGATGATTTTTCGGTGGATATGGAAAGAACCCAGGCTTTGGTGGATTTGGCGAAGCCGATGCATTTCACCTTCCATCGTGCCTTTGATTGGGTAGCGGAACCTTTGGAAGCCATCAAGCAGTTGGAAGACTTGGGCGTGCAAACGATATTGACCTCGGGCGGAGAGACATCAGCGGAAAAAGGTGTCAACCATCTTGATGCTTGGCAAAAACAAACATCGCTCACCATCATGGCTGGTGGTGGAGTTTCCCCTAAAAATGCATCAAAATTTAAGGATATTGGCCTAAGAGCCATCCATTGTTCCGGAACTTCTTTTGGGAATCGATTGAACTTGGAGGGGAAAATCAGTATGAATTCCACAAAACATTTAGTGGAAGATGAGGTGGCTGTTTCAAGTGTAGATACCCTTGCATCGATAGTTGAAGCCGTTAAATAAAGTTTAAATACACTGTTTAATAGCAGATTAGCTCTAATTTTGTAAAAAAATTGTATGTCCCGATTTATCGTTTTGTCAATCCTGTATGTGGTATTGGCCGTTTATGGTTTTCAAGCTTTCAAAACTTTGTTCAAAAGTCCATTGATGCATTGGACCTACATTGTTCTTTTCTTGGGGGCCTTGATTTTTTTGACCATAAAAGTGATTACCTACGATCCCGGAGATGGGTTCAAAGGGACTGCTGCTATAGCAGGAAGTATCTTTGCCGCATTTTTTCTATTGGCCTTGGTGTTGGGGTTCTTCCTTTTGTTGGAGGACATTGTTAGATTGATAGGCTTTGGATATAATAAAATTGCGGGTGTTTCCGATGCTGATGCAGGTTTTCTTCCTTCCCGTAGAAAGTTTGTAAGTGGTATTGCCTTAAGCCTGGCAGCTTTGCCTTTTGGGGCTTTGTTATATGGGATGTACCGCGGAAAATACAACTATCAGGTGTTGAAGTATGAGCTGGAGTTCGATGACCTTCCCGATGCGTTTCACAATTATCAGATTACCCAGATATCCGATGTGCACAGCGGTAGTTTTGATGATTATAAGAAGGTAGAATATGGGGTCAACTTGGTCAACGAACAAAATAGTGATGTAATTTTCTTTACCGGAGATATTGTCAACAACCGTTCGAGCGAGTTGGAACCATGGAAAGATGTCTTTTCCCGTTTGGATGCCAAGGATGGAGTGTTTTCCATTTTGGGTAACCACGATTATGGGGATTATGCGGTTTGGGACACTGAGGAAGAGAAGGAAAAAAACTTGGAGGACCTCAAAGTTATGCAGAAAGAAATGGGCTTCGACTTGCTTTTAAATACTAACCGCTTTTTAGAGAAAGACGGGCATAAAATTGCTTTGGTCGGAGTAGAAAACTGGGGACGTGGTGGATTTAAAAAAGCGGGTGACCTACAGAAAGCCAAAGAAGGTGTTTCCAAAGAAGACTTTAAAATATTATTGAGCCACGACCCATCGCATTGGGAAGATGTGGTGATACATGATGATTACCATTTTCATTTAACTTTGAGCGGGCATACCCACGGCATGCAGTTTGGGGTCGAAATCCCAGGGTGGGTAAAATGGAGTCCTGTAAAATGGCGCTATAAATACTGGGCGGGCATTTACAAGGAAATGGAACAATTTATTAACGTAAACAGAGGATTCGGATTTATTGGCTATCCGGGCCGTTTTGGTATTTGGCCGGAGATTTCAGTAATCACTTTAAAGAAAAAAGGATTGGCATAATATAAAACTTCCAAAAATAAAAAGGCACTGATAAATTTCAGTGCCTTTTTGGTTAGAGTTGGTTATGTGCTTGTTGTTTAAAGTTTTAACGATGCTCCAATACCAATCATGGAGGTGGTCATATCGTAGGATACTTCACTACCCGGAATAGCTCCATAGGGTGGAAAATTCTGAATGAACTGTGGGTTCAATACCGGGCCGGAAGTAGCATCGCCACTTGTACCGTAGTGGTAAAGCAAATCTAATTGGAATCTATCACTTACCTCATAGCTTAAACCTACTTGAAAAGCGTTTTTAATGATAGCTGTCGCTGGAATATTAAAGAATGCCACATCATTATTGATAGGATTGGAACTATAGGTGTACCCTAAGCGAATAGGTAGTTTGTTGATACCCTTATATTGGATTCCTGCGGAAATAATATTAATGTTTTCCCATCCAAAACCTGCAACGGAGGCAGTTTCAGTCCAACCAACAGAAGAGAAACCATCTGTATTTTCATAGTCCACCATTCTGTAATCAAGCGCTAGGTCTATGGTTCCTAAAGAGTAGCCTAAACCAAAGGATAGAATGGCCGGATAATCCATATTAAATGAATTGGTTGCCGTTGATCCATCCAAGTAAGTGTTGTCCAAATCAAAGTCCCCAAAATTTTGAGTTGTTTTATAGGATACCCCAGCTTTAAATCCAGAGTTTGAATTGTAGAACAATCCTACTTGGGCACCAAAACCTAGTGCGGAAGCTTTATCTGTTGAAGGGTAACCTGCTTGGTTAGGGTTGGCTGTTGGGTTGGGCATCAATTCTAAAGCAGAATAATTGAATGTGGGTTGCAGCCCAAATGAAAGTTCATCGGTTATTTCGTAAGCCCATGCCAATCCAATTTGGAAAAGCATATAGTCGGATTCAATCCTACCAAACCCTCCATTGGCCTGAGGCATGTTTATGGGGTTAGACATACTTTCGGGAAGGTTACCCCAAATCCGCTAATACCAAAGGCAGATGCACCAAAAGTATGCTTGCTGTCCGGTTTACTCCATACAGCAGCCAATGCTGGCATTGGAGAAATCCCACGGTCATCCTCGGTAGTTCCACTGAAAAAGTTACCTGTAGGCTGTCCTTCGTTATCAAATTCAGGAACAGTTGAGCTCAGTTCTGGAGAAGAAAAGAACAATCCGACGTCCAATTTGATTATGTCCTCATCAAAAGCAGAAATTGTGGCAGGATTCCAATGCAACGCACCAGAAATATCCAAAGGCTGGGCGGTAGCGGCACCCCCCATTGACATATTTACCGAGCCCACACCTTGCATGATGTGTCCGGCTTGCGAAAATGTGACTGTGGTCATGAATAGAGCACCAAGTGTAAAAATGAATTTTTTCATTGTTAGAGGTTTTACACAGTAAGTGGCTGAATAGTAAGTTAATGGTCAGTCAATTGCTGTTGTGTTAATTCAGGTGTAAACCTATAAACTTAGTGGACTAAAAGTAATGATAAATGTCATAAATTTTATACTAGTGTCAATGTCTTGACAATCAACATGAAAGCATTTCAAGTTTTTTTTAATCATTTGTATATTTAAAATAGGTTTGGGCAACCAATAAGGCCAGGGTTTAGTTTTTTGTCCTGGATACCTTTACCGAGATGATATCATCTTGAGTTTGACTTCAAGTATTGACTGGCTGTAAAAACATTCGCATTTTTTCTTACTTTTGACTGTAAACCTGAGAATACATGTCCAAATTCGGAGAACTTATAGATTTACAAGTCCCTGTACTATTAGATTTTTATGCAGAATGGAATGAACAGTCCACTTCCATGCATCCTGTTTTGAGTGATGTGGCCGCAGCCCTTGGCGATAAGGGAAAGGTTATTAAAATTGATGTGGACAAGAACAAAGAACTTTCACAGGCACTTCGGATAAAGGGGTTGCCTACTTTAATGATCTACAAGAAAGGTGAGATGGTGTGGCGCCAAAGCGGTGAGCAGGACGCCAATACACTTATAGGAATATTAAACGAATATATCCAATAAAAAAAGCGAGGTAAAAACCTCGCTTTTTTTATGCTATTTATTCTTTTGGTAGTATAGAGTCTGGGACACTTTCTATGGTGTCCAACGGAATGGAATCTTCCAAATCAGGGTCCAAGGGTATCGGTTCGTCCAATACATCTTCTTCGTCGCCCACAAACTGGGAGAACATATCTATGTACTCGTTAAAAATCACAGTTTCGGATTCTGCGAGTTCCTTGTCGCCGTTTTCAATTAGGATATCAATGTTTCTTCGGTAGGCCTGCATATCGGATAGTATGTCATCAATTTTATCGTATTGCTCATCCAAAGGTATGTTGGAATAATATTCCAAATGCTCTTGATACACCTTTTTCAGTTTGCCGAATAGTTCACGTGCCTTTTCGGTTTCGCCTACTTTGTAGTATCCATCAACAAATGGTTCTACAAAGGTATAAAAATAATAATGCTCCACAGGCATATTCTCCATGGCAATATTGATAACATCCTTGGCCTTATCAATGTCGTTTTCCTCAATGAGGGTTTCCATCAAACGGGCCAAATTACTTCGGAAGGATAGTCCTTGCGAACGTGTTTGTGGATCATGATAAATTTCATCACTTCCCGAATTGCCCCAATCCCAATCCTTAACAATGTCGTACATCAAATCAGAATCAATACGGCCCATTTCAAAGGAGTTTCGGTTCGGGGTTTTGATGGGTACCAATTTATACACCAAACCATCCAATTGCAGATAGTCCTTCATCCAAATGTATTCGGCACTGTCAAAACTTCCTCCAGAAAAATAAATGGGGCGTTTCCAATCGTTGTTGGCAATCAAATCCAACATCAATATTCTGTTTTTTGGAAGTGCACTCTGAGGTAAATCAATATCAATATAATCCACAATAAGTGCGGAATCTTTTTCCTTGACCAATCCGCTTTCCAGTACATTTTGTTTGTTGACGGGAATCCTGACTTTGTTGGTCGGATAGTACACAATATCCAAGGTGCTTTCGGAATAGTTGCTCAAATCGGCACCTTGATTGGTTAAAATATGCCTGAATTTGGTCTGTGGCTTATCGCTGCCAATCCAGTTCATAAAATCTTTGATGTTCCAACGATTTTCCGTGATGCCTTGGTAATAAACCGCGTCTCTAGTTCCATAACTATATTTGTCGTGGGTCAATTGAGAAGGGATAGGGTCGCTCTCGTAAGCCTTACGTTTCATTTGGTCGATGTACCAATCGGTGGCAAATAGGCTGGTGTTGACCACGCGAACATCGGTTCTATAGTTTTCAATTTCCTGTGCATACCAAATTGGGAAGGTGTCGTTATCCCCAATGGTAAACAATATGGCCCCTGCATCTTCTTTGCAGGAATCTAGATAAGCTTTTGCGGTTGATGGTGCGGTATACCTGTTCGAACGGTCATGGTCGTCCCAATTCTGGTATCCCATTAACAAGGGTACTGCCAACAAACATAAAGTTGCGATGGCCGGTGCAGCAATTTTTGGGGACATTATCTTTTTAAACTCTTCAAAGAGTCCGTAGACCCCAATGCCTATCCAAATACAGAAAACGTAAAAGGATCCCACCAAGGAATAATCTCTTTCCCTAGGTTGGAAGATATAGGGGTTGGTATAAAACTGAATAGCCAGTCCGGTGAACATAAAAAACACAAAAAGCACCCAGAACTGTTTTGGGTTTTTGGAAATCTGAAACACGATGCCCAGAATTCCTAAAAGCAATGGTAAGAAGAAATAGGTGTTCCTACCTTTGTTGTTTTTCCAGTCACTAGGCAGATTTTCTTGACTTCCCAGTCGAATACTGTCAATAAAATTGATGCCGCTCAGCCAATTTCCATTTTCATCGTATCTACCTTGAAGATCATTTTGCTTTCCGACAAAATTCCACATGAAGTAGCGCATGTACATATAACTGAACTGGAAATCGAACATATATTCCAGGTTTTGCCCTAATGTTGGCGGCTCTACCTCAATATACTCTCCAAACTCCCGTAAAAAGCGGATGTATTGTTCAGAATCTAGCTCTCCTTGAGAATAGGCTGTCTTAAATTGATTTACGGCTTCTCTTAGGTCGTTGTTGGAAATGTATTCCGATTTAATACGGAAATCCAAGGCGCCAAAGTAGCGCATATAGTTTTCGGCATGCTGGTCGCTCCACATTCTGGGCAAAATACCAACGTGTTTTTCATTGGGTCCGGGGATTGCACCTTTGTAGTGGTTTACAATAACGTATTTGCCCAATTCCAAGTCTTTTTCATACTTGGGGCTATCATCCCTATCTTCTCCCGAAGGAGCAAAAGTATCTGAATAATAAGCGCCATACACAGGACTGTCCACACCAGGGTATTGTTCCCTGTTGTAGTAGGCCAATAAGGCCCTTGCATCGGCAGGATTGTTTTCGTTTACTACGGTTCTGGCGTTTGCTCTAATAGGCAACATCAACCACGATGAAAACCCAAGAATCAAGAACATCAAGCAGAGAACAATAATGTTCGCATTGTAATAATTATGTTTTC
>Ga0098054_1001599_pt1 | contig 11239 bp, 9 predicted proteins | sample 16_taG_FD_75048 | JGI IMG/M metagenome (GOLD analysis project Ga0098054, IMG submission 75048) | Marine viral communities from the Subarctic Pacific Ocean - 16_ETSP_OMZ_AT15313 metaG | ecosystem: Environmental > Aquatic > Marine > Oceanic | place: Pacific Ocean | collected 2015-01-18
ATCACTAGAGTTTAACCACTTTCGTGCTTTTTTAGTAGGAAAAGTAGAACCTGGAATTGCTCCCCCTATACCATGAACTCCTTTTACCTCATAAGGATTTAAAGATAATTGATATACAAAATCCAAGATAAAGTCTTTATCTCCAGACGCAATAAGTTGGTTTAAGTTACTAGCCGCTCTATCTGCAGAATATTTATACAGATTACCTGTTAGATTCTTTGTACTATTACCTAACTTCACTAAAGTCTTCCCGCGATACTCTGTTGAACATCCCGGAACGGTTGGTCCAGTGCCTAACGCATCAGATATCCAATCTATATAATCTTTGTAATGTTTCTCACTAATACCTGCAATTTCATTATGATTAAAACAAACTGCAAACCACGTATATGCATTCACTCCCATTGCGGAATTGAAATATGGTATTACAAACCCTACACCTTTCCCATAATCGGGACTATATGCATAAGCTTGAGGTCTCAAATTAGGAGGCATTACCCACGTTTCAGGAACTACTGATCCAGCAACTCCAGAAGTGACATATTGATTTGATAATTTTACTTTTATCGTTGCCATATTTATTTATTTAAATAAAATCCCTAAATTAATAGGGATTTTATGATTTATTGTTAGTTTACTATTTGGGTGCTTCAATCTCATCATATATATATTGATGTTTCTTAACTACAGTTAAACCATTGGTAAAGTAAAAATTTTGCATAGATTCTTTCCATGCAATATCTCCTATTCCAATACAACAATTATATGGTTCTGGACATCCACAGGTATTTCCATACCCGTCAGTATAAGGTTCACACACTGCCATTGCTCCATCACAAGCTAATTCTGCAGCTGTTTTAGCAGCGTCTGCCGCTGTTACTGCAATAACTAAAGCATCAGTTAAAGCCTTTAGATTGGCAAAGGTTCCTACTGAAGGACAATATGCTAATATTTCATTAAAAAGAGAAGGCTCATCTAATGATAATGCACCACTTACTACTGGTTGAAAAGATATTGCAATGTCTCTATTGCAATATTCATCTGCAGTTAATCCTAAAGCAGGATAACCCCAGTGTGATGGATCAGCTGCAATTAATGCATATGCTGCTTCATGTGAAGCTGCCCATACCCAAGCTGCTGTTGTTGCACTGTATCGGATGATTGTATCTTGAATCGCTCCATTCTCCATATATATGATCTTGCTATATTGGTCACCACCACCAGCACCACTTATTGAAGGAGTGGCATCTGATGCTACATTTATATAGAGTGGACCGCTTGTCGTTGTATTTACTTGTATCGTGTTTGACATAATTTACGTTTTAAAAGATTTATAAATTACTCGACGAATAATACGAAGTTATTAGCCGCTTGTACACAAAGACATCTTTCTGACAAGTAATGGACTTCCATCGCATCTAATGAAGATGTGTAAGCGCCTCCAACAGAACCAGTAATCCATGATTTCATTCTTCTATCATCTGTTTCTGAAGCTCTATATCTTACATGCAAAAATGGTCGTCTAATATTAGATCCTAACATTTGATCATATACAGTTGAAGTACCTGCTGGTACTAAAACTCCTTTAATATCATTAACCATTCCTCTTGTACTAGCATCATTTAGATATTTCCAATCAGTTTTGTAGAAGTCATAAGAACCTCTTCTAAAACCGGAAAATCCAAAATTTAATGCCATTTCAGCTTCGTTGTCAAAAAGACCATAAGATGCTGCACTTGTAGCGTTATAAGAACTACCTGCTTGAGTAGCGATCATATCATCAAAATCTAGAGCTGTTCCTCTATCTAAAAATAACATGTTTTCCTCAATAGCACCTTGAAAATCCAACCATTGTAGTATTTGATCAAAATCACCTAATGCACCCGCACCTGGGTTTGGAGCTCCAGCAAAACCTGCATACACATTACCTCTAGTGTTAAGTGCGGCAAATAATCCTTGAGTACCTGAACCTGATGTTGCTAAACCTGAAGTTGCAACTCCAGACAATGGAGCAGCTAATTCACCTTCAACCATAGCCATTTCTAAGTAATCTTCGTATCGTAATCTAGTTTCTGACTCAGCTTTCATATACCATAAGAATCCGGATGTTCCATCTTCTGTGGCAACTTCCACCCACCCAATTTGAGCAGTATCAGAACCATTAACTTCGTATTTATCTTTAATTATAATTGGTTTGTTATGAAATTGAGTAAAAGACGGAGTAACTGATCCATCCATACCTAATGTTCCTTTGGCAAAGTCAGAACCATAAACAAATAATCTTAAGTTTGTTGCTCCTAATGCAGTAAAATCTGCAGCAGTATAACAAACAGCATCAAATGTAAATGTTCCTGGAGCACCTGGGTTTGGAGCAGTTATAACTAATCCTTTCAATGTTAATCCACTCATTGGATCAAAAACCACGAATGTTTGATTAACTCGGATTACTACTTCATTTCCAACAGGAATGTTAACTGTAAACGTAGTTACCCCAGTTCCAGGTACTGGTATTCCTTTAGATACATCATCATAACCAATATGTAATCTATTTTGTTCAGACCAAATAACTTGATCTGATGTCATTGGCATTTCCGCGCCAACCATTCTTAAAAATCCGGATAATGTTCTATTTCCGAATCTTTCCACTTCCTGTTCGTACAGTTCAGGGAGATATTGTTGAGCAAAATCAGCGAAATCCGCCGCAGTTGGATCAGTCCATTGTAAATAATTAGTAGACAATATAGATTGATCTTGCGTAGGAATTAAATCTGCATTTTGCACTGTAAAATTTCCTAAAGGCATAATTTTAAGTTTTTATTTTTTCTTTATTTTTAATTTAGCACTATTTATACCACTAATTGCTTTTACTTTTAATCCATTTAAATATATATCATCAGGCGCTTTTGTTTGTCTAGCATCATTATTAATATTTTTGGATTGAGCCACTACATTTTTAACAGCGTCGGCTTTTCCTTGCTCATAAAAATGTTGGGCTATTGTATCAGCATTTTGCGCAGTATACATAGCTTTGTGATAACCTTGTACGTCTATAACTTCACCTTTATCGTTTAAGAACTTCTTAACCACATTGGAAATATCTGATTGTGTACTTGCAACATCACTAGCATTATTAATAGAATATCTAAATTGTTTTTCTCCTAATTTGAAATCAAAACCTTTGAATTCATCATTAAAAAATTTAGATGTTTCATCTTTAAAATTAGCGTGTTGTTGTTTTGCTATCTCTTGTTGTTCTTTGAAGCGGTTAAAAAACTCATTGGCTTTGGTCATCTCATTATTTACCGTAGGTCTCAACTTGATCTCTTCGTAATATTGAGATTTTAAATCTTCCAAAAACTTTCGAGCTTTTGCTACTTCTTCTTTTTTAGCGAGTTTTTTTCGACGAACTTCTCGCTCTTCGTCGTATTCTTCATCCACATTAAAATTTTCTTCCATGATGAAATCAATTTCATCAGTATCTAAATGTGGTTTACTATTTTTATAATATTCTTTTAGTAAAGTATTTTCATCTATGCTAGTATAATCAGCATTTAACCTAACGAAATCCTGTACATTTCCTCCTGTTTCTTTCATAAAAGAAACCAATTTTTCTACTCCTTCAGGAAGTTTAGATTGAGGTATTTCTTTAGACGTAGTCGTAACTACTGGAGGAGTTTCAACAATTTCTGTTATTTCTTGGATAGGCGACCCGTTCTCTTCTTGCTTGCTTTCTTCTTCTTGTACGGGAGATTCTTGCAATCCTGATTCGGATGCTCCGCTTTCCACCTTTTGTACATTTTCGGTTTGTTTATCCTCATCCACGTGCACTGTGCTTGACTCTGAAATGGCATTGGGTTCTTGTTTAGATAATTCTACTTTTTCTTCTTTGACTTTCTTTAAGTCAATTTTTTTAGTTTCTTGTTTGTTAGAATGAAATTTTTTAGGTTTTTTTTTTATTTTAAAATCTCCTTCTTGTTTTACTTCTTCCTTTTTTTCTTCTTCCATGATATGATATTATATAATTTGCCTTATGGCATTGGTAGTCCATCTGTTTCATTTAAAAAATCAGTTGGTAATAAATCGTTTTGACGTTGAGCAATCATTTGACTTTGTTGACTAGCAGCTAGTTTAGTTCTTTTATCTTTTCTATCTTCTATCATAGCTTCTCTTGACACTCCTTCGTCAATATCTATTTGAGCTAATTGCATGTCATACTTAAATTTTTGATCAGCTAATGTCATTTTATTTTGTAAATCACTTTGCATTCGTTGAATTTCAAAATCTGATTTACCTTTTTCAATTTGTAATTGAGTTTGAGCTAATGCTTCTTGTTTTTGTACTTCATACATTGCTGCTTTTTCTGCTGATTCAGCATTTGCTTTAGCTTGAGCTTGAATCATTTGTTGTTGAGCTTGTTGATCTTCCTTAGCTTTTTGTCTACGTTTAAGTTTTAATAATTGATTAGCTAAACGTAAATTATGAACATTTCTGATATCAATTGCATCTTCTAAATTAATTTGATTTCCTTTTAATGCGATTTGAATATTTTGTTCTAAAATTTGTTTTTCTTCTTCATCTGGTTCTAATTCTAGAAATATACCAAAATCATATAAATGTAATTCTTTTATTTCTTCTAAAGTAGCTACATTATATAAACTAATACTATTAACTAAAGCTTCATTAGTTAATTCAAATTCTAAAGAATCAGCAATTCTTAATGCAATATTTTCACAAGTTCTTAATGTTAAATAAAGTCCTGCATCTAAAATATGACGGGTCGCCACATTAGATTGAGCTACCGCTAGTTTTTGTAAACCTAATAATGCATCTTTATCTGGATTACTTCCATCTCTAGCTTCATTTAAACCAGTTACATCTCTTATCATTTGTAAATAATACTGATAAGTTTGAATTAATGATTGGATTTTTGCTTGAGCTGCAGAGGTTTGTAACTCTTGAATAGGAATTTTACCTGGATTCATATCTCCATCCTGAGTCATAGATCTACCAACAATAGATCCTGTTTGGAAATACATATTTAAAGCTTCTTTAGGATTGTAATTTGTTCCATTTCCTAAATCTACTTCTGCTAATCCATCTACATCTAAATAAACTCCATCTGGAACCATACGAGATAATACTTGTTGTAGTTTTAAAGAAGTTAATTGAATCATATCAGCGAAAGTAATCATTCTTTCTACTAATGAGGTTATACGTCCTTTATATAAATCTGGAGCACATAAAGTATAATTCATATTTACTTTAGTCAAATTAGATTTAGGACGAGTCATATTTTCAGCAACTTCCCATTTTAACATAATAGGATGTCCTAATATTTTAGCTCCATGATATAATACTTCTATTGATCTCGCTACTCTATCAAATCCATCGTTAGGAGGAGGATTAAAAGTATCAGGTTTTTCTAAAGCCTTCTCTAATCCGTATGGAGTTTTCTTTATTTTAAATACTTGATCAGCATATGTTTTATACTCAAAATATAAAACTTGAACAGTTGTATCATCTCTATTTCCTCTATAATTTCTCCTATAGTTACTATTACCTGGAAATTTTTGAATTTGCTCTAATTCTCCAGTAGTTAAATTTGGAAATTCCTTTTTAAGCTCGGGTAAAGAAATATTCTTTACTTCTCCAACATAGTATATATCTTCAAAGTTAGGATCTTCAGTATAAGAATAAACAATGTTAACTGGATCTACATAATCTACAGTCACTCCATTAGCTGCATTCCAATTTGTTTTTACACAACCTAATCCTAGTTCTACTAAATCTTTGTAAAACCTACGTTTAGTTAATTCAAATTTATTTCTTGCTAATGTATTACTAATTACTTCTTCTTCTGCAATTTCAATAGATTGTTTATAATCTAATTGCATATGAATTTCTAATTCTTCTTCCGTTTCCGGAACATTTTCCATATTTTGAACCTTAGAAATATCTTCTCCTAACTGTGCTTTTACTTGTTCCATAAAAGCTCTAGTAGCTATATTTTTATGTAATTTTCTAGCGTAATTTGTTCTTTTTTGTTGTGAAACTGGATCTTGTGCAAAAGCTTTTATATCATAAATCTTTTCAGCCATTCCATTGACTACTATATCTACAAATTTAGGAATAATAGCAACTGGAGTCCAATCTAAATTTAAATAAGATAAATCTCCATTAATCGACAGTTCATCTTTATACTTTTGAATAGACTGTTCAGCACGACCATATAATCTTCTTCTATGAAAAATATTGTAATTATTTGTATATCTCGCTCCTCCTACTCCTGCAGCCCACCATTCTCCTTCAATTGCTCTCCCTACCATAAGTCCATACTCGATGGACATTTTTTCTTCTTGAGGCACTACTTGATCAGGAAAAGAACTTTGTGTATTAGTATAAATCATTTATTCCGTTATTTTTGAAACTACTCCGTCGTTGTTATATTTTATAAATCCTAAATCTATTGTTTTAGTTGTTCTATCTGCTACAGGTTTATACTTGTTTCTATTACATGCCATAATTGCTAAACCTGAACTAATAGATGCATCATGTTTGGTTCTATTATTAATGTTAAATTGAGACCAATCTTCTAATGTTTTCTGATGATACATGTCTCCCATTAATTCTCCATGTAAACCAACATAATCTTCAATATATGCTTCAATAGCTGCGGCGTGAGATTGTTTTATATCTTCACTTGAGTTAGGAATTCCACCAATTTCTTTTTCTGCTAAAGATAATTTATTCCAAACTTTGTCTGGACGATTTATTGAAAATCCTCTATAACCTCGTCGTTTTAAATAATATAATAATCGTGGTTTATTGTTTTCTGCAAGTAAAGGCATTCCATAAAATATTAATGCCATTAATACTTCTTCAAAAAATATTTCTGCAGTTTGGGGTCTAGCTATATATTCTAAAAAAAAATGATTAGGTGGCGCGTCTTCCATTGAGAATTTCGTTAATCCATGTAAAGATCCATTTGAACCTCTACCATCAACTGTTCCACTTATATCATAACTATCACATCCAAATGCTCCCATATGAACATTGCCAGGACGTTTTAATCCATTTTTTAAAATAACATTATTTTGTAACTCGGCCGGAGGAATCCACGATATATTAAATCTACCATCTTTATTAGGAGTAAACATGACCCGCGTGTCTTTTACTCCATTTACCCAATGAAAAGATCCTCTAGTTATATGAGCAGTATTATTTAATTCTTCATTATAATCTATTTGTTCATAGATTTTAGTTAAATTAAATAAAGATTCTTTTACTTCATCTCTAAAAGCATGTTTTTCTGTACGGGGAAATTGTCTATAATATTCATTTAAACTATCAGGATCTTCTTTTAATCCATCTACCTCATTCTCCCAATGTTCTATTACTCCAATTTTTATTGGAATTCTATCAATTCCTAAAACTGATTTTTTAGGAGTAATAAATACAGGCAAACCAAACGTATCCATAAATCCTTCGTAATTCCACTCCATGGGAATGAATAAAGAATAAAGTCCTGAACTGGTTTGTCCATTTCTATTTCTTCTTGTAACATCACTGTTATAATATAATTTTTTGAAGTTATTACCTCCTTTATCTAAAGCGTTTGAAGTTGAACCCATCATACACTTGCCTACGATTCGTCGACCTAATCTTAATGTAGTTTTTGTAACTCTCCAATTGTTTAATATATTGTCCGGTCTTTCCCATTTTCCACTTTCGTCATGTGCTAATATTTTTAATTTCTCACCATCGTAAGAATTGTCCCCAGTATTTTTCCAATCTATAGTAGTATCCAATCCTTGTAATTCTTTTAATTGAACATTATCATCTAGCTTGCGTCTAGTTAGTTTAGATGCTGGTACTCTATAAGCTAATTCAGTTTTAGGGCGATCCATACCATCTTGGATCGGTTTGAAGAAAAATGGATAATTAACGGATATTGGCACAACTTTATCTGTAAACATTTTTTTAGCATCTGCTCCTGTTTTGGATAATATACCAAATCTTGCATCACTTGAGATTGTTGCCTGATTAACAAGTTCTGCTGATGACATAAAGGAAAATCCGGATCTTCTATTTTTAAGATAGCACATTCCGTAGCATCTATTATCGGCTTTACATGCTTCCCAAAAGATGTAGAAAATTCTATTGGCTTCTCTATAATCAGGGGCTCCAACATCGATTTTTGACCATTGGAGATACATGTAATGAGTACCAGTAATATAAGTAGGCACAGCATTATTAAAAAACCAATAACCCTCGTCTCTTCGTTTAAATTCTTCATCTATATAATCATACCATTTTTCTTTAAAATCATTAGGATATTCATCCCAGTCGAATCGACTTTTAATTCTATTTAAGATTTTAGGGTATTCGGTTTTTTCCCAATATTGTTCTTCTTTTTCTTCACTACGCTTATACGGGTTTTCAACTGTTGGTAAAGCAATGCGGAGATTTTGTATTTCAACGATAGTTCCAATTTTTCCTGTTTTACTAATTACAACAAAATCATAATCTGCATTATAACCATACTCCCATTTTTTTAATCTATTTTGCTTTTTAAGAATTTTAGGATTAACAACATCTTTTAATTCTTTACAAAGAAATTGCTCATATTTCATTTACTTCTCCCTTCTGCAAATCCTTTAAATACTCTCTTTTCTTTTTGATCTTTAGATTTAGTATTTAATAATTCTTCTTCTTCTTGAATTCGTGTTAGAATTTCAAAAGCATCAAATATTGCTAGTTTTTTTGTTGCGGCAGCATTTTTTAGTCGATCCGCAGACACATCCTCCCCTGTATCCACAATTGGTTCTTCCGCTACTTTTATTAGTTCTTGTACTGCTAGTTGTCCAGCTTGGATTATATTCTTCTTCGTTTCCTTGACGTTCATGTTTAATTAAAATATCTTTTGATTTCATACAATATAATAGTTCCTCATCTATAATAAACTCCCATTCTCTTCCATGAGGAAAACTTACTAAATCTTCTTTATTTATATTTAAAGTATTTAATTGAGAATTATCATACTTTAATATTCCTAGATTATTTATTAATTTTTCACCAAGTTTTTTAGATTTTAACGGCTTAACAAAACATCTATCTAAAAATGATTTTCTTTTCCCTTTATTTTCATATAAATATATTTGATCAGGAGAACAAAAATATAGATTATCTTTAAAATAAGATCTGCTATTTTGTTGTTTTCCTTTCATATTGTAGAACTTTCTAAAAACATTATGATGAATATATACTATATCTCCAACTTTAATTGGAAGTTCATACGCGCTAGGAACACTTATTACTTTAGCTTTTTTATTAATAATTTTAAAAGTTTCTATTTGAGTATTAAGTATTAATTCTTTATCACCAACATCAACCTTATTGTTGTATCTTTCTCCTATTGGTTCTACAATATAATCATATAAACTATTCACTATATTGTAAGTTATATTCTACGGCAATAGCCATATTAGAATTAAACTTTTTCCAAGGTAACACTTCGTTAGATTTTTTAATATATATTAAATATTCACCCTCATTATTGTTTCCTACAATATCACATATAATATGTCCACCATATACTTCTTGTCCTACTGAATAATGCATTGCATCGTTTTTGTAATCTGATCCAATGCTTATTTTGCGAATTTTATTGGACATCACTAGTTTCTTTTACTACTTCTAATTCTGTAGGTTTTTCTAAAATAGTATATTCTCCTGTTTCTACATTAATATTAATCTCTCCATACTCTGCTTCTAATACACCCTTAAAATTTTCTACTTCTTCATTAATTTTACCAAATTCATGTAATAACCCGTGTTTTTGAGCGGATAAGTATCCTACTTGATTTAATATTTGATTTAACTTAGTTTGTTGTTCTTGAATTGTTTTTAAATGTTCTTCTTTAATTTTCATTTTATTTTATTTGATTATTTATATTATCCCAGGCACTCGATCAGTTTCAAGCATTCCTTGAGATTCTAATTCCCCATTTGGAGTAGTAGACGTACTTATATTAGTTAATGTCCATTCATTGGGTGCAGTTGGTAAATTCCACTGTGCATTTTCCCCCATTCTATACCAAGCTACTAAATTATATGAGTAACCTAAAGCATTTAAATCACAATTAGTATTAAAATCATATATTGTTTGAACTTGTGCTAAATTTAGGTTGGTATTCCAAACTGATATTTCATCTAATGTTCCATAAAATTCATTAGGTAATGTTCCCGTATTCGTATTACCTATACAAAATGGGCTAGGTTGAACTGGTATTGATCCTCCGAGTGGAATTGTCTGTGAATCTTCTTCAACTCCATCCACAAATAGTCTTAACGTGTCAACTCCATCATAAGTTCCTACTACATGATGAGTATCAAAATCGGTAATATTAAAATCTACACGTCTTTGTGAGAGTGGATTACCATTACCTAAATTAACGGTAAAAGCAATTTTATTATTAGTAGCGTTTTGTCTAACATATAAACTATACCCAGCATTTCCACCTGGAATTCCACTAGCTTTGTCTGCTATCATGTATAATGTACCTGCAACAGGAGCAGGTATTGCTGGATCTATTTTAAACCACGCTGAAATACTAATAGTATTAGTTATATTAAAAATTGGATCCGTAGCGTCTGCCGTTACAGAATTATTTGCTCCATTAAAATGAAAAGCATAAGGATCAGTACATGCTGGTGGACCTTTAACTCGCTTAAAAGCAGGAATAGTATTTACATTTTGATTTACTAAAGGCATGTTAGAATAATGCTAAAATAACTTCCTTTGGATCATCAGTACCTGCTGCTTTTGCGGCGCAAACGCTTAATGCTGAAATAGGTAAAAACGTACCTGCTGGCACATTATGATAAACTACTTCATTTTCGCTTTCCATTATAACAGATATAGTGTTCATCGCACCTCCAACATAAAGAGCTGCACCAGGTCCTGGTGTTTCATACGTACATACACATGCTTCTTGTGGATTCTCCTCAGCAGCCTCACATCCACATGTATAAGTATATTTAGTTTTTTGTAAAAAAGCTTTTAATGGTTCTATAGTTGAAGCTGAACTTAAATCTGGTGTTTTAAAAGGAATTTCATTTCCAGCAGCAGCTGCTAAATCTGCCTCTTGACTTAATGCCATATACATGTTAGTAAATGGACAACCATAATCCCAAGCAGTATCCCCAATTGTATCTATTTGTACAGTCGCATTTTCTG
>Ga0098054_1001604_pt1 | contig 11215 bp, 19 predicted proteins | sample 16_taG_FD_75048 | JGI IMG/M metagenome (GOLD analysis project Ga0098054, IMG submission 75048) | Marine viral communities from the Subarctic Pacific Ocean - 16_ETSP_OMZ_AT15313 metaG | ecosystem: Environmental > Aquatic > Marine > Oceanic | place: Pacific Ocean | collected 2015-01-18
AGACCTTCTTCGATCATGGCGATTCCTGCTTCCAGTAGGTAGTACCTATCCCCGATTGACAGGGGCGTGGCGTCGGGTCGGGTTGTCATCAGGACCACTCTCCTCGGCGGTTCTTCCGGCAACCTTCACGGCTGGCCTTCTTGCGGCGATCAGCGAACGTGGCAGCACGTTGGCGACGACCTTCGGCCATCTCCGATACGCTACGCTCCCAGTTCATCCGAGCCATAGCCTTGCGGCTGTCGGCCTCGGTGATCTCAATTCTAATCTTACGTTTCGCCATTGCTGGCTCCTTAGCTAGTAGTTGAAACTATTGTACCTCACTGGTACATGAACGAGACTACAGGTGTTCGTGGAGAGACACAACCTCGGGGTCAAGAAAAAGAATATTTGACAGGGCTGTTGGAAGTGTGATACAACTGATCCCATGAACAACCAAACCGAATACATCAACCTCCGAGTGCAGGAAGCTATCGCCAACGGCGAGGCTGTCATCCGTGAGCGTGACCAGTATCTCCAGCACCTTCTTCGGGAGCATCCGAACGTCTGCCGCCAGACGCTCCGCAACTCTGATCGGTACGCCGTCCATGCCGAGCCATGCGGGTGCCCTCCAGAGGAGGCTACAGCGCCGTCTAAGGCTTCCGAGGGCGTCTGCTGCTACATTGTGCAGCCTGCGGGTGCTGAGTGCTTCATGTGCGGCTCAGAGGTCCACAAAGAAATCTGAAATAAATCTTCGGAAGGGGTTGCGCTTGTCGCTCCCCTTCTGTAAGGTGAACACCAACAACAACCGACCCAGGAGGTCACGAAATGGAAGCAACACTCGCAATCAACACCGACCGGCTGGCAGCAGTCACCGCTCGCCGGGTCATTGACGCCCGTGCAGCACTGCGGGTCGCTAAGGACGAGGCAGCGAAGGCCGAGGAAGCCTTCCGAGCGCTCAACGTCGATCAGGTCATGCTTGCTGACGGCCAGAAGGTCGCTATCGTAGAGCAGAATCGCCGCACGATTGACCAGACAGCAGCGCAGGCAGTGTTGCCTGAGGGTCAGCACCAGCGCCTCACTAAGCGGGTCGTACAGCAACCGCTGGTGGACGAGGCAGTCAAGGGCGGCTGGCTCAAGCAGGCAGTCGTGGACAAGTTCACGAAGGTCGCCAACGTCAAGGCGGTCAAGGTCACTCAGCCTAAGTGATCCAATGGGGCGGCTCCGATTTGACAGGAGTCGCCCCATGCACTACCCTTCATTCATCAACCACTACGACCACGGAGGTCACACAATGATTACCGACTACGACGATTACGACATTCTTGAAACCCTGGAGATTCTGTCTGACGACGACATTATGTCCGCACTGGCTGAGGCTGACGACGATATTGACAGGGACGACCTAGCTGAGATGGCTGAGGACTACGGGTACGGCGCTCTAGCTGTAGACCGTGGCGATCAGTACGACATTGACGCCGACAATCCAAACTACTAATCCTTCGCCGGGTCGGGTTGCGAGAGTGGCCTGACCCGGTTTTACCGTTTCTACAACCATGAAAGAGAGGCGCTATGCCTAACTACTGTAATAACAACATCCGTATCTTGGGCGATTCTTCCACCATCTCAGCGATACACGCCGTTATGATGGGCGCAGGGTACGCCCGAGCCGACGACGACGACTCTGATCTCGGTCAGCCTATGAACCTTGTGCCCATGCCTAAGTTGCTATGGGGCACACGCTCACCGGCACCTGAGGGAATCCTCACGATTGAAGACGTGCCGCACGAGCTTGCGGGCGCAGCCGCCGAACGCATACAGGAGCACGCTGACGCCGTAGATCGTGCTGAGCGTGCGAAACGACAGACCGGGTTCGCAGACTGGTACACATGGTCCGTTGCCAACTGGGGAACTAAGTGGAGCATGGAAGTAAGCGAATACTCGAAATACGATAATGAAATACTTATCAGCGGGGTCACTGCATGGTCACCGCCGCTGGCATTGTATTCCAATATCTCCCGGCTGTATCCGGTAACTGTTCACGCTGAATACATTGAGGAAGGCATGGACTTTATCGGTGCAGCATTCTACCGAGACAGCGAAGAACTGGGCCTGAGTGAAGGCAGCATTAGCGACCACTTGCCAGACGATTTTGATTGGGATGACGATGACGCTTGGGAGGTCGCAGCAGAGGTGCAGGAGGAACTGCTTGACCAGCACATCAAAAGCGCCCGAACGAAAGCAGGCTTTTGCGTCTGAGTGTTCTTCTAATCAAATCTGACAATGGTGTCCCTAGCGAGGGGGTGGGCTTGACAGCCTGCCCCCTTTTGGGGTACAATCGACAGTGTAACCAACCGAAAGGATTATTCCATGAATCATGCACACCGTGTAATCAAAGCAAACAACATGAGCTACATCTTAGATGAGGACATGGCTATCCAGTTGTTCCAGGCCATGCAAGCCGAGTTCCACTGGGCTGGTACCTTTTTCTGTGAGCAAGACGTAGCGGACACTATTGCCAATCATCGTGAGGTAGACGACTTGGAGCCACTGAGCGAAGAGGAGATGCGCCCAGCTACCGCCAAAGTTCTTGAAAGTTCCGGCTGGAGATCACTCACAAATTACATCATTGAGCAAGGTATGGATACCATCGGTGATATCGTTGATGAGAACTTATTTCACCTAGTCCGTGACCGCTGACAGTTAGAAAACTAGAGAAACTTTGGGGGTGGGCTTGACAGCCTGCCCCCTTTGCGTTACAATGTGTCTTACCGGCCCCGCTGCTGGTCAGTTACCCTTAGAACATAAGCAGTCTCCGACACGGCAGTTGCTTCTGCGAAATCGGATGTACGTTTTAGGGAATGCAGGGTTCGACTCCCTGTCGGGGCGCTAATCGACAACAATCACCACGAGAGAAAAGAGCAGACATGAACCGAGAAGAGCTAGATCGAAAAGCTCACGCTGAGGCAATCGCAGCGGGAGCGCCTGTTACTTGCAGTTGGCTCGTCCAAGTTCCAAGCGACGACCCTGAACCGTCCTGCGAAGCAGATTGCTGGAGGACTGTGGATTGCGGCGCTGCCGTTACTTACGACCACGGAGGTTTCTGCTGCGAGGTAGGGCACGACCACCGCACCTACGGTGGGCCAGATCACACCGAGTATTTCGATGCCGACGAAATGTTGGCATACGGCTGGTGAGGTCGGCCAGTCCCGGCCCAATGTTGCATACCGTTGTGCATACCAAGGGTCGGCTAGTCCCGCCTCGCAGGCTTTCAGCAGCGGGGCTTTCCGGCCTTGCTTTGTAATACGTTTTGTATTACACCTGCTGCCGGGGCTGCACCGGGTCGATTGTTACAGTTCGGTAACAGGTGTGTCGGCAGGTTGCGAGTTTTGGCTTGCACTTGTCCCACCTTCGTCCTGTGCCCGAACACTTGTACGATTGTTACAGTTGTGTAACGATACTTCGATTCGACTGGACAGGGTGAGTAAAAGATGCTTTAATGGTTTACATCAACCACCACCCGAGAGGAACAACCATGTTCACCGAGACAGAAGTTCAGGCATACTTTAACCTCCGCCGCAAAGAGTTCAGCGTCCAGCGCCGCAACGGTAAAGGCGGATGGGTCGTCTGGTTCTACGCCCCAGAACTGTACCTAAAAGACGTGTCGTTCCGAGTGAGCGAGGCCAGCCGTCAACGAGTCATCCGTGAAGGCCGTAAGAACGTCCACGCCTACGTTAGAGGCACACTGGTCGAAGATATCCCAGCGACCCCTACAGCGGCCACCTACAACCCTTACAAGTACGAATCGTTCGTGGAGAAGGACACCGAGGCACCGGTCTACGCCGCTCGTTTCGCACGGCTCATCAACAAGCAAATCCAAATCGCTAAATAAAGTTTTGGAACACCTCAGGAAGAAATCTGAGATAAGACTTGACAGGACACAAAACCTGTAGTAAAGTTCTTTCAGTAATAACAACTAGCGACCAGGAGGTCACACAATGGGTTACATGCTTTCCACCAACACCGACTACAACAAGGGTGTAGACGCCCGAGATGCAGCCATCGACGCCGATGCACTGTTCATCCCTAAGACCACGGGGACCATCCTTCCCAACGGTACCGTAGACGAGAACTCGTTCACCGTCTACCGTGAGTACGCAGACGGCACTCAGGCCGTCCTCAAGGCCGGTGCAGGAGCCAGCTTCTACAGCGGGTCATACGAATCCATCCTGAACACTGCTGAGGCAATGTTCCCTAACTCGGTGACCAGCATGAAAACGTGGCACCACGGTTCAATCCTCGTTTTCACTCAGGACATTGACGAGCCGTACACGTTCGCTGACGGGGACATCATCACCCGTTCAATCATGTACACGGCGAGCATGAACAGCGTGTTCTCCACCCGTGCCATCGGATTCTCGTTCCGCCCCTTCTGCACCAACCAAGAGGGTCAGGGTCAGCTTCAGATGAGCCAGAAGCGTTCCAAGAACCACGATGAAATGCTGTTCAGCAAGGCAGCGATCATGGCAGAGGCAGCGAATCGTTTCGACGCCTTTATCACGGACGCCAAGATGCTGAAGGGTCTCCAGATGACACACAGTCTCCGTAACCCGATTCTGGAGGCTGTAGCGCCTCTCATCACCGACCCTGATGCCAACACTAAGGCCGTCAATCACGCTGAGAGCCGTCGTGAGGGTATCCTGTACTTCTACGGCGAGGAGGCCGACAAGTTCGGTGAGAACGCCTTCAGCCTGTACCAAGCGGTCCAGAGCTACGAATACCACACAGGCACCAAGGGCAAGAACAAGGACATGAAGCAGACCAAGGTCGTCACGGACCCTGCCGAGGCTCAGGCCCTGACTTGCCTCACCCGTGAGATGCTGCTCGCCGCAGCCTGATCCATCCTCCTGAGCAAGAGGCAAAACTGCTCACCCGCCCTCCTGAGCACGAGGCATAGGGCACATAACTGCCCGAGTGCCATGAGGTTAAACTGCTCCCCTTCTCCCCTACGATTTGACACACCGTAGGGAAGTGTAGTACAGTGTGTCATTCACCACCACGAAAGGAACGAACATGAAGTACGCACCCGCAGATCAGACCACACTAATCGTTCACCCCGGCACAGGAACCATCCTAGATGCCGACGAGTGTTTCATCTACAACACCGACGACACCTGCATTGCGATGGAAGATGACCAGATCGTAGAAGAGGCAGAGGCCAACGGCGACACGCTGAATGGCTTGCACGTAGTCCTTGTGGGTAACATGTTTGACGGCACCACGGTCGTCGGCCCGTTCCTCAGTTTTGAAGATGCAAACATGTGGGCGGAAGGGAATGCTTCCCAAGAATGGTGGATCACATCCATTGAGGGGGTTGGCCGATGAACGCTCCCATAGCAGCGCTGTACGTCATTACAGACGGCCACTATTTCAACCAGCCAGGTATTGATCCGTGGGATAAGGATCGGAACGCACGCCTATACGATGGCCCGCACCCTGTTGTTGCCCACCCTCCCTGCGCCCGCTGGTGTCAGCTTGCATCCGTGAATCATAAACGATGGGGCACCCCTATCGCTGAGGACGGCGGGTTGTTTGCACGGGCACTAGAGCAGGTGCGCCTTTATGGCGGCGTCCTAGAGCACCCTGCCTACTCCCTGGCATACGAAAAGTTTGGACTACCTCGCCCAGTTCGGGGTGAGTGGTCTGAGCCTGACCAGTACGGCGGAGTGAGTATCCAAGTATCTCAGTGCGCCTACGGTCATCCTGCTCGCAAACGCACGTGGCTATACGGTGTGGGAATCGACACTTCCATTCCACTCCGTCACGACGAGCCGCCCACTACTGGCGGTGTGGGTAACGGTGTCAAAACGGGGAACCGACAGAAAAAGCGTATATCGGCAGTTGAGGCAATGGCTACCCCTCCAGAGTTTCGTGAGGTTCTGATCTCGCTGGCCCGTTCGGTTAAGGTGGACATCTGATGGACGCTCCCACCCTGCACGTGAACGATCTTCACACGAGCCTATGGCAAGGCACCGTAGACCTTGGTGACGGGGAGACACTGACCGTCACTATTACCTACGAGGGGATCATCATGGATCACGACGTAGGTCACCCGCACGGCCCGGAGACAGTAGGCATGACGTTTGAAGAGTGGACCGAGTGGATGCACTCAGGGTCCCCCGAGAGCGAAGAAAACCTGAAACAAGAAATGGAAGGCCAGTCGTCAATTTTTGACTTCTAATGGAAACTGCCGATGGTGTCCCTGCGGGGATATCTAGTACTACGATTTGACAGCGGCGTCAAGATGTAGTACACTTACGTTCGTAATCAACCACCAACCACAAGGAGGCCCATCATGGGCGATAGAGCAACCATCCGAATCAAGCAACACGGAAGCGACACCGCTATTCACTTCTACACCCACTGGCGAGGAGGCTACGTCAACAGCATTGTAGCCGACGCCCTAGAGCGGGCAGACAAGGAAGGTCGTATCACTGACGACTCTTACTGCACCCGAATCATCTTCGACACTCTCACCGAACTGGAAGGCGGTAGCACCGGCTACGGCATCATCATCGGTGACAGCCAGCGACCCGGCGACGTTGAGCACGACAGCCCTAGCATCGAATGGGACAGTTTCGGCGCTGAACCTCTCGTTCGCATGTATTACACTTCAGGCTATTTTTCTTCCGCTGTAGTACCCTGGAAACAATGGGTGGCAGATCAAAAACTTTCTGATTTTCCCAGCCACGACTTGACAGCCGTCTGAGTACCTGCTACAATTACAAACGTAATCAACCAACCCCGAAAGGACACCAACCATGAGCACCAAAACCGACACCGAGACAACTTGCTGGGACACCTTTAATCAGGTCCTCAGCGCAGGCGTAGACCGTATCATCCTTTACGGTCCCCCCGGAACCGGCAAGACCTTCTCCGCTCTCCACGTCAACAAGACGCCGGGTAAGGAGTCGCACCGACTCACCTGTACCGACGACATGACCAACATGGACGTTACGGGCGGGTTCCTTCCCAGCAAGGACGGCTTTGAATACATTGAAGGTGCGGCCATCAAGGCACGCCGTAGCGGCGGTCGTCTGGTCGTAGACGAGATTGACAAGGCTGGCGGCGATGTCTTCGCTACCCTTCTCAACATGACAGACTCAGCAGAGTCGGCAGAGTGGGAGCACCCAGTAACGGGCGAGAAAACTTACCCTAATCCTGGATACACGGTCATCATGACGACCAACGTGGAACAGATCGAAGAGTTGCCAGAGGCACTGACCGACAGGTTCCCCGTCCGGGTCCGCATTGACCGTCCGCATCCTGATGCTCTGCTGACACTCCCAACTCACTGGAGGGGCTACGCCGACCGTATGGCCGACGCAGGCTCACAGCGCATGTCACTGCGACTGTTCCAGTCCATGCACAAGCTTACTCACCAAATGGGTGAGGAGAAAGCTGCCGAACTGATTCTCGGTGATCGGGCACATGCCTTCCTTGAGGCAATCCGCATCGACCAGTTCCAGAGTAGCTAAGATCGTGCCGAGTCGGTAGGTTGAGCGCCGGAGTGGTGCTGGCGCTCCCTATCAGGCACAACGAGGGGAGGGGGGTTTGGTTGGCCCCCTTCCCCTCACCTTCGACTTGACAACCACTCACCACCTGTGTTACAATCAGAGTCATCATCTACGAGAGGAGAATGATATGACCAACATCATCAACGAGGTTCACCAAAAGAACCGGCCAATGCCAGAAATCTTTACCCGGCAGGACATTCGTAATACGGGCGGATGGGACGTTGCTAACGTTCGTGCCGTCCGGGGCGAACCCTACATCACTGTCTCAGGACGAATCATGAGGGTCCCACTTGACGACTCACTGCTCGCTCAAGCCAGTCGGGCGCACGAGCAAATTCACGTGAAAGTTTCACCTCAAGATTTGACCCCGTACATCAACGAGGTTACCGGCGCAGAAGCAATCCGTGCGGCGGAAGAGGCACGAGTCAACTTCATTGCAAACGAACTTGGTTTCCCAATGAAATCGCTCGTCACAGGCTCTGAAAAGTTTGACGGAGAAATTCTGGCAGACAACGGTGCATGGCAGGAGGCCGTTTGGTCCGTGGCAGCATCGGTCCACACAGGTAGTCTTAATCCCCTGATCGTCGGTATCCGGCGCAACGCTCCAGAGTGGGCAGACGTTCTGCGAGACATCGCTAAAGAGATCGTCTCCTTCCAGAAGAAGCAGATCAAAGGGATCAAGAAGAGCATGGACGGTGCCAACCTGACCAGCGACAGGGAAGCGCTACTTCGCTACGGGGCAACTTACGAAAACCGGCAGAGCGCCACAATAGTTGGTATGAACTTTACTATTGAGCTTGCCATGCTTATTGAGTCCATCGCAGCGATGCCTGCCCCCCGGCAGAGGCCACCAGAGCCAGAGCCAGAGCCAGAGAACTCCGACGACTCCGACGACTCCGACGACAGCGCAGACAGCGATGGTGGCGAAGAGACCGACGAGGACGGCAACCCTAAAGGCAGCAGTGGCGACACCAACGAGGGACTGCAAGACGACGGCGAAGCCAAAGAACTCGCTGACAAAGATCAGACCATTGACCGTAAGGCTATCCAAGATAAAGCTAACAAAGCTTTAAACGGAGGCATCGAAAAGAACGGCATTGGTGAATGGCTCCCCCTGAGAGTCAAAGCCCTACCGCTCACCATTACCATCCCTGGAGCTATCGGGCGCAAACGAGTGGCATCCAACATGGGACGCAACCCTCGCCGGATGCATCGTATGCTCACCGACCCTGACCGTCGTGTGTTTGACAAGTTTGTCAAGTCCAGCGGCGGCGTCGTACTCATTGACTGCTCAGGCTCCATGTCACTCTCCAAAGATCAGGTGCGAGAAATGATGGAAGCAGCACCTGGATGCACCGTCATGGGTTACTCCACAGGCTACGACGGAGACAACTGCTTCATCCTCGCAGACAAGGGCAAGATGACAGCCAAACTTCCTCGGTTCCGTGGAGGCAACGGCAACGACAGGCCCGCACTCGAATACGCTGTGTCCCGACGCATCAACCGGAAGTCCCCAGTCATCTGGGTGACCGATGGGTTGGTCTACCGTCCACGAGGAGGCTCCTCCGTCTTTGACGAGACCGAGTGCGCTATCCTCGCACAGAAGAACAACGTTCACATGGAGTACTCCCCAAAGGATGCGATTACCTTCCTTCAGAGTCTCCAGCGTGGGCAGGCTTACAAGCCACAGGTTCTGCCACGATGGAAGGAGTACCTGCGGCAGCGCTGATGCCCACACAGACAGGAAGGGCCGGGGGAATCCTCTCTCCCCTCGGCCCTTCCGTCGTTCTGAACGGCTAACCCCGACGAAAACCGTTCAAACAATATGTTATCTTACAAATCTATTATCGGAAGGAGGAACAGTGGAAGAACAAAACTTATTCAATCTAAAAGATACCAATGGTGTACCTGCGGAGACTGTACAAGCAGTCTTCGACTTCTGGAAGAACACGTGCAACAGGACTGAAGGTACTAAACTAGACGAGGCACGGGAAAAGAAAATCGCCTCCGCTCTCAAGCTGTACGGTGAAGAGACATGCCGTCAAGCTATCATCGGATGTACGCTATCCGAATGGCACAACGGGCGGAACCCCCGCAACAAGAAGTACAACGACATAACTCTTATCTTTCGGAACGCCGACAAGGTGGAAACGTTCGTGGCACTATATCATCAGGAGAAAGACGGACAGAAAGAAATGGACGAATGGCTAAACATGTAGGAGAACCAAGATACCTAACCCTCTACAGATGGGTTAAGTACGTATACGAACAGATCATCGAATGGCTAATGCCTTCCGACTTCTGTCTAGTAGACGCAGAAAAGAACAAAGTAATTTTTCATGGACGATTCCACGAAGTCGAACATCGCATGGACCAACAGTACGGGCGACCACTCATGATCCTCAGAGACCACGAACTCCCCAAAGACTGCGATATCACCGAACTTCAGCAGTCACATACGCCAGCAGGACGTTACTAATGAACCCGCACGTTACACGAGCCGCAGAACTCGGCGTCACCGATGAACTTGCTAGCCTCTTCGCTGTACTCGCAGGGCCACGCATTACCACACGGCCCGATCATCTTGCTGCCCTCAATGTATGTGCGCAACACATCCGAGACAGTCGGCAACGCAGCCACAGCAGGCGGGGGTTCAGGAATGCCAATGGTGTCCCTAGCACACCCAGCTAACACATGAGCACAATACTGTGCCATCGCCATACCCTCCGCAGCAGCAGCCTCAGCCACAAGCTCCTTCACCCAAGCAGGCATACGCAAATGCAAACTGACATTCTCGTTAGGATCAGTCACTCCAAGTCCTCTAAGTACTCTACGCCCGCTTCCTTCATCGCCATCATCAACAACAACTCTGTCATCGAAATCCCATAACCATCAGCGATATCCATCAACAAATTCTTTAAACGAGGGTCAACCTTAAACGACATGCCCACGTTTTTACTTTCTACATCAGCACGCTTCGGTGGACGCCCCGGACCAGCCACATCAAATAAATCATTCATATTTATATAATACCCCAAACTACACTAAAAGGCCAATGGTGTCCCTACGTGCCCACATACACACCCCCGCCTGTGACTACCTTCACCCAACCCGCACTATACATACCCGACCAGTCCCGCTAGAATAGAGTTTGGCTAATAAGCTAAACCACACCCCAAGGAGGTGAACCAACACATGACAAAGAAAATCATTACCCGGCTCAAAGACCGTCGAAAAGCCCGCAAGAAGCTACTCTACATCAACGGCATCAGCGTCCCACGAGACCGCTCCCTATGGACCGACGACCTAGAACGAGAAATCGCAGCAGCACGAGCACGCTGGTAAACATCTAACAACACACCAATTAACACAGAGAGGGGACCCTAGCAGTAAAGTTGCTAAGGTCCCCTTTCTCATTCCCAACCATCAAGGTAAACCAGCCCCGCCCCACAGGCCCACACCGCTAAACCTGCGGGACTCGCCAACCCCAGCCCACTCAAGACCGGGACTAACCCACCCAAATACCCTCAATGGTGTCCCTACCGCAGCTTCGTACCACAATCCAAACAAATCTCAGACCAAGGATACACCTGCCGCCGCTCCAACGGATGCGTACACGTATAAATCTCACGCCACCGTGCATCAGCCATCTGCCTCAACCA
>Ga0098054_1001605_pt1 | contig 11212 bp, 29 predicted proteins | sample 16_taG_FD_75048 | JGI IMG/M metagenome (GOLD analysis project Ga0098054, IMG submission 75048) | Marine viral communities from the Subarctic Pacific Ocean - 16_ETSP_OMZ_AT15313 metaG | ecosystem: Environmental > Aquatic > Marine > Oceanic | place: Pacific Ocean | collected 2015-01-18
AGGAAGCGTCATTATCCTAGCGGTTCCAGGTTTTAAAATCCTCGCAACTTTTCTCGCTGCTTGTCTTCCAGGCTTGTCGTTATCGAAACAAATGACAACACTTTCATAACCTTCTAAGAATTCTAATGATTCTTTAATATCCTTAACAGCACCAGCAGCGCCAGACTTAATACTAACAACAGGCCACTTGCCTCCAAAGAGTTCAAAGCCTGCCATCGCATCACACTCACCTTCAACTACGGTGATAAACTTGCCTCGCTTCGGCGCTGTCTGCTCACCAAACAAACCGGTGTTTGATTTAGACCCTCTCCAAAAGAACTGCTTGGAGCTTATGTCTCGCGTTTTAACTGCTGTTATTTCGTTTGATGTAAAATAAGGATAGTAGTGCTTGGTTACTTTTCCGCGTGTATCAGTTGCTATCTTAACTCCGTACCGTTTAGCCGTAGCCTCTGTTATGCCTCTATCTGAAAGCGCCCCTATGATTCCTTCAACCTCCGAAGAACCGGAATCAAGAGGAGCTTGTTGCTGTTTAGTCTTGGCTGTCTTTCCTTCAATCAGGGCATCTACGTCTCCGTTATAAGACTCCCTGACATCGTTTGAATACTCCTTACAAGAAAAGCAATAACCACTCCAATCCTCGTTAATTGAAAAGCATCCGTTGTGTTCACAAAATGGACACGATAAGTGTGTGTGCTTGAATCTGTTTTCAGCAGCTTCCACAGTCTTCCTCCGTCTATGTTAAATAACTTCTTAATTGGCCTCGCCTCCTGTCCTTGAGGCTTCTTCCTCGTCCTCTACTTCTGCAATCAAAGCTTCTTCATTCAAACTATTATATACTACCGCGTTCAGTTGTGTTGCTGCTGCGCTGTATATAGCTCGCTGACGATTGAGGGTTCTTAACTCTCTATCAATTTCAACCATAAGCTTGATTGCTTGCTGACCTTCATCTGGAAGTTTAAGTACATCGTACTTCTCCCCGTCTATTGTGTAAGTCCACGTTTTTGTACTGGGTGCTTTTTCCATAATTAAAACTCCAGAATTACATCTTCGTCTTTAGTTGCTACGCCGTCGCTGTTGTACTCAACCAGCTCAATGACTTGGGCTGCTACCAGCTCTGGACGTTTGACGGTGGACTTTCCTTTGCCCTTGTATTCCACATGCTTCCATTGCACCCGCACTTTTGAGCCGTTGCCTACGTTCACATCTACATCATTACCCTCAGTATCGACCAGACGAGGAGGCTTATTAGCACTGCCATCATTGTTATATGCAAACTTCTTAAACACTATAACAGGATCGTCCGTAAAGTTCCTATCGCCTGCTGAAAAGCAGCTAACGTACCCTCGGCTTTTGAACTGATCAAAAGTCTCGTCCGACACTGCCACACTAACCTCATAAAAAGCAGGCTGAAACCTGTCGTTCGGCACAGTAATGTATGGGTAATAAGCGACCCCTTCAACCACAGAAGGAATTCCATTCATCGTTTTCATTTAATCTTCTCCTTTCAATTTTAAACTTTCGTCCACAATGCGCGCCACGCCGTCTACTAAATTAAAATGTGGCGGCAAATGTTGATGGCTACACCAAGGACATGTCCAAGTTCTTTTATTCATCTTGATATTCTCTACACCTATGCTCCACCATAGTTCACATTTATCACAAGTGAAATGGAATATCTGTTCCTTACTATAATTCAATCTGTAACTCTTGAGATATTTACCAAGGCATTCTACCCCGGTGTCCCATGTCCAGCTTCACTATTCTCTCACAACCTACCAAGGGAGTGGCCTGCTCCGCAAAGACGAGCCTCGACACATATCTATCGACTGCTCGTACAAGAGAATTAGGAGCGGTATCAGAATTTGTGTTGCGTACCACTGATGTACCGTCCTCTTGTATATCAAACTTCACAGTAACGCTGTGAGTTCCTGACGAAGCTGACCTATTCATTGCTTTTTGTAAGTAAGGAAGCTGCTTGTCACGATTAAGAGGGCCAGGACAAGATTGTGAATAACTGCTTTGTGCTGTTTCAGTTTCTTCGCTGCCTTCCGGTTCAATGCTTTGCACTTCAATCGAATCTAGGCGAGTCCTGAGAAGAATGAGAGCATTGTTTATTTCCTCTAGAAATTCAAGAACAGCAGTTGATTCACTTTGTAAAAGCTGTACCTGATTCCTTATTTCCTCCTGCCCTCGCAAAGCTCTAGACAATTCTGTAGCAGTCGAATCATGTAAAGCGCTCAACCTTTCTAAGTCCTGCGTCAAGTTATCAATGCTGGAACCTGTCTGAGTTTGTTGTAAGTAGGAAGTATGTGCATGGTCATTAAAACTATCTCCCAACACTGTTATTCTAGACGAGAGTTTCAATTCAGACGAATTCCACCCCGCCTCCACTCTTTGCGCTCTGGTTATTGCTTGTCGTTTAGCATCAGCTATATTCGTATCGACGTAATTGACAAGATAAAGACCACCAACAATACTGATAAGCAGGGCTAGTGCTACTCCCCATGAAATAATTAAATTCTTATACATTTTTCTCGTCCTCCAATGAGATTGACTCTACTAATAACCTATGCGCCGCCTTAGAAACCTGCACATAGAAGCTTTCAAGATTTACTAAACCATTAAAAAATTCTACCTGTGATCCGTCCTTGTATCCAACGAACATAGCAACACTAAGGACATTGTCTTTCCAAGTGTCTTCTTTCACCTGTTCAAGCGCTTCTATCATCGCGCTCTTTTGTTGTGTTGTCAGGTCTGGTGTTTCTATTTTTTGTATATCAAGTGTTTTCATTTGTTCCAATTAAAGTTCTCCTAAATGTTCAATAAAATCTGGTATTAGATCGTATATCTCTTCCTCTGTTTTCGGAAGCAGTCCATCATTTTTACTATAGCAGAATGTCTTGAACCTTGGAATCAGTCGAAACTTTGTAGGACACCGGACACCCATACTCATTACAAATGCTTTCGTATAGATGTCAATAATCCTTTCGTCTTCGGACAGGCCTGCGTGATATGTCTCGCGCCAATCTCCTGTCTTTGTCCAGTATTTAGAAGCCATGTCTCACCCTTGTACAAAATTCAAAAGCCCTATATTATATCATATTCAACAGGGCCTGTCAACATAAAAAGAATTCCACATACAAACAAAAGACTCAGCCCCCACCCGACTCTTCCTGACCTTATAGCGTCGCTTGTTTAGGTGGTCATCTTTTCACCTGGACTGTCCGGCTTATCGCCCTGCGACGAGCTAAACCGCGCTTTCCGTGTGTGAAGGCTAAGTCTTAAGGAGCATTTTTATGACATACTCAGGTCTTTTTCCTACGCGGCTAATTGTAGTCTCGCCGCCGACCTTACTCGTTCATTCCTTCGCACCTTAATAGATGCAATGTTACCCTGTGCAGTTTTCTTTGCAGCTTTGGCGTGTGTTGCCCAATGCGTCATAGCATTAAACACCGCCCACTCATTGCTACCTAGAAGCTTCTGCTCTGTGCCTGTGTACTGATTCCACATATACATTAGAGCCTTGTTACGATATACCTCTGGCTCTTCAAGCAAGCTATGTACCGCTCTGAGAGGGCAGCTCTTCGGAAACTTGCAATTCGCCGCCTCTGCAAATACTCCAAATGCTGCACGATTGCTGATCGTCTGATCCTTCCAACGCTTCCAACGATCTGCTTCCTGTTCATACACTGTCAAAGCTTTGCTTATTTTACCAACACCCTGTGCAATGTTCAACGATGGGGTGTGCTTTGATTTATATAAACTAAACCCATCAATAGCCACTTGTCTATTTGCACAAATCAAACTGACTCCACCAACTTCCAGAACAAAACACCAGCTACCATCGAAACTTGAATAGGCTATGATTTGTAACTGAACCTCATGTCCCTTACCTAGATCAACAGTATGTTCTGGCAACGTGTACACAGCAAACGCTCGTCCACCTCCATGACTCTCTTCCATGCGCCTCTTAATCCCTTGTAAATTCAAGTCCGAGTTTGCCAGGATACGTTCGGCAGCTTTCCAAGCATCACGATACTGTGCCATCTGATACCTGTCACCTACTATTGAAAGTGGCTCGTTAGTGTCTTCACGGTACAACACTTTCTTCCCTGAGAACTGTACGTTCTTAGTCCCACTATACCCTGCCGGAACACTATATTGAACCGGCGCTTCTACAACGGTAAAGTTACCAGCTTCATACTCTCCCAAGCTTTCCAAGATTCGCATGTTCTTATTAACTTGTTTATCTAGTTGTAATACTTGCATTTCAATTCCTCTAAATTGTTAAAGTGTTTAAATTGTTTAACATGTCAATAGTATATCACATCTATCATTCAAAGTCAACCCCTTTCAATCCGTCTACAAAATCAGCAACGGATTCAAACTCTTTGTTGTTAAACTCCCAAGCGTTTTCACGCCTGCCCATCTGTTCAATCTCGTCCTCGACCTCATAAACATCCCCTGTCCAGTAGGCACTTTCCAGGGTGTGTCCTGATCGCGTTATCTTGCTACGCATCTACTCCCTCCTCAGTTGTCAGATGAAATCGCTTCCTCAGTCCATAGATGCAATGCAATGATAGCATAATGAATAATTTTAAGCAAGTCTCCTTGATCTTTATATACACCTGTGATCGGGTCACACTTCTTTCCGTACCTCATTGCATACTTCATAATGTTCCCAATGCAAAAGCCTTCACCATGTCCTGCATCTATAATCATGTCAGTCGCTTGATATTTATCGTTCGCATAGTGTTGTTCGTATGTGTTGTCGATGTATCTTTTGATCTGCTTGACAGTGTTCTCTTCATTAAATTTATAATCAATCATACTCCTCCACCTTAATTTTTTTACGACACCTTTTTACTTTGTCGCGCTTCTTTCGATCCACATGTGTCGAAGGTTTCTGAAACTTGTCCATGTGCTTTTTAACAAAATTGTTAATCTTTCTTTTCACCTTCCTTCTCCACTTCCCAAAATTCCTTGAATAAACAATACCTTATGTCTCCTTCGTCCGTCTCGTATGTGAACTGTGCTGACAAGATACACGTTACCACACCTGTACTAACCATGTCAAGCTCTATCTGTTCGTGTATAATTCTGTCTCCTACTTTAGGACGTTTCATCAACCTCACCAAAAGTTTCCTCTTCTTCGTAACGCTGTTGTTCAAGCTGCGACTGATGCTGCCAAGCCTGATCATCGAAAGTTTGAGCCATTGTAATGTCCCGTAAAACATTTGTCAACTTAAATTTATCATTCACTTTCTTTCTCCTGTTGTAAATAAATATTCCGTTCTTTCTCGTCAATGATTCCAAATTTTATAAACTCTTTCTGCACTGATGTCAAGTTTGGAAAAACATCTTGAACCCGTTCGCCCCTTTCCCAAGCATCTAATTGTTGACGAGTGACAGGGATGTTCATCACGTTTGCTTCACCCGTGACTGGTGATTTCCTGTATAAAATCATATAGTTATCTACTGTTCTTCAAGAGTTTTAAAGATTGTCTTAGCGTAAATTTCTGCAAAGTTTTGCAAGTCTTCGCCGCTTAACTTGTACAAGTAACTGCCTATATTTTCGCCGTCCTGAAACAGATTCTCAAGCAGTACGTCATTAGTTTTATTGCTCATTTTATAATCTCCATTCCATTTATTCCAAAGCGTCTTCTAGTTCTGCTGCGACGCTGATACGCCATTCAAAATCCTCGCTAACATCATCAATTAATTTCTCGTTCACAGTGTCGTTCCAGTGTTCGATAATTTTTAACTTATCTGCTCGATCCAAAGTTTTGAATGCGCGAGTAATGACTTTGTATTCTCTGTCACCTGCCTCGTATACCATACTACTACATGAGAATGAGTATGTCAAGTCATGCTCCGATATTAAAGTTTTTAATTCATCTAATGTCATTCTATACTCCCCAATCTTTTTGCCCACAACGATGATCATTGTAGCCTCTCGTGTATTCAACGATCTCTTGAGCGGTCATATCTTTTAGCTCGACGCGCTCACTCATATAGGTATCACCTTTGAAATAGTGCGGTTCCCAGGGTCTGCCGTAGTAGTAGTCAGCGTTGCCTCTGTCTTCTGGACTGCCGTGTATGAACGTGTCATTGTCTACAAATGATTGCATTTTTTAATTACTCCTTTTCAAATTTGTTAAGTCTATATTCCTGTTCGCGTTCAGGCGATAGGTTATCTGTTGAAATTCTTTGATCGCTGCAGTGAGATCCAGATAAGCCTCGTCAATTTCATCTGCATACTCTTCCCAGAAGTCCTGATCTGCTACTCCTAGATTCTTAAAACTTTGAGCAGTTTCTTGCAAAGCCAGAAGGTCTTTTGCCTCACGGACAACGGCAACTAAACTCTCCTCGTCAATTGAAAGATGCGCCATAAGTTTATCTCCACTAATTTTCTTTTTCATCTTCTTTTCTCCCTTACAGGTATAACAACACCGTCCCGCTCGAACGAAGTATCCGCTGTGTACTGCACATTAAAAATCCAGAAGCGGAACGTCCAATCACCGTAAAGCCTCTTGAATGTGAGTAACGGCTTGCGAAATTCAAGACTCACGAATACGTCTAGCGTTCGATTTGATTCGCTATGAATCACGAAGCCGTCGATATAGCCCTCGTCTCTTGTGAATTTTATATACATTTCTATTCATCCTATGTTTATGATTATCAGATATACCTTGGATTATAAGGCCAGCCTCTCGCCTTATCCCGTAGCGCCATGAAACGACGGACGATCAGGCATCTGCGCCAAGCCTCGTCATCGTTAGCGACATCAATCAGCTCGTCTGACGAGTCCAGCTTGGACGCGAGCTTCAATAGCTCCTGTCCGGCAAATTCTTGACAATCCACGTTGTCATTTTGCAACAGCCGGAGCAGTAGTTGAGCATATAGGACACTAGGTGTCAAGTCTGTCGTCTCTTTTCTGTTCTCGAGCATTGCCGCTTTTATCTCCCTCAGTGTTTCTTCTGTAGGATTTTCCATATCACTAAAAGTCGGATATCTCATTGTCACTCGTCTCCTCTTCTCTTCATGGCTAATTCTCATTATCCTGCTTACTCAGGACAAGCAAGCAAGATGGTAAGAACTACCTTTACGCACACCTGAAAAGATATTTCAATCTGTCAGTGTCTGTCACGTTGTCGCGTATGCTGTCAAACATCGCATCGTATGATCTCCAACACGCCGTCACATACTGGCGGCTTATTTCCCGGCGGTGAACCGCATCTTCAGCGCATCCAAGGAATGTTGTGCAGCTTAACGCATTGGCAAGCACCATGAATTGCTGATCCGTAAGTGTTGCCGGATCAAACACGCCCTTCACAATCTGCCGGACATCAGCGATGTCGGCTTCGGTAACTTCAGCCTCGCATGATTCTATGATCGCGTCAGAAACATCGAAGCGATGCTCCAGTATCTCTTGCTGCAGAGCCGTCAATTTGATCTCTCTCATACTTTCTGCCTCCGTTGTGTATGAAACACTATAGCACACTTTTCAACCGATTGCAAATCTTTGTCAGAGTAGTGCCATGTCTCCTCGATAGACTATCACGTCATCGAGTCCGACCTTAAACTGTTCGCTGATTCTTTTCTTACACTCGATCAGGTGCAGCGTGTCCGGGCTGAACCTTTCGCCGTAGTAAAAATTGCCAATGTCATGCCATGACGCAGCCCAGTTTTCCTTTTCGCACACGAATCTATAGCTGTTCATTTTCACTTACTCCTTTTGTGTCATCTTAGCATACATACCGATTACAAATCAAGCTATATTTCATGTTACCTGACCGTACCTTTTCCGCGTACTTCGACGTACCCTTGCCTTGTGCGCCTCGGTTGCGCCGCAGTTGATGCCTGTTCTTTTTCACTGTTTGCTTTCGTTTACTCGCCATTATCGTTTACTCCTTTCATTCCACGTTATGGCCGCCTGATCCACTACTACAGGTGGCTCGTAATCCCGCGTCGGAGAGCATAGTCATACAGGTAAGCCTCTATGAAAAAGTCTAGAGGGCGCTCCCGATCTCTTGAGTCCCACTCTTTAGCTGCGTTTGTTGCAATTTGAGCGAGGCATTCTTCGTACCCCCTGAAATTGTCCTCTCTGTTCAGAAAGGCTTCAGCGTCTTTTTTGTTTAGACGACCCTCAAATTCAACGATGTGTACCAAGCAGTGATCTCGCACCGCAGTTTCCACAAGTTTCACTGTTTGCTTTTGTTTACTTGTCATTGTCTTTACTCCTTTTCATTCCACGCTATGACATTTTGCAGGTGATATATAAAATGCGCTGCCGCCTTGAAATCATCAGCCGTCGCGTCAAAACCTGCACGGTCAAAGTCTTTTGCCACGCCTCGCAAATATGCCGCAAACTCGTATGCGCTGGTTGAATTTCCCATGAAATAATTATTCAGGAAATCGTGGCCTTGGCCTGTGCTGCAATGTGGTGATAGTTCTTCTTGTTGCATTGTCGTTTACTCCTCTTGTGTCGAATCATCGTGTGAATCTACTGCATCGTCCTGCACTTGCTGTGCCAGGGATACCGCCTCGTCGAGCGTATATTCGCTCATGTCGCTTTCATCCATTGTCGTTTACTCCTGTAAGACTGTCCATCGCTGATATCATTTTATCCCATGTCCCGTGAGATATTTCACGAGAATCGAAGGTTTCTAAGAGATGCCTAAACTCGCTGTCAATTGTTTCGCGGTACTTGGCAATCGCCTCTTCACTCCAGCTTGCCTGATGCGCTGTGAAAATTTCAATTATTCCCCGAAGCGCCTCTACCTCAACGTCTCTTGCTTTTGCGTGTCTCATGTTCTGTACTCCTGTAGAAAATTACCAAGAAAATCAACGCGCCTGTTTCGACCCTTGTTAAACTTCACAAAATTTTCAGGTGTTACTACTTGCGGCTGTCCATTGCCGCGATTCACAATCCACCCCTGATCGCCCCTGAATAATGTTTTACCCTTGCCGACTTGTTCCTGCGCCGTTGAATAATAAACTACATCACCCACCATAATGTCGGAATAATTTGTGCTACTCATGTTCAATTTGCTCCTGTTTGTTATGCTGCCAGTACTCTTTTGCTTTTGAATCTTGATGACCATGTGCCATGAACTGTGATTGCTATGTTCTGTTTCACTCCATTACATAGTCCACAATCTAAGCAACTAATTCCTTTTGAGTCCGCTAGGCACTCTATTTCGCCGTCCATTAGCGCATCGCCTTCTAGCGCGACTCTGAAAGTCTTTGCTCCCATTGCCTGAAATTTTAACGCTTGTCTAGGCGTATCTGCTGACACTTGGCAAAGTGTAAGGAATCGCTTGTCGAAAAACTTTCGTGATGCTTGATGCGTGTATCCTGTATGACCGAGCGACATATTCACCATTCGTTCCGCTATCTCATAGGGCATTGCTGCAGGATCACCATAGCTGCCAAGCCTAACCTTGCGCCCCGTGAAATACTGTGCATGATCCTTCGCATTGAACAACGGATAACCTCCGCGCTTGTACGTTTTCCAGACTTGCGACGGCGCTTGTCCTATGTTCACATAGCATGCGCCTCCTCGATTTCTCCGGTGTACGCAGTTTCCGCATATAGCAGTGTCATCGCCATCTAGACTAGCCTGTACAGGGTGTGAATCTTTGCAAAGTATCCATGTTTGCACCATGTTTCCGGTTTTAACATTGCTCGATTTTAATGTGGCAATCACCACAATGTCCGAACCATCTATTGCGCTCTCGCCTTCATACATTATAAAACCGCGAGCCGCGTTACTATCAGGTTTTGCCGGTTTTTTAGCCGTTAAGTACTTCATATTGCCTCCCTTGATTTTAATACATAGTGCCTGAATTTCTCAAGCCTGTCAACTATCCGAACACCCTCTGCAGATTCGCAAGCAATATGTCGCGCTCCTTTTTCAGCGCGTCACGTTCCACCATTGCATTTTTCCAGCCCGCGCTCGCATGATCCCGTTCCGATTCCGCAGTCATCATTGCCTCTCGCCTCCTTATCGCCAGTTTCATTATCGCGTCGCGTTCCAGCTTCAGCTCGTCGCGTTCCGATTTTAATGCAATCAATTCGTCGTCTAGCTCCTCTATCTTTTTCAGAAACGGGCCTTCCCATTTCCTCTCAGCTTTACGCGCCTCCTCCAACATATCTTTTAAGTCGCGTACTTGTCTTTGTAAGAAATTGTGGTGATGCGCTCGCGTTACTGCCGCGTCGCGTTCGCTGATTGCCCTATCTCTTTCCGCTATCAGCGATTTTTCGGTTTTTCGTGTTGTCATGTCTTTTTCTCCTTTACAATTATCTAGATTTCATGTTTGCCCATTGATTAAACTCGTCGATTGCTCCTTTTTCTGTGCTGTAGCTGCTCCCTGCATGATGCTGCAATAGTTTGCCATCCTGTAAATGCTCGTAAAGCTGAAATTGTGCGCGGAAAGTACCGTTGCCCCATACAGTAGCAACTAGGCCTGTCTCTTTGCCCGTGTTCAGCGCTCTTATAATTGTCGGTCGTCCTGCTATTGTCATGCTTCCTCCTCATGCGCGCCAGTAAATCCAGCGCGTTAATAATTCCCACTAATCTGTACACCACATAATAGTAGCGTACAGAGTACTGCGAACTACAACGTCGGTTTTTGCGAAAGCAATGGGAAAATAACATCAATGAATGCGTCGTGTAGTTCGGGATGACTACGTTTTATCCATCCGCTCACCGCGTTTATTGCTTCATTTAACATTTGACGATCAGCGATCAGCGCGTCGCGTTCTGACTCTAGCGCGCCACGCTCTGCCCATGCTGCGACTGTTCGTTCCAATGCGATAATAGTCCTGAAAAGTTCGGGCCGCGTCGCTTCAATACTGCCATCGCCAGCTATACTTGCCCATCCTATTTCGAGTGCTTCTTCTTGTGTCATGTTTCCTCCTTTACGCACTAGCTAATCCAGCGCGCCTAATAATTCTCAATAGTCTACGCACTAGAATATCAGCGCGCAGAATGCTGAAAATTACAGCGTCGGTGTTTCTACCTCAATTTCAAAACCCAAGTTTTCAATAGTCCGCAGAGCGTAGCCGGTCAACGTCTTTTTGCCGGTTAGCGTTGCGAATGCTTGGGCCTTCTCACATACAGGATAGACTAAATCCTGCCCATATACGTTTTTAATCCTAACAATGATTGACATATTTCCTCCTATGCGCGCACTAGCCAATCCAG
>Ga0098054_1001607_pt1 | contig 11199 bp, 3 predicted proteins | sample 16_taG_FD_75048 | JGI IMG/M metagenome (GOLD analysis project Ga0098054, IMG submission 75048) | Marine viral communities from the Subarctic Pacific Ocean - 16_ETSP_OMZ_AT15313 metaG | ecosystem: Environmental > Aquatic > Marine > Oceanic | place: Pacific Ocean | collected 2015-01-18
TAGTACTCCTATTCAAACTTCAGATAATAGTAGCTTAACAAATTTTACTTGGGATAGTATTAGCACATCTCTCGAAACCTCTCCACCTAAACTAGGATTTGACGGGCAAAGGAAAGCTTTGCTTGTAGTTTTTGATGTGAGTGGTGCCAGTTATGCTTGGGTTTTTAGTGTGGGAACTAAAAGATGGGACTTATGGAGTTTTGCAAGTCCAATAACATCTTTAACTCAAGGTAAATATGGGGATGTAATAGCATCAGACGGAAAACTAGCACAACTAGGGACAGCAACATCAAGGAAGCCTTGGGAGTTTGTCTCTAAGAAAATAACAGCAGGACTAGATACTTATGAAAAATCCTTTACAGAGGTGCATGTAGAGGGAAGTGGTGGTCTTGAGACAAAGTATAAAACTTCTGGTGTATCAACTTATCAATCATTAACTTCCAACCGTATTAACTCGTCATATAAAAAGGCGAAATGGTTGCAATTACAAGTGGTTGATGATGCAGGTACACGGAAGTTAGAATCAATAGGCGTGCATCTACGACCTTTAAAAGCAAAGAGTACAAAAGTATGAGTAGAATAGAAGACCCAATCATCTCACAAGAAGTGAGAGATTTAGAAAATCGAATTAGTAGACTCGAGCAATCTTTAAAGGGTAATAGAACCTCTTCCTCTGATAAAAATGCCCACCAACAAAAGAATAGTTATAGGGTTGTAAAAGAAGATGGTAAGCATTATGTTGAGTTTAAATCTAAAGAGGGTTGGATTCGTTCAGACTCTTCTACATTTAGTATGAGGTCATAATGGGATTTTTAGGAAATGTATGGCGTGGTATAACTGGACAACTTGATTCCAGTAGTATAAATAAAACGCTTAATCAAGGTATGGGTGATATAATGAACCCAATGAAGTTAAATGCTCAGACTTTAGCAGGTAAGGGTCAGGGTTTAATGGACTTTATGGGTTCTCATAATGTTAACCAAAGAGATATGTATACAACTGCTGCCGCTGATGCAACTGCTACAGGTGGTATGCAAGCACAGCAGATGGCTGCTCAACAAGGTATGGGTGGTTCAGGACTTCTGCAACAAGCGAATGCTAATAATGCTTATTCTAATATGATGAAAGCAAATAGGTTCGGAATGCAGGATACTATGAAGAATTTTAGACTCGGAAGTGACTTCTTAAATACTTCATCTAATATATTTGGGAATGTAGGCAATATGCAAAGTAATATAAATGAAGGAATGGCTAATGTTGATATGTATAATCAAAATGCTATGAATAAATTTGTTCAAGGTGCTGCAGGAACTGCTCTTGGGGCATTACCCGGTGGTGGTGGTGCAATAGGTGGCGTGTTAAAGAACTTAATTGGCGGTGGGAGTGAATAAATTATGGCTATAAACCCCGGAAGTGTAATAGGCTCAGGAGGTAATCCTCTTTGGGAGCAAATCAACCAAGCACAAGCAAAGTATCAACAACATAAAGCGTTAATGAGAACTCAGGCTATGCTGTCTAAGTTCAAGAACTCTGGAACTATGGGCAATGCAGTAGAAGACTATGCTTATGATGATTCTGGACATATACAATTTGATGGTAAACCATTAAGTGTTAGTGACCATTATAAAAATATATCCTCAAACCCTAAAGAAATGCAGGCTGCCTTTGGTAAGTATGCTACTCCTGAGATGGTTAAAGATTTTATTAAAGGCAAAACAAAAGAAAGAGATGCTAAGATTGAGCAATCTATAATGCAAAGAGCAGAATTAATGGGTGTTGACCTTAGTAAGAAAGGTAATATATATAAAGTTGTTCCTAAAAAAGGTGAAGCAGGTTCAGATGAATTTAGGGAGTGGTATAAAGTTGCTAGTACTGAAACAAAACAGAAGTTAAGAGATGCAGGTTATCATCCAGAACTAGAAGATAGTCCTTGGTTGACCTATGGTATGGAAAAAAGAAAAGCACAAGGTAAGAGTGCTATGCCGGGTGGAATAGCCGCACTTCCTCTTTATGGAGCAGGAGCTGGAGCTGCTGTATATGGTGCTAACGCTGCATCAAAATGGGCTGGTAATAAAATTACAGATATGGAACAAAGAAGTGCAAAGTCAGCTTATAGAAAAGCAATCAAGTCTGAGATAATGCCTAAGTGGGATAAAGCACAGGCTAAAAATATTAAGTTTGTTGAAAAAACTGTAAAGACTATGGAGGAAAAACAAAAATCTCTTAGGACTAAGTTGAAGAAGACTAAGGATGCAACAGCAAAGAAGGATTTACAAAAACAAATTAAAGCACAACAGAAGGCTATTAATCGTAGGAAGGGTAAGATTGTTAAGATGAGAAAGTCTGCTTTCTACACCCCTAAAGACAAAGACTTAAAGAATAAGATGAAATATCCTGACATGGAAAAGACAGGAGAGAAAGCTCGTAAAATAAGAGCAAGGGTTAGAGCAGAAGACGCAAAGAGTTGGAAAACAAGAGGATGGCAAGGAGCAAAGAGGATGGGTAAGTTTGGTATCCAAAGCTCATTACTATCTAATGTTGCAGGAGATATAGCGGAGGCAGCAGGGGGTGATGAAACGGCTCAAGGTCTTGCTCAAACTGCCGTAGGATTGGGTGGTCCAACAGCCGTAAAAGCAGCAAGTAAACTTATTGCAAAAGCACCTTGGATTAAAAATGCTGGAGCACCGGGTAGAGTTATTTATGGACTAGCAGCAGGCTATTCATTACTAGATGCCTTAGATTCATCTGATTAAGGCATAGAATGGCTGTCCGATTCGGATTTCAACCGACAGTAGACGAGCAAACAACTAATGCTCTGATACAACAGTACTCACAAGAACCTAATCAGTTTGACTATAATCAAGCTGAGTTAATTAGGGACCACGCTGAGTACTATAAACTAGAATCACCAGATATAAAAGTAGCTGAAACAAGCTTTGGTAGTATGCTATCACAGGCTGGTAAGGGTTGGTTAGCAGGATTTACCACATTAAATATAGACCACGGTGATGCTGATGCTCAACCAGATACTTCTTGGGAAAGAATATCAAGAAGCCTTGGTCACCTTGCAGGATTTGTAGGCTTTATTCCGGGTGCTAGAACCTTAACTAAACTAGGAAGAACAGCACATCTAGGGAATACATTATTAAAATTAAGAGGACACTCTGTCCCTTTAATGGCAGGTCATGCTGTAACTAAGGGAGTAAAGAGTACTGCTACTAAACTTGCTAAAGAGAGTATCAATAAAAAGGGTGAGGCAGTCAATGCAGTTACTCAGTTTATGGGTACTAGGACTGGTGATATGGTAGAGGGTGCTGTTAATCTTGGTGTAGCATCTGGTGTTTCCTCTTGGCAAGAAGGTTTACCTGCAGTTGCTGACTCAATGTTTGGTGGTGCTATAGCAGGTGCAGGATTTAGGGCTATTGGTAATATGATTAGAGTACCGGGTGCTAAACCAGTAATACCGGGCACTCCTTTAAAAGAATTAACTAGTTCTCAAATCAATGAGAAAGCATTAAAAGGTGTGGCAGGTTCTTTAATGATGGGGCTACCTGCTACTATGAGAGGTGCTACTACTGAAGAACAGATATATGATTATCTATTAGGTGCTTTCTTTGGTCAGGGTGAGATGTATGTTAAGAATAGAAGAGCCTTAGACCATATAAGAAAGATGAAGACTGAGTATAAAGACCCTGAAACAGAAACTCTTGGAACATCATCTCCTGAACTTGTAAAAGGTTGGGAAACAATGGATAAGGAGACTAAGAAGATAGTCACAGATATAGTAGAGAAAGATATTGAACAGGGTGGAGTTATATCTCACTTATTATATAGAGATAACTTTGATAAGATGAAGGCTATGCAAGAGGCTCAAGGCAAGGCTAAAGAAATATACGAAGGTGAGGCAGTAGAGAGAGTCAGAAAACCAGAAGAAGAACTAACTGAGAGTAGAGACACTACTGGAAATACTGGAGATATGAACCCAGAACTTCGTGAAGCAGAGAAGTACGAGGCTTTATTTACAAAGACTAGGCATTATGTACAAAGATTTTTAGAGAACCAGTGGATAGAATCTCCAGATAAACAGTTGGCTATGGAAGATACTTGGAGAACAGTCAATAGAAAATGGAATGATGTTGTAGCAGAAAATCTTAGACAAGAGTTACCTGATAACCCTGCTCAAGAAATGATTAAGTGGGTTAATAAAAAGTATAAGAAGAATATAGTTGAGGGTAATGAAGAGTGGAACTACTGGGTTAAGTGGGGACAATCTCGTAAGTATAATAAACCAGTTCAGGTTGCATCTCTTGTCCTTGATATAAAAGGGGCTAAGAGAAGGAATGCTAGGATTGACCCTGAGTTAAGAGAGGGTGGTAGAGTTTACCCTGATAATAGAATTCAAATATTAAATCCAGAATTACAACCAGATGCTATGAACCTTGCTAATAATAGTAAGCAATTAAGAGAGCCATCAAAGATACTAGAAGCAGTATATAATAGTGAGACTGTAAAGCATACTGGGTTAGCAAATGAAGCTAGGACTCCTATATATATGGTAGTAGACCATGTAGTAACTAACGCTAAGACTAAAGGTAAATACTATCAAGAGCAAAGTTTTGCTGATATGAGAAGGGGCATACAAAAGGATGTTGAAGCAGAGTTTAGAATCAATGCTGCAAAGGGAGAGTATGAAGGATTCTCTTCTTCAGAGTTTAAGAAACTTAAAGAACAATTTATAGAGGGTACTACAGAGAGTAGATATAATAATATAATGTCAAGTACCTTAAGAGAATTAGGTGACAAAGGATACTTATATCTTGGTGGTAGAGGAGATGCTGAAAGATTATACTTTGTTAAACAACATCCGGGTATTAAAACAAAGATGTTCTTTGAGGGTAGTACTGTACCAAGAAGAGAAAAAGGATTAAGAAAGATTATACTTAAGGAACTTCAAAAAGAAATTAATAGACAGGTTAAGACAGGTGAACTACGAAAGTCTGAAAATGTTGCAGAACTATATAAGAGAGAGAGACAACTCTGGCAAGATATAATGGCTAATAGTTCAAGGACTTGGGACCAGAAATCAAGAGGACTTTCTAAAGAACAATCTGGTAAGTTATTTGATAGGACATTATTAAATAATATAATGTATGATTTAAGTATGAATGGATTACCATTTACAAAGGAAGGTATAAGAATACTTGGTCTTCCTAGAATGATTAGAGATGGTAAAGCATATAATAAGAGGTCACAAATTTGGTTTACTAATGGTACTCCATCTGATGGAAATTTTATAAGGAAGACTATAAAAGATAGTGATGGTTTAGAGATACCAGATACTGGCTATAGATATATATTACACGAAGATTCTAAAGTTAAAAAGCATACACTTAATAGTGATATAAATGATTATGTCCACATAAATGATGGTGAGATATTAGTCTTACCTGAAATAGTAAGGGCTCATAACTTAGAACAAGGATTACCTTTAGAAGGTAATGTAAATAAATCTTTTATAGTATCTCAAAATTCAAAGCTAGGTGCATTACTTGGTAAGTATCAACTTAAAGGAGCAGACCCAGAGTTAGCAGAGGCTATGAGGCAGAATGATTTACATATGATAATCCCAGAGAGTGCTGCAAAGCAATCTGGTCAAAGACCTATGTATCAAAAATGGGAATGGAGAAATGGAAACATTAAACTTTACAAAGCAGATGGTAAACTAGAAAGAAAAGGTTATAAAAATTGGGAGGTGAACCACTTACCAATTAGAGATATAAGAACTGTAACTTCAGAAATAACTGGAGATAAGTATAGAATGGATGCTAGGTTACCAAAACAAATGCAATCAAACTTAACTCCATTTGGACATAAGGGAATTAAACATCAAGTAATAGATGAAATATTTGAGAGAGCAAGTAGAAGGTCTTTTGAAGGTGACCCTGAGATGAATAAGATGGCTACAGAATTACTTGGTTCTCCTAATAAAAAAACTGAAAGACATTTAATAAAGAACATAGAAGACTTAGGTGTTCCACAGTTATTAAAGTTAATGTCAGACCCAACTAATGAAGGGTTTGCTATCAAGGCTTATAATAAGATTCTCAAAGTTAATGAAAACATTGTTAATGAGATGATGGCAGAAGGAGAAATCTCAGGAGCAGAAGGACATCATTTAAAACTAGATGCTATGGAGTGGTCTTCTGTATTTGATAGGATGGTAGCATTAAAACAAGATTCACTAGTACCTCTACTACATAAAGTAGGAGATAACTATAGACAATCTGTATTAAGGAATTATGTATTAGCACAGATAGTTAAACCAAAGATGACTAATAGTATTAGTGCTAGAATGGTTGGGTATAACTCTTACCTACAAACTAGATTACCTGAGATGAAAAAGAATGATTCTGTTTTCTATTTAGATGATAGTTTTGCTGAAAAGAAAATGAGATTAGCAGATGGTAGTATGCCAACACTTGGTGAGATGTGGGAAACTTATAGCAAGTCAAAGAATTCAATGTCAAAGGGTGTACGCAAAAGATACGAACATCTCTTTGAAGCAATAGCAGTAAGAGTTCCTATGGACTCACTCAGTGGGGCTCACAAGCTCAAATTTGGTGGTTTTACGGGCAGAAAAGGCTATGGTGTGGTACTACATCCAAGAAGTATGGAAGCACTGGGAGGAGCTGATTTAGATGGTGATAAAGCAACTATCTTTTTTGGTGATAAAAAGTTTGGATTTAAGAATAGTTGGAAGAAAGCATACCATGACCAGAAAGGAGAGTTCTATACTTCTGATGGTTCACAAGGTAAGTCTCCAGTGGTAAAGGTTATTAGTGGTGGACAGACAGGTGCTGATTTAGGTGGTCTTAGATTTGCAAGAGCTGCTGGTTTAGAAACAGGTGGTACTGCACCTAAGGGATATGCTATAGACCGTGGTAAGAAACCAGAGTATAAAGATAAGTATGGTATGGAGGAAATAACTGAACAGCAGACTAAGGATTACATAGGAGGCGAAAAAAAGTGGGGTCCTAGAACTGAACAGAATATATTAAACTCAGATGGAACTGTTGTATTTGGTGATGTTAGTTCTCCCGGAAGTAAACTAACAAAGAAACTTGCTAAGAGACATGGTAAAGAGTTCATTGAAAATCCAACTCCTCACGAGTTAAACGAATGGATGATAGATAATAATATACGAACATTAAATGTCGCTGGTAATAGAGAGTCTAAGAACCCGGGCATTGGTGATAAAACTTTTGATACTCTAAAAGAAGCATTCGAAACTAAGGCTCCAACTAGAGAAGTTGAGGTAGAACATAACAAACCTCAAGAGATGCGTGAACTCCTAGCTGAAGATAATCCTGAGACTCTGGAAAGGATTAAAAGTTATTCTTTAAGGTTCTCTCCACTTATGAGATATCAAGCAAGTAAAGCAGCGTATGAGGGGAGGGCTATGCTTGGTCCTGCTGTTGTAAACAGAGCAACTATAATGGGTGCTTATAATCAAATAAGAACCTTCCTTGATGCTACTGGTAAGGATACATATGATAAATACGGAGCAGGCAAAAAGTTATTATGGTCTGTTAGATTAAAAACAAGTAAAGAAGATTTAAAAAAGTTTAGAAAGATTGCTAGGGCATCTGTTGCTTTAGCATCTGACCCTATGGATGAGGCTGGTTTAAAAGGTGTAGATAAATTCTATAATGCTGTCTTTGATTCTTTATTCGAAATGAAGAAGCCACAATACGATAAGACTAGTGGTAAAATTAAAAAGATAAGAACTAATGCAGACCTAACTACAGGAGAAAGAAAGAAAATTGGTGCAGGTATTATGTCTGGTGTTAACTCAGCATCATTTGGTAGGAATTTTGAGACAGGTAAGGCACATAGTTTTTATGATTTCTATAACACAATGGAAAGAGCCTATAAAGAACTACCTTGGACAGAGTCTACTGGCTTTGGTAATTCTTTTCATACAAAAGTTGCAGAATTAACAAGAGGTTTGGACTGGAATGATAGCATGGTACATAGGATTGATAGTCAAAAACTTAATGGTTGGTATGATAGGATAGCAGAAACATTTAGCAAGGCAGAGTTTAGAGATATACAATCACTATTAGGTAGGGATAAACCAGATGGTTCATTAAGTATAACTATGAATAGACCATTACAACTAGTATTAGAGAATAAAATCTATGAAAACTTCAGTAGAAATAGACATATATGGGAAGAGGACCCTAACTTTGCAGGATTTGGTAGACTATTACACGAGAATGCTGACCTATTCTATGACTTTTATAAGAAGAATAACCCTGCAACTCAATTAGTAAGTGAAGTAGCAGAACTAGAAGGTATGTCAATCAGAAAGGCTATAAGAGAATATGATAAGATAATACCTAAGGAAGAAAGAGGTAAGGATGGTGAGTATCAGTTCTATCACGATGTTGTTAAGCGTGGTGATGATGGTCAGGTAATACAATTTGGTGCTCATAAACTAGCAAGGAAGAGGGGTAGGAGATTAGTCTGGACATTAGATGGTAATGCTTCCAGTAAAATTAGACAAAAAGATTTAATTAAGTTAATGGGTGGACCTGAAATGCTACCTAATAAAGTTAGAGCAAAGATGGTAGATGAATTACTTAAACTATCTAGTGATTCTATTAGTAATGACTTAGGAGATTGGGCAAGTGCAAGACTTATTAATGAAGTATGGGCAAGAGATTCTATAGGTAAAGAAAAATTTAGAGAACTAGCATTACTATCAGATAAAGTTCAGAGACTCAGACAAAAGCTTGATAAAGAAAGGGATATGGTAAAACCATTAGAAGACCTTGAGTTATCTGAGGCACAAAGAGAGAAGATGGAGAAGCTACAAGATGCTGTAGCAGGTGAAAGAACATCTGGTGAGATGGACCAAAGAAGAGTAGATGATTTTATAAGAGGTAAGAAAGAAAATATGACACAGGCTGAGTCAGACCTATTTGATTCTTTATTAATATCAAGTTGGAGAGTGGGAGAACCAGAGCGAGTACATAAATTAAGAAAACTTATTAATGGAATTATAAAGCAAGGACCAGCAAAGGATGAGAATAAGTGGGGCTTTAGACAGAGAGTCAAAGGTTTAAAAAGATTCCTAGAAGCAAAGGAAAAAGAATTACATAACACACAATTTAACAGAGTGGGATTTGCATCGAAAGAAGTAGGCGACCATATTATCAAGAGACAAATGGATATTATGGAAGAGGCTTATAATTCTTTTAGATTCGATGACAGTCTGAGGGATACAAGGGTTGCTGAAGCACATGTACGACAGCTTGAGAAAGAGAATGCTAAGCAACCTTTGTTTAATGAAAAAGGTGAAAGATATCAAGGGTTAGCAATACAACAAAGAGATTATAATAAAAAGACTCAAAAGTTCTTAGATGATTATGCTCCATTTGAAAAACTATTAAAGTATGATAAAATAAAAGCCGACCCTAAGGCTCATAAAATACTGAACAGTATTAAGTCTCACCTTGATTATTATGGACCAAAGACTGCTGAAGATTTACATCTGATTGTTAGAGGTATGGTTAATAAAGATATTAATGTTATGAAACTAGAGGACTGGCAGATAGTAGATAATATATTCAAGTCTTATAGAAGAGGTACTTGGTTTCAAAACTTTATGGATAGTGCAAAGAAAGGGAAGTTCCCTTCTCTAGAGGCTAGGAATTATAGAATGTTCCCAGAAGCAATAGATAGAAACATAACAAGATATGAAGCTAAGTGGGCTGATACAGAGGCTGTCTATAAAGACAACTATGGCAACTGGATAACTGGTAGAGCAAAAGAAATGCAAGGATGGATGGGAGATATACAGAATGGTATTCACTTAAGCACAGAGATTGGTACTATGCAGACTCAAAGAGAAGAGAGAGAATGGAATGATAAGGTAGAGAAGTATATGAATACTGAGTTAGGTGAGAACCTATGGTGGTATTCTATCTCAGAGTTTGAAAAGAATTGGGTGCCTGAACAGTTAAGAAAGAACCCTGTGTATGATGAGCTATCAGAAGCTTTTGCTCAAACATATATAAAAAGACACGAGCATTGGAGAAATAAACTTGACTGGGATGAGACTCAGAGTAGATTATTAACCCTACCTAATGGTAAGAGAGCTACTGCTGGTGAGTTAAGTAAGCAAATACAAGAGCTAGTAGCAGTAAAGAATGCTGAAAACCATAAGGTTCTTACAGGTGAAGAGGGTTTTATGGAGAAGAACTTTCAAATGTGGGGTCCAGTTAAAAGATATAAAGGTGGTAAGGCTAAAAGAGGACCACTTTATTATACAGTAATGGATTCTAAGACTGGTGCTTATAATAAAACGGATGTGCCAGTAGTAAGTAGAAAGAAAGTAGTCGAATACTTTACAGAAAAGTTAAGACATGGTGAGGCATTTCCAGAGAAAGAACTTGGTATTGATGGAGTCCGTAAACTTATGTTAAGTATGCAAGTAGGACAATTAAGACATGCAGAGAGGAAAAAACATAAGGGTTCAATTAATATGACCAGTAATAGACATTTATCTGGTAAACTATTAAGTAAAGAGATTACACCTACTGGTACTCTAGGTGAAGTAAGGTATGTTAATGGACAAAAAGCAATCTATGGATACTTTCCTCATGTTGGTAAGATGTTTGAGAAAGATGTTATCACAGGAGATATGGCAAAGAAGATTAAAGCAATCTGGCGTAGTAACTTACCTAGAGAAGAGAAGGAACAGAGAGTATCTAAATTATATTTAAGAAGTAAACAATTATCTGGTGACTTTGCAGAAAGAGATTTAATGAATGATAGTTGGGAAGTTGTTACTGATGCTGTTATTAGAATGCAACAAGGTAAGGAAACTAATAAAGAGATGGGATGGTTTGATGGTTTATCTAGGATAGGTAACCAATTTTCAAGAGAAAGTCATGTTGATGGTTGGAACATGGGACCAGAAGCCTACCTTGAATATAGTAATAGTATATATAAATCATTCTATCGTTCTATAGGACAGATAATGGCTAGAGAATCTATTATGAGTTTCGCAGAGAAACATCCTGATATGCCAGTCAATTTAAAAACAAGTTGGATGAACTTCTTTAAACTATATGCTCAACAATCATTAGGTTATCCTGCTATTGTACCTAAAGAAATGTTTGACAATGA
>Ga0098054_1001611_pt1 | contig 11187 bp, 8 predicted proteins | sample 16_taG_FD_75048 | JGI IMG/M metagenome (GOLD analysis project Ga0098054, IMG submission 75048) | Marine viral communities from the Subarctic Pacific Ocean - 16_ETSP_OMZ_AT15313 metaG | ecosystem: Environmental > Aquatic > Marine > Oceanic | place: Pacific Ocean | collected 2015-01-18
AACGGTGGATTTGGAATGGTACTCGATGGTTCCGAAGAGGCATCCAACCGATTGAAGAAATTGTTATTTTTTGATGTGAACAATGGAATTTCCCGAAGAAGTTGGGCCAGAAACAAGGAAGCTCGCTTTGCCATTGAACGGGAAATGGAACGTTCTCCCAATTTAAAAGTAACTTTGCCTTATCTTGTAGAAAGGGATATTTTGGACGACCTTTTTTAATGTAATGAAACACTACACACTCCCGAAAAAAGAACTTTGGACTGGTAGAGTCTCCAACAAATGGCTATACCTGCACGAAAAAGTGCATTGCACGCCTTTGAAGGAACTTCCTGAAGCCCAGAAAAAATCCATTGCTCTTTTGGGCTATGCTTGCGATGCAGGGGTACACCGGAATCAGGGCCGTGTTGGGGCCGCGGATGGACCAAACGTAATTAAAAGTAGTTTTGCTAAAATGCCCAACCACTTGGGCAGCAATGTACTTTTGCATGATGTAGGTTCAATTACTTGTGCCAATAGCGATATGGAATCTGCCCAAGGACAACTTGCCGAAATAGTCACGACCCTTTTAGAGAAAAAACAGTTTCCCATTCTGTTGGGGGGCGGACACGATATGGCTTATGGTCACTATAACGGCATCAAAAAATATCTGGATGCCAAAAAAGAGGGGCAAACTATCGGTATCATCAATTTTGATGCACATTTTGATTTGCGGAAAAACACGGAACAAAGTAATTCGGGCACTCCGTTTTATCAGATTGCCAAGAACTGTGAAAAAGAAGGCATTGATTTTAATTACCTCTGTCTGGGTATTCGAAAAGATGCCAACGATAGAAACCTTTTTCAAACGGCCAGAGACCTTGATGTCATTTATGTGATGAACGATACCTTTCAAATTCCACTATTAAACGAAATCACAACATGGATCAACGCGTTTGCCAAGAACGTAGATCATATTTATGTAACTATCGACTTGGATGGGTTCTCCTCCGCCTATGCTCCTGGGGTTAGCGCCCCTTCGCCCATGGGTTTTAGCCCATATATGGTTCTAGAATGTTTGAAAACGATTATCGGTTCAGGAAAACTGATCAGTCTGGATATCGCCGAGATGAACCCAAAATATGATGTGGATGGGCAAACGGCAAAACTAGCTGCTTCTTTAGTGCACCATGTGGCACACGCTGTTTCGGAAAGTTAACGGTACTTATTTGTCATTCTGAGCCTTTCGACTACGCTCAAGACGGGCTTTGCGAAGAATCTATTGTTCAGGGAAATATAATTGGCTTGACACGAATTGCACGAATTACCACAAATGCTTTGTTATTTGTCAGGTCGAGCGTAGTCGAGACCTTTGGTAGTAAGGTGACATCCACATTTACTCTTTTACTCCCCACCACAAACAAAAAAAGCCTTCCAAATGGAAAGCCTTTCATTGGCGAGCATCAGTTTGATGCTTCAACCTGATTCCAATCATCGCGACTGGAATCCAACACAACAAGACAAAGATATGATGATTTTTCCGAAATAAAGACAGTAGAAGTTGTTCATATTTATTTTATGGATTATTTCCATTTTATAGGATTATTTCCATAATTTAGCTTTCCCTTCAGCTAAACAATGAAAAAAACGATTTTGCATCTAGACTTGGATACTTTTTATGTGTCCGTGGAACGTATCATCAATACAGAGCTTAAAAGCAAGCCCTTATTGGTAGGCGGCACCAGCGACCGTGGTGTGGTAGCAGCCTGTAGCTACGAGACCCGTGGGTTTGGGGTGCATTCCGGTATGCCCATGAAAATGGCCAAGGAACTTTGCCCGGAAGCCGTAGTGATTCGTGGCAATGCAGGCACCTACAGCAAGTACTCGGATGTGGTTACGGAAATCATCAAGGAACAGGTTCCCCTTTTTGAAAAATCGAGCATTGATGAATTTTATGCCGATCTATCTGGCATGGATCGTTTTTTTGGCTGTTACAAATTTGCTACGGAGATGCGTCAGAAAATCATTCGGGAAACAGGCCTGCCTATTTCGTTTGGGCTATCAGTGAACAAAGTGGTTTCCAAAGTGGCTACCAACGAGGCCAAGCCCAACAATCAACTTAAGATAGACTTTGGTCTGGAAAAGCCTTTTTTGGCTCCGCTTTCCATCAAAAAGATTCCGATGGTGGGCGATAAAACCTATCAAACTCTAAGAAATCTGGGGATACGGCAGGTAAAAACCGTTCAAGATATGCCCGTGGATATTATGCAACGGGTACTGGGTGCCAACGGTCGGGTAATTTGGAAAAGAGCCAATGGCATAGACAATACTCCTGTGATTCCGTTTCACGAGCGAAAATCCATCTCCAACGAAAGGACTTTTGACCGAGACACCATCGATGTCACAAAACTGAAAGGCATTTTGATCGCTATGACCGAAAACCTGGCCTACCAATTGCGTCGGGGCGATAAATTAACGGCCTGTATTGCCGTGAAGATTCGGTATTCCGATTTTAACACCTATTCCAAGCAATCGCGGATTCCCTACACGAGTGCAGACCACATCCTTATTCCCAAAATATTGGAACTGTTCAATTCACTATATAATAAACGAATGTTGGTACGTCTCATCGGGATTCGGTTCAGCCATTTGGTGTCGGGCAACTACCAAATCAATCTTTTTGAAGATACCGAAGAGACCTTAAACCTTTACCAAGCCATGGATCATGTCCGCAATCGGTTTGGAAGTCGAAGCGTGTTGCGCGCCTCCGCCATGGGCGCAAAAACCATCGGGAGCATGCACAATCCCTTTAACGGGGAACCGCCTGTGGTTTTGGCTCATCGTAAACAGTGATTAGACTTGAGACCGCTACGCTATCAGACAAAAGATGCAAGACAAACGCCAAGTATAATTTTTAATTGATGACATCTAACGTCTAAAATCTATTATCTAACATCTATCTCAACTGCCACACATATTACAGTTTGCGGTTCGGGACCTTCTCGGAGGTTGAGCTATTGCAGTTGGCACAAGAAAACCACGTGACCCAATTGGTGCTCACGGACATCAACAACACCTCAGCGGGACTGAATTTTGCTCGAAAGGCGCCCAAATTTGACGTGAAACCCATTCTTGGTATCGATTTTAGGAATGGGGTCCAACCCTGCTTTATTGGGATTGCCCAAAACAACGAGGGGTATCTGGAACTGAACGATTTTTTGTCCCGTCACCTTCATGATAAATCTAAGATTCCTGATAGGGCGCCTGCTTTTACAAATGCGTTTGTAGTATATCCGTTTGAACAGGTACTGCTCAACGAACTGAATCATTTTCAGGGTCATGAGTTCATCGGAGTCTCCATTAAAGATTTACGCAGACTTCCGTTCTCGAAATTGGCTTCTCTTACAAACAAATTGGTGGTGCAGCAACCTGTTACTTTCCGGAACAAGCAAGATTTTAATGCCCACAGATTACTGAGGGCCATCGATAATAACGTACTGCTGAGTAAACTTCCAAAGGAAGAAGAAACAAACGAGGAAGAGAAAATGTACCCTATCCAAAATCTGGCTGCTGCGTTTTCTGAATTTCCTTTTATTCTGGAAAACACGGAAAAACTGCTCAACAAGTGCAGTATCCATTTTGATTTTTCCAAGGACAGAAAACCTCAAAACCTTGAAACGTATCTAGGAAGCGTAGAAGAGGACGAACAGCTCTTGGAAAAACTATGTGCCAAAGGACTCCCCTATCGGTATGAAGAGGTGAACGACTCCATCAAAAGCAGATTGAAAAAAGAATTGGAGCTCATCAAAAAAATGGGTTTTGTCTCCTATTTTTTGATCAATTGGGATATTGTTTCCGAAGCAAGGCGAAGGGATTTTTTTTACGTGGGTCGAGGAAGTGGCGCCAACAGCATTGTGGCCTACTTGCTCCGCATCACCGATGTGGATCCTATGGAGCTTGATCTTTATTTTGAGCGTTTCATCAACCTGTACCGAGCCAATCCACCTGATTTTGATATTGATTTTTCATGGAGAGACCGCCCTGCCATGACGGAATACATCTTTAAACGCTTTGAACACGTTGCCCTGCTCGGCACCTACGTTACCTTCAAAGAAAGAGGGGTTATCCGAGAGTTGGGGAAAGTATTTGGGCTCCCGCCCCAAGACATTGATTTTTTATTGACGGGAAGATACGCCATAGAACAGTTAGACCACGTTTCCAAACTCGTCCTGAAATATGGCGGGTTGCTTAAGGGCAAACCCAACTATCTGAGTATTCACGCTGGGGGCATTTTAATTTGCAACAAGCCTTTACATTGGTTTTCGGCCACCCATTTACCACCAAAAGGATTTCCCACAACACAATACGATATGGTAATCGCCGAAGATGTAGGGCTTTATAAGTTTGATATTCTTGGTCAACGCGGATTGGGTAAAATCAAAGAGGCCTTGGAAATTGTCGCCTACAATCAACCTGAAAAATATAATGGTATCGATATTCACGATATCAAAGGTTTTAAAAAAGACCCTGTTATCAATAACCTCATCAAAACCGCACAATGTATGGGTTGTTTTTATGTGGAGTCGCCCGCCATGCGCATGTTGTTGAAAAAACTACAGGTCGATAATTATTTGGGATTGGTGGCCGCCAGTTCCATTATCCGTCCTGGGGTGGCCAAAAGTGGTATGATGCGAGAATACATCCTGCGGCATCGCAACAAGGGCAGAACTGAGGAAAAAGCACACCCTATTATGTTGGAGATTATGCCCGACACCTATGGTGTGATGGTCTACCAAGAAGATGTAATCAAAGTGGCCCATCATTTTGCGGGATTGGACCTTGGCGAGGCCGATGTGCTTCGCAGGGGCATGAGCGGCAAGTTCCGTTCGCGGGCCGAATTCCAAAAAGTGCAAGACAAGTTTATTTCAAATTGCAGAAAAAAGGGCTACTCGGAATCCATGATTTCCGAAATCTGGAACCAAGTGGCCAGTTTTGCAGGCTACGCTTTTGCCAAAGGGCACTCCGCTTCGTACGCCGTGGAAAGCTATCAAAGTTTATTTTTGAGGGCCTATTTTCCCTTGGAATATTTGGTGGCAGTGCTCAACAACGGAGGTGGATTTTACCGTTCAGAATTCTATGTGCACGATGCCCGTATGATGGGTGCCACCATTTATCCGCCCTGTGTGAACAAAAGTATGGCCGTAAACCGCATTTATGGCACCCATATTTATTTGGGAATGATGTACCTCCGTGACCTGGAGAGCAGGGTCATGGAACGCATCCTAAAAGAACGCATGCTTCACGGAAGTTTTACTTCTCTAGAAGATTTTCTGGACCGCGTGTTCATCCGCATGGAACAACTTTCTATCCTGATTCGTATCGATGCCTTCCGGTTTACGGGAATCAACAAGCACGAACTGCTTTGGAAGGCCCATTTGATGCTTTCAAAAAACGACCGATTGGAACACCCGAAGCTTTTTCCACCGAGGCATCAAAAATTTCAAATGCCCCAACTGAACACCACCGCCTTGGAGACCGCTTTTGAGCAATTGGAACTTTTGGGGTTCTGCCTTTGCAGTCCTTTTGAACTTTTGGAGGAACCTCCCAAAAACACCAACGGACAAAAAGATATGGAACGGCACCTCAACAAATACATAGACATTTATGGGTATCTGGTCACCGTAAAAAATACCTCCACGCATCACGGCAAGCGCATGCATTTTGCGACTTTGGTGGACCAGCATGGCGAAGTGTTCGATACGGTACTCTTTCCTCCTGTTGCGGCCAAATATTATTTTCGGGGAAAGGGTATTTATCGATTTTATGGTAAAGTGGTGGAAGAGTTTGGTTTTTTGAGCATTGAAGTTATCAAAATGAAAAAAGAAAACTACATCCAAGACCCCCGATATGCCGATATGAGGACAAGCAAAAAGTTGTTTGGTTCGAACAAGTGAACGGAATACCGTAACTTAGGAAAGCGAATTAAACCAGTGCATGAAAATTAGAATCAAAGGGAATTCCATACGATTTAGATTGACCCAAAGCGAAGTACAACAATTATCTGAAATGGGTTCGGTAAAGGAAACCGCCGAATTTGGACCGAACGTTTTTCAATATCAAGTTAAGTTGATGTCCTCTGTCCAAAACCTACAAGCATCATACTCCAATAATACTATACTGATGATGGTTCCCGAGGCCGATGGAAAAAAATGGTTCCACAACGACACCATTGGTTTTGAACATGAAATGGAGCTTTCCACAGGAAAAAAACTGCATTTATTATTGGAAAAAGACTTTACCTGCCTTGAAAATAGGGATGAAGACCAATCGGACAATTATCCCAATCCAAAACTGCAACATTAACCACGATGGAAAAAGAAATAAAACGTAATGTCTCCCTTACCGGGGAAATTAAATTCACGGGGCTTCGTCTAAAGGAGCCCATGCAAACTTCCGCTGGTTTCCAAGGTGTAAAAGAAGCATTACGTCACAGTTTTAAGGAAATGGGCATAGTACGTTCCATGAACACCCTGTCACAAATGAACCAAGAGAATGGTTTTCGCTGCCCTAGTTGTGCCTGGCCCGTTCCCGAACATCCATCAAAAATTGCAGAGTACTGCGAGAATGGAGCAAAAGCATTGGCAGACGAAGCAACCAGAGAACATATCGGTGCGGAGTTTTTTGCAGAACATTCCGTGGAAGAGCTTTCTCAATTAAGCGATTTTGAACTCAATAAATTAGGAAGGATTGTAGAGCCGATGCTTCTCAAACCAAATAGCATATGCTATGAGCCCATTACGTGGCAAGATGCTTTTGAATTAATATCGGAGGAATTACATCGTTTGGACAATCCGAACGAGGCGATATTTTATACCTCAGGTAGATCCAGTAATGAAGCTGCCTATCTCTACGGAATGTTTGCCCGTGCTTTCGGCACCAACAATATGCCCGATTGTTCCAATATGTGCCACGAATCATCCGGAGTGGCACTTTCCGAAACTTTGGGGATCGGTAAAGGTTCTGTAAAACTTGATGATTTGCATGGAGCGGAAGTTATTCTTGTGGTGGGACAAAACCCAGGAACCAATCACCCAAGAATGTTATCGGCCTTGGAAAAGTGCAAAAAGAACGGTGGCAAGATCATCAGTATAAATCCATTAGCGGAAACGGGATTGGTCAACTTTAAAAACCCACAGAGTGTTTCGGATATGTTGGGGAACGGACAACCTATTGCTGATATCCACTTACCTGTAAAAATCAATGAGGATATTGCCTTGGCCAAGCTCATCTTAAAAAAATTGGTTGCGCTCGATGCTAAAATTTCCAATGTGCTCGACCATGAATTTATTGTGGAATATGTTGATGGTTATGATGACCTCTTAAAAGACCTTGAGCGCTACGATACGGAAAGTCTCCAACAACGGACTGGAGTCTATATGCGTAAAATAGACAAGGTAGCCGAATTATTGGCAGAGAACTCCAAAATAGTCATCTGTTGGGCTATGGGGATTACCCAACATAAAAATGCGGTAGAGTGTATTAAGGAATACGTAAACATTTTGTTGCTGAAGGGCGCAATAGGCAAACCTTTTGCAGGAACCTGTCCTGTACGCGGGCATAGCAATGTGCAAGGAGATCGTTCTGTGGGCATTATGCATTATGTGAACAAAACTTTGAACAACCGAATTCAAGAGCACCTCAATTTTGATCCACCTACCGAAAAGGGATATGACACTGTGGAAGCTATCGAGGCCATGCACGAGAAAAAGGCCAAGGTCTTTATTTGCTTGGGCGGCAATTTTTTAATGGCGGCATCCGATACAACATATACTGCAGAGGCCATTCAAAATTGTGATTTAACGGTTCAGATAAGTACCAAACTGAACCGAAGTCATTTGGTGACAGGTAAAACTGCCTTGCTATTGCCAACCTTTGGTCGTTCCGAAAAAGATGAGAAGAACGGGGAACTCCAATTTTTGACCATGGAGAGCAGTACTGGGAAAGTACGCCAGAGCAAAGGATTATTGAAACCCGCTTCGGAACAAATAAAAAGTGAGCCTGAAATTATTTCACTATTGGCACACACTTATTTTAGGGGCAACCATTCCATGAATTGGTATGAGTTGGGGCAGGATTACAACCTTATCCGAAAACTCATTGATAAGACCGTAAAAGGATTTGAGAATACCAGCGAACAATCTAAAGGATTTGGGTATTATTTGCCCAATAACGTTCGTAAGCGTGATTTTCGCATGCTTCCCACCGGGATGGCGCAGTTATCGATTACCTCATTGCCCGACCATCAATTAAAACCTGATGAATTGTTGTTGATGACCATTCGTTCCCATGATCAATTCAATACTACTATTTATGGATTGAACGACCGCTATCGTGGTATCCACAACGAGCGCCGAGTCGTTTTTATGAATGAAAAAGATATGACTGAAAAGGGGTTGACCAAATTAGATGTTGTCAATCTCCACAGTAATTATGATGTGATTCAGCGAACCGCGGAAAAATTCATAGTTATACCCTACGAAATACCAAAGGGAAATATGGCCGCTTATTTTCCAGAGACCAATTTATTGGTTCCCTACAATCATTTTGCGGACAAGAGTCAGACACCCATCAGTAAATCAATCAAAGTAACCGTAGAAAAAGTTTCCTGATACTTAACTATTTGAACGCGGAGATACCCGTAATGTCGGCTCCGGTAATCAACAAGTGAATATCATGGGTGCCTTCATAAGTGATTACACTTTCCAAGTTCATCATGTGGCGCATAATGCTATACTCCCCAGTTATACCCATTCCACCTAACATTTGTCGAGCTTCACGAGCAATTTTGATGGCCATTTCCACATTGTTACGTTTAGCCATGGAAATTTGTGCCGTAGTCGCCTTTCCTTCATTCTTTAATTGCCCCAAACGAAAAGCCAACAACTGGGCCTTGGTGATTTCGGTAATCATTTCGGCCAACTTCTTTTGCTGAAGCTGAAATCCGGCAATGGGTTTCCCGAACTGAATTCTTTCTTTGGCATATCTAAGTGCGGTATCGTAACAATCCATAGCTGCCCCGATGGCTCCCCATGCAATTCCATAACGAGCGGAATCCAAACAACCGAGCGGTGCGCCCAAACCATTTTTACCGGGCAACAAGTTTTCTTTGGGCACTTTTACATTATCAAAAATAAGCTCCCCTGTAGCAGATGCACGTAATGACCATTTGTTATGGGTCTCTGGTGTAGAGAATCCCTCCATTGCGCGTTCCACAATAAGTCCATGGATTCTACCTTCTTCATTTTTGGCCCAAACCACGGCCACATCGGCAAATGGTGAGTTCGAAATCCACAATTTGGCTCCATTCAATACATAATGGTCTCCAGCATCCTTGAATTTTGTCTCCATGCCTCCAGGATTGGAACCATGGTTAGGTTCAGTGAGCCCAAAACAACCCATCCACTCCCCTGTTGCCAATTTGGGTAGATATTTTTTACGTTGTTCCTCGGAACCATAAGCAAATATGGGGTACATGACCAAGGAAGACTGAACAGAAGCCGTGGAGCGAACTCCACTATCTCCGCGTTCAATTTCTTGCATAATCAACCCATAACTGATTTGGTCCAGCCCAGCACCTCCATATTCTTCAGGAATATAGGGTCCAAAAGCTCCAATTTCGGCCAAACCTCCAATAATTTGCTCAGGAAATTCTGCCTTTTGGGCATATTCCTCAATAATGGGAGAAATATCTCGCTTTACCCATTGACGGGCTGCATCACGAACCAGTTTGTGCTCTTCGGAAAGTAAATCGTCGAGGTTGTAATAATCTGGGGCTTCAAATAAATCAGGCTTCATTCGGAATAAATTTTGAGTAAATATAACATTTCATTCATGTATTGTTACATTTTTAAATAAAATGCTTGGGTCAATTCAATATATTCTTTGGTGTATTGATGTCTTCCTTTCTCAATGACCAAGGTATTAATTATAGGTTCATTTTTATGAAAACTAAATTCCATCAAACTCCTTTTAAAATTGGTCTCGGGATTTCCTTTTACCCTTGTGATTCGGTTCGGGTACAATTCAACATTTTGAGCAAGGTCAATAAAAGTCTCCTCTTCTTTAAAAGGAATGATTACAGCAAAAATTCCATCTTCCATTAAAAACTTAGAAACTCCATGAACCAGTTCATCGAACGGCAACGAACTACTTTGCCTTGCCTTATCCCTAGATGGGTCAGCACTTGCGACATCTTCAGCATAAAACGGTGGATTAGAAACTATTAAATTGTACTTATCGTCCATTTCATCCACAAACTCATCAAATCCTGCATGGTAACAGAATAGTCTGTCTGCCCATGGAGAGGCCTCAAAATTGGCAACACATTGTTCGTATGCATGATCATCCAGCTCAATGGCATCAATAACTTGTGCTGAAGAACGCTGGGCCAACTGCAAAGCGATTAGTCCAGTTCCCGCGCCAATATCCAAAATAGATTCTGGTTGTTTGTCCAATGATGCCCAAGCACCCAACAATACACCATCAGTACCCACCTTCATGGCGCATTGATCTTGGTGAATTGTAAATTCTTTGAATTTGAATGGTTTCATTGCGTCAAAGATAAGTCAAAGGTGTACATAATTTACAGCCATCAATTCAAACACTGCATTGGTTAGTTGATATAAGCCATTCATTAATTCACAAACCATTATCTGAGTTCGATATAGTTATTTCGCCTTCAATTTTGGGGAAAGGCCCCAGTTAAATCATTACCAATTATAAACTTTAAATTATGAAGAAATTATTTTTTGCATTGACATTGATGCTAGCTGTAGCTCAGGTATCTCATGCACAAGAAGAAGGTAAATTCCGTGTTGGACTTGAAGCGGGTTACACTATGCCCAGTGGAGGTGGTGGCGTTCTATTTGCCGTTGAACCTAAATACAACATTGCGGACAACATGAACATTGGTATTCGTTTTGAATCTGCCGCAATGGCAAAAAATGTCAACGTCGGTTCTAATTCTGCGGAGGCAAGTTTAACCGCAAGCATATCGTACTCCGGTACTTTTGATTACTATTTCAACTCAGGAAGTTCTTCCTTTGCCCCATTTTTCGGTGCTGGTGCGGGCTACAGCTCTTTGGGCAGCGTTGGTTTTGACGTAACCGATGTTGAAGGTATTGAAGGTGATGCAGGGTTAGAGGTCGATGG
>Ga0098054_1001616_pt1 | contig 11180 bp, 10 predicted proteins | sample 16_taG_FD_75048 | JGI IMG/M metagenome (GOLD analysis project Ga0098054, IMG submission 75048) | Marine viral communities from the Subarctic Pacific Ocean - 16_ETSP_OMZ_AT15313 metaG | ecosystem: Environmental > Aquatic > Marine > Oceanic | place: Pacific Ocean | collected 2015-01-18
GATAAAAAAGTTCACAACAATATAGAATTTAATCTATGTCCTGTCGTAGGATATGTTGAATCAAGATATAAGCCAACTTTTACAAATAAAAATGTATTCCATACGTTTGAAATCAAAGATGATCGCCCAAACCGAAGGTATCACAAGAAGCCACGAAACACGTTTTATGAGGAGCTATATCGGTATATAAAAAAACTTTCAGACAGAGGCGAGCACATCGCTGTTATGTCTCACGATGGAAGTTCAAGTTTTATTCAGTTTCTTGCTCAAAGACAGATAGGCTTTACAATAATAAATAACACGATAGCTAATGAGGAAAAAATAATAGACAACTACTCTCAAGTTAAAAAGTTATATTGCACCGCAGGACACAGCCAGATGATGGCATATGCCCTTGGTATTAAATTCTATAGTCTTCTCACTCATGATAAGTTAAAATATTTTTTACAAGATGTGGGAGAATTTGAGGATAAAAACTATTGTCTTGTCAATGAGGAAAACATATGTGGTTGAAACAAAAAAAGAGGCAGTCTTTAAATCCTATGATGGATTTTGTAAATGTCGGGGAGTATACAGAGTTTCTGTCCAAGTGCATAAATGATCTTGAAAAAACTCAAAATGTGCTTGATGTCGGCGGAGGCAGGGGTAAGACTTTCAAAAATGGGAATTGTGGTTACTATGTTTTAGACATAAACAGCCACAACAGTCTTGATTATATCCAGGGTGACATAACTTCTAAAGATTTATCCCTTAATAAAAAGTTTGATATAATCTTGACAAAGGATACATTTGAACATATTTTGAACCCCTGGGATGCTACGGAGAATATCCTCAATTTATTAGAAGAAGGTGGTTTATTTTTCTGCTCTGTCCCGTTTAGTTGGAGGTTTCATCCATCACCTTATGATTGTTACCGATATTCGCATCAGGGTTTAAAATACTTGTTTGAAAGGAAAGGTGGAATGGAGGAGGTGGACTCCGGCTATATACACTATTTTGACGCAGTACAGGGGTTCTGGAAAAACAAACTGGACAATTGGCCTATCAACAATTTATACCGGGACAACATATGTTCTTATTACATAGGACAGAAGAAAAAAGATAAAAAGTTCAACATTGAGGAAATAAGGGGTGATTTTTCGTTAAATCATGACACCCCTTATGAAAAATAAGATGGTTTATTTTGTAGATATAGATGAGACTATTTGTACGACTGTAAATAGCGGCGATTACACCAACGCGAAACCTATAATAAAAAATATAAATAAAATCAATACTTTGTATGAAAATGGTGATAAAATAATATATTGGACAGCGCGAGGTACGGGCACCGGAATTGACTGGAGAGAAGTTACTATTAAACAATTTGATGAATGGGGTGTAAAATACCATGAGTTGCGATTCGGTAAGCCTATCTATGATTTGTTTATTGATGATAAAAATGTAAATTCAAGAGAATATTTCAATGAAAGAGATTAAAGAATTAAAGAACACACACCAGGGTGACGATGTATGGATTATCGCCGCCGGTCCTTCTCTAAATTATATCAATAATAGTTTCTTTGAAAACAAGACTACAATAGGTGTTAATCGGGTATGTAATTATTTTAATTGTGAATATGTTATTGCTAAAGATGGCAGAGGATTTAAGAATATAGAAGACTCTCTCACCGGGGCAAACACCAAGATTGTTTTATCCGAGCACGAAAGCGGAAATTTATGGCAACAGAAAAACACTCTAAACATGCCACATTATATTTTCAAACATCCGGCTAAGCCAGGGGAAGCCCCCGATTTAGACTGTATTCATAAACAGAATGATAAAATAGTCGTAAGTTATTCTACAATCACTAGTGCTATTCATCTCGCAGCTTATATGGGAGCCAAAAACATTATGATATGCGGTCATGACTGCGGGACTATTGATGATGTAGGAACAATAGAGGGGTATTATTCAGAGATAAAGCCCCATCAGGGCACAGAAGCCGGATATTTGAAGTGGTTGTCGGAGATAGAAAATCATACCGCCGCTGTATGCCAAACATTAACTGATGTTTATGGTGTAAATATCCATTCTATAAACCCGTTCATAAACTTTAATTTAGAAGGTCATCGGTATAAGCCATCTAGAACTACAGGGCAAATATTTCAAAGAAGACTTAAAAAGTCATAAAACCGAAAAAGAATAGAAAATAAGATTTTACTTAAATCTGAAAATGTATATAATATACTAGAGTTGTTCCAAATAATAAAGGAGAATAAAATGAAGTTAACAACACAAGCCGTAGGTGCGTTACTAATGACCCTGCAAAAATGCCTCGCAGAACAAGTGGACATTACAGAACTACTTGAAGCGTGGGAACTAGATACAGACGAAGAAGGCAATCTAGTCGTTCTTAACCCACCAACCTTCAAAGTAGGAGAAAGCGTTGAAAATACGCCTGCTTTCCTGGGAACTGATTAATGCCCCGTTACGTTTATAAATGCCTAGACTGCGAATGCCTCTTTGAGGTAATCCACCATTACAGAAACACTCAGGAAGCCTGTTTGTCTTGTAAGGGGACAGAGATATACAAATATCTCGGCAACCCAATAAACGTAAGAAAAGAAGAGTCATTCAAAAAATCCGGTAAAAATAAAACAGGTTCTGTGGTAAACTCTACAATAGAAGAGCTAAAACAAGAGCTTGACCAAGACAAGGCGAAACGAAGAAAAGATGCTTGAAATTATATTAGGAACATCCTTGTTAATAACAGCTAGTCTATTAGGTCTGGCTATTTGGTACATCCGTCAGATGATACGAGTATTAAATGCCGATGAGAAAACCAAAGAAGATCTGATTACTCGCCTTGCTAGTTTTTCTGCCCATGTTCAATCTGTATATGAGATGGAATTGTTTTATGGCGACCAAACCTTAAAAGGGTTGTTAACGCATTCAAGAGACCTTACCGACTACATTGAGAGTTGGGCGTATCAATTTCAAGATGAAGAAGATACAGATCTAGAAAACGAAGGGATAGAAACACTTGAAGAAAGCTGATAAAAAACCAAGTAGGCATTACTTTACAAAAGAGACGCAAGACGCAATTGTAGATTACGCAACAACAGATGATATAGAGATTAGAACAGAACTTTATATTACACACATCCAGCCAGCATTAAGCGAACTGGTAGATAAAATTGTTCTGACTTATAAGTTTACTTCTTTAGACAACATAGATGTTCTCAAGGAAGAATGTAAAATATGGCTTACAACTATCTTGGACAAATTTGACGAAGAGAAAGGCAAGAAAGCCTTCTCTTATTATTCAGTTATCACAAAAAACTGGTTTACCCATAAGGCTAAAAAACAAACGACGAAACACCGCCGTGAAGTTAATTACGATACAATGATACGAGAGTCCGAACTTGTATCTAAAACGCCAGAAAACGACATAGAAAAAACCAAAGAAGATGCGGAGTTTTGGAAGTTCCTTCTAGAGGAAGCTGCCTCATGGCAGAACGATGCCCTTAAGGAAAATGAAAAGAAAGTTATTGAGGCAGTAAATATTATTCTCCTCAACATAAATGAGATAGAAATTTTCAACAAGAAGGCAATTTATCTATACCTCCGTGAGATTACGGGTCTCAATACAAAACAGGTTGTTACAAATTTAAATCGCCTTCGCGTCAAATATCGCGAATTCAAACGCAAATGGGACAACGGAGAACTCTAAGAAAACAAGTGGTTCCTCTATTTACAACAGTGTATAAATCGGGGAAAACCAATGAAAAAAGATGTAGATACTATTATTGAACGTGCATTGACTAACGTTCAGTCTGATAGAGGCGAGGCGATATACCTCTTAACTGAACTAAAAATGTATCTCGCAGGTGCAAAAGAGCGGTATGCTGACTCGGGCGCAATCGCTGCCAAATATGTAGAAACTTTACAACGCTCTAACGAGCAATTAGTGAAGCTAGCAACACTACTCCAGCGCCGAGAAGCCAAAGAGGGAAATGTAACCCTGGATGAGGATGATAAGCAAGAACTACTTGACATCATTAACGAAAAATAATGTCAGATTCCAAGAAAACAATACTGGATTCATATGGGGTACTGAATGATATTTCCGCCCCGTCAGCGCCACCTTATGAGGGAAGTTATTTAAATTCCCTTCGTGAGGCGGCAAAGAGCCACCATACACCGGATTCTCTTGCCGGCAAAACAGAGTTCAAGGCAGTTGTAATAAGAGTTGACAATAAAGGCGAAGCAGCAGCAGAGCCCCCATCATACTGGGCTTCATTGTTCTCAGAGTTGCTCGGCACAGTCGGTGGAAAAAGGGTGGCTGTCCGAGCCCGTATTCCTGAACTACATGTGGCATTGCCTATCCCGAAAGATGAAAAGGACAACGGAGTAATAGAACTTTATCCACAATTTATTTGCGATGCTGCCATTTACAGCGACCCCGGTGTGGGAGACATAATAAGAGTATCCTTTGGGAACACCCTTGCCCAGACAGATCCAGTCATTATAGGGAAAGAATCAAGTGGAAACGCACAATCGTCGCTAGATGTTTTTTCTTCACAAAAGGGTTGTATAAGTGCGGTAAAGGATAGTTTAAAAGTAGAACCAGTCAAGAGTGAGAAGATAGTGAAAAGTAATATCACTAGAATGACCACTCCTATCAAAAACAATGCTTGGGAAGTAGAAGGCAATAGGGAAAATATTCAACGTTCTCTGGAATCAGTTGCCTCCTCAAATGATGCTCCTATATCTCCAACAACCGAAGAGCGCAAATCAAGCTCGGAAACTTCAAAAGCCAAAGTAGCACCTGATACTGCATCCGCCTCGGGATCACCACCAAGCGGAGACTGCCAAGTGAGTTTTAAAATGTCAGATGTGTCTGACCCCAATTTAGATTCTCCTCCTGCATCACCGATTGACAATCCTCCGAGTGAAGGGAAATACGCGATATATCAAACCTCAACTGGTAAAAAAAGAGGTGAAGAAGAGATGACTAAGGTCAAAGGCAAGCTTGTAATGACGAAGGAAATATTCCCTGCATTTCAAAAATTGTCTAAGGCAGCGCGAGCGGCGGGTGTAAGAATACAACTTAACTCTGGATTTAGATCATTTGAAGAACAATTTAATCTTCGGCGACAAAACGTATTAGATAGAGCAAAGATAAATGATAAAAAGTATCTGATAAATAAAAGACCCCAACGAGGAAACTTTAAACCACTCACCGCCCAGCCAGGACGATCAAACCATCAAAGCGGCACGGCGATTGATTTACAAACAGGCATGCCTCGCGGAGGACCGCACCCAAATAAAATAACTAAGACTTGGAGATGGTTAGCTAACCATGCCCACGAGTTTGGTTTTGTTAGAACAGTCGTAAGCGAACGTTGGCATTTTGTTTATGTAGGTGTAAATAAGGCTACTGCTCGCCGCTTCCAGCGAGTTCCTCGCAATCACTCTTCATGGGATGGGATGTTTTAATAATGACTAATGTAAAGGCAGTGGTCACTAAAGGCGTACCAGAGAAAAAACTTCTATTACGTCAAAGCTCTCGCAATGCACTAGAGATGTCTAGCGGTATAGATAATGATAAGATATTAGAAGCCCATCCTACCTATGCGAAAGCAAACTCTGAAAAGATTATTGAAGGTCAAAACAACAACTTCATTATTCTAGGAAGAGATAGACCTACTACTATACAATCAGGTTACGGCGGAAAAGGTGATACCCACGCAGGTCGTATAGACATCATCGCAGGTCTGTCTGGTCGTGCAGCCCGAGAGGTAAAGAAGCAGGGGGACATGGAAGAGTTTGTAACCACTAACCCTAGTGCCTTCCTTGATGCTTCTCGCATCTACATGAGTCAAAAGACAGACATAGACGAGAACTTCAAGATAGTAAAGGGCAAGGTAGGCAACCCTACTGCTCGCGCAGGCATAGCCATCAAGTCAGACGGCATACGCATCATCGGCAGAGAAGGTATCAAACTGGTAACAGGAACAGACAGAATGAACGCACAAGGTGTAGTTATAGACACTGTTTCAGGTATTGACTTAATTGCGGGAAATGATGATAAAGAAATACAACCTATACCAAAGGGAACTAATCTAGTAGATGCTTTAAATGGAATGTTAGACTTAATAGCAGACCTTAGTAACATAGTAACAGACCTAACGCTGAACCAAACAAAACTAATAACGAACCTTATGACTCACATTCACATATCAGCCGTCGGACCAACTTCACCATCGCCAGACTTTATTGCTATGGGTTCTATGAGACTTTTTGATGACATGCAAATGGTATCTAAATTGACTGCCACTCAAGTAAACTTGGCGACACATAAGGCGAAGTATCACTCTCCTGCTGGTAAAGGTTATATAAACAGCCGCCATAATAACACAAACTAGGTTTTTAACGAAATGTCTGATAAGTTAACGAAAGCAGAGATAAGAAGACCTGCCCCTAGGTCTACTCGTGATTACAGCGCCGCCATATCTAAGCTTTCGGGGGATGTATGGGCAGAGGAGCTAGACACTGTTGAAAAAAGAATAGGATATGTATCTGGGCAAAGACAGATAAATGGAGACAAATATGATCCATTTAGTAAAGATCCTGAAGGATATAACAAACGTCAATCAGATAGATATATCTTCTTTAGGTTACAAGGTATTGTTAGAGCACATTACGAAGGATTAGCCGTCCCTTCGTTTCCTATTAAGAGAAAAGTAAGGGTTGGGGTAGATGACAACTTGTTACGAGGTCACAAAGGCATTCCATTAAGTAAATATCCCGGTGTTCCTGGGAGACCCAAGGGGACAATATATGCACAGGGTGACTTAAAATTCAGAGAAGATCATGAATATGAGATTGGTGCCATTGAGGTCGCCTATTTTATGACTGTATACCCCCAACTAATCAAAGAGATTGAGTTCAATGGAACAAAATTTTCTTTAGTATTTTATACGACAGCAGAATCTCGTGAAATATTAAACAATCCTGAACTGGGGATGAAAGTCAAGACAGTTACGACTGTAGATGGACAACCATCTTTACCTTCTACCGAGACAAAGGCAACAAAGTCAAGCGACAAGGAAGAAAAGCAAACTAGAGACGACGTTGATGAAATCCTTAATGACGAGGCACAGCGGAAGAACGATGAAGAGATAACAGCAGCCGGAAACAACCATCATGAGAAAACTGGCAGCACTAATCTTTTAGCGACATATTGGAAAGAAGAACTTAATTCTGCTGCACGATGGAGTTATGGGCTTTCCTATAATGAACCTAATCTCCCATCAAGTGTAGGCAAAATGGGGCGAGCAACTTCTAGGTTTTTTGATAGAGCGTATGCTGAATTACCACAAGGCGAGTCAGGGCAAAACAAAACGACTGAATTTGATATTACAGATCTCGCAATAAAACATAAGTTTTATGATACTCAAACAGATCCCGACAAGACAAAGTTTTCTTATACCTATCAGTTTACTACGAGCCCGGAAGGACCTAACCACCCAGGCACATTCCCCGTTATCAGGAAGAAAGACAAGCTTGTGTCCTCTTCGGGGGGAGAGTCATCTTCTACTTCTAATATAATTCAATCCGCCGACTTTGCCGACTGGAAAAACAACATAACAGAGGGGATATCCCTGTATTATAATGAGCCGGAGCAAAAATATTATGCCGTCTCTAAATCCAACGAAAATGAGTTGAACCAATCGTTTATAAATGAAGACTGGGAGTCGCGACTATTTGACGCTATTTTAAAAGAGTTTAAACTTTCTCGCCTTTCTGACGATAAAATACAAGCTCTTTCAAAAGAACAATATGAATATCTCACACATCTAGACCCTCGCCCTAATACTGGCATCCGTACTATGCTGAGGGTGGCTAAATCTATCTTTGATGATAGTGATGCTAGTGCTGGAACAAATCCGGCTAGCGAAACAAAATTAACGGAAATGGATTTAGTAGAGGCGCAACTCGCCTCGGCGTCTCTTGCAGTTAGAAAATATGCTGCTACCTTAAATTCAATTGACAAAGACATCTCAAAAGGTACTGATGTTTTAAACAATTATGATAAAATAATAACGAAATTAGGGGTCAATCCTGAAGACCTGAACGGGCTAGAATTAAGTAAGGAAATTAAAAGATATTCTGATTTTCCAAACCGTACCCGCAACATGTTGAAGAGAAACGATATAGATGTTTCTTCGCTGGATGTCAGCAACGACGTGATAGAATTTGTATTTGACGAAGACTTCAACCCTCTTCATTTCTTCGTCAAAGGGGAAATGTATTTTGACGGCATTGGTCGCGACGCCATCGTTGTAGAAGACGAGTTAATACTAACACCAGAAGGAAATGTTTTCGTCGGATATACACAAACGACCTGGGGCTACATCTTTTTTACACCGGTTGGGGCGGAAGAAGGTTCTACCGAAAGAAGAGGTATTTTAAGTAATGCTGATAAAATTGGTACCGATGCCGCCATACCGCCAACAGACTTCCTGGGGAGTTATACTTTCCCACCAATCAGTATTGATCCTTCCAAATTTAAAACCCCAACAGACGCTAGGAAGTCATCAGCAGACACAGGCAGCGGTTCTAATTCTGACGCAAGGAAGAACACGCCAGAGGATAAGAAGGAAAAAGCACAGGAAAGAAAAAAACAATCCAACACCGTGGATAATGGGATAATCTCCTGTCAAGACAAAATCGGGGAAATCAAAGACTTAAGAACACTTTACAGTGACGTTCTCAATAAAATAACTTTCAGCGCCCTCGTTAAAGCCTTGTTGAAGAAAACAAAGGAAGATCTACAAAAGGAGTTAGCCCTCCACGCCGCCGCAGCAGGTCGTGAACTAGATGGTTATAAAAGACAGTTTGAACAACTTCTTAAGGATCAGGTAGACTGTGCGCTTGACGCAGCCGAAGATGAAATCAATGCTGCTTTGGCGGACGCCCAAGACAATCTAGAAGATCTCGCTGAAGACCTTACGGAGGACATGTTAGCTTCCGTCGGAATAGAGGCTACAATAACTTTTGATTTCCCAAAGATAACCGTTGACGGAATACTCGGGTTCCTTAAAATCATCGCTGAAAAATCAATTGAGCAGATCATCACAGAAATACTACTTGGAGTAATAAAAGAGGCTATCCGAGCATTTCTCAATTGCCCAGGATCAAGTAGCCGAGGTCCATTTGAGAAATACGGTGCATCTCTGTTATCTGACTTACCCAGTCTTGATGTTAAAAAATCATTAGGCACTCTTTCTGATAAAACAGGGTTGTCTGACACAGAAGCGTTCCAAGCAGCCTCAAAGGTAATGTCGTCCATAACCAACGAAGAACTCGCCGGTCTATTAGTCGGCGAAGCGGCAGGTAAGATAAATGAACTATTAGAAAATGTTTTACCGGGGCAAGGAGACAACCTAAGAAAGCTGTTTGAAGAAATCGGAAGATCTATGTCCGATGCAGATCTTGATGAGTTTAGAACACAGGGGCGCATCCTTGCTTTTTGCGACGAGGATGATTATCTCGCATCGGCACTTAAAGATAAAGAAGCACTCAACGAAAAAGGTCTAGACGACGAAGCGATAGCTGAACAAGCCTCTAGCGCCATTGATGATCTAATGAACAAGTTAAATGTAGTATGTGATATGTTAGAAGGTCAAAGTCCACAAGATAAGGTGAATGCGGCAATAAAGAATATTAAAATGCCCGCCGAAGCCACATCCGTAACCAATGAGATCCAGCGAGCAATAATCAGAGGTCATCAACAACTAACAAACAATTCTCTAGAAGATTTTGTCTACGGAAGAAAAAGAGATCCAAACATAACAGAAGAAAAGCTTAAAGCTGATATTGATCCCCCTGGCACTGGTAGTTACAGATTAATAGGCGACGCATATGATCCTAACAACCTAGCCGAAAAAGAACCAGATGAAGAAAACAAACTCCGGGTAAACGGGCTTATTCTTCCTTTGTCGGAAAACCAATATACAGTATCTCCGACTGGCTCTCTGGAAACATCTTGGAACAATAATTATTTCACCATAGGTGATTTAAGCTTCCGAGTGGAAAATGGAGAAATGAAGGTTCAACGTCAAGAGCAGGAAATGTTTTCTTTAAATGTTGATGTAGAGTTAGAAGAAGATTATTCCGACATCCAAGACGCTATAAATTTATATCTACCAGCCATTACTCCGAAAAGTATTAAAGATAGATTTGAACCTGTGATGACTTTGAACCGACCACCTACCAGACTGGAAATAGAAGGGGGAGGCTTTTCAGCTAATTCTCCTTACATGAACGGAACGGTTTATGACCGCGGTAACGGATTGGATTTCCTCAATGGAGTAATGAATCCATTCTTCAAGAGTTTTGATTTTAAAACAGAACCAGAGCAAGAAGCATTTGACGACAAAGGTTTATACCGCGGCTTCCCAAAAGGAGAGAGACAAGAATATGCGGAAACAACCATGTTTAGTCTCCAAAATGCTGTAGATAGTGTTCTAGGGGAAGCCGAAGAGATGACAATCGCCGAGTCAGCCGAGAAGATGGCGAAAGTATCGGAACAGTTTGCGGCTTCAATGGGCTTAGCCTGCCGAGTTTTCCCCTTTCTTCTTACCTATTATTCATTTTCCGACAATGAAGAAACCCTGTGGTTTGGTGAAGAAGATACTCTACAGAGAAAAATATTGACGGAGTATGTGTTTAGTTATATAAAGAAACAGCTAGTCAAACAAAAACAACTTAAGGCGTATAGCAACGCCTTCGCCGCTGGTGAAATGACTGGCGAAGAAGGAATGAGGCTTGCTATCTCTAAAATATTAGACCCTTTGTTTATTTTAGAAGGTGAGACACGACCTGAGACAGATTTTATCCATCATCGGATACAATATTTAATAGACAGAAGAGATTCCGGTCAATTAAGTTTCCCGAAGACAGTGAGGGAAGTGGAGAGATTCTTCTCCCACTACAATAGACAGCATGTTTATAAACGAGATCAATACAGAGAAGAAGATGATTATGAGGGGGTTGATGAGGATAATCGTCACAACCTCGGCGCTCGCGAGAATGCCATACAATTAGCAGAATCGGGATATGACCCCCGGCTTGTTACTAAATTGACACCCCCGTGGAAAATCCTCAGTGCTTTGTATCCAATCTA
>Ga0098054_1001620_pt1 | contig 11160 bp, 15 predicted proteins | sample 16_taG_FD_75048 | JGI IMG/M metagenome (GOLD analysis project Ga0098054, IMG submission 75048) | Marine viral communities from the Subarctic Pacific Ocean - 16_ETSP_OMZ_AT15313 metaG | ecosystem: Environmental > Aquatic > Marine > Oceanic | place: Pacific Ocean | collected 2015-01-18
GATTGGACTGCATTCGCGTTATCCATCACTGGATAATACAATCCCAACGTCTGTAAAACGTCTATAGTCTTAACTTTACAATATGTCTATTAAACATTCGTAATGCGTTTATATAAAGTGCTTATTCTAAAGCATAACAAGAATTAATTCTTATTAATAGCTCCATATTTAATGAATAATGCCAGGTTTTTCTCCTGTACATATTATTACTTAATCAATTTTTTCATTCTTTAAACAACAAAAAAGGGAGAGAACAATTTAATGTCCTCTCCCTAGTCGTTTGATCACTTAGCTTGGTTAGGTAATACTAAGAATGAAAATGCTCCACTCTTTGAGTATATCATCTTACCTTTCTCAGCAAGGTTCTTAGAATACATATGCAAGTTTCTTTGAGTTAAGACTTTCTTAACGTCAAGCATATCTTCTTGCGTAGCATCTTTGTTAAACCAAACTACATCTCCCTCTTGGGCATCATCTATTTCTAGATTATCGTAAGTATCATCATCTAACTTTCGTGATATCCAATAGTTAGAGTTATTTCTTAAGATGTCGATTATTTGTTCGATTTTCATATTATCTCCTTAATTAAGTTAGTTAAACTATTCACACAAAGGCGTTTCTGTGTTTTTTTCAAGCCTCTATTTTAGAGTTATAAAAAGGTGTAACTCAAATTAATGAGCTACACCTAGTATTTACATTATATTAATGATAAATGTGGATTGCAATAGCACCTATAAATAGGTTATATATCATAATGATTGATATTATAATAAACCACCTAAGTACTCTTTCAGTCCACTTATTCCATTTAGCTTGTCGTACTTCTTTATCATATTCATTCACTTGCTGCCTTGCTCTCTTGTATTCATGATTTAAAGAATAACCACTACTCTCTCTCAATCTCTCATTCCACAAGCGTCTTTCTTCACTATCTTTTCTAAAATACATTATATATTCCTCTTCTTAGGACTTTTATTTGGATTATTATTTGGTACGAAATCAGCAATCCTCGTATCTGGGTTATCCCATATTAAAGACCAGTATTTGCGTTTCTTTCTTACCATTGTTTGAAGTGCTATCGTTACCTTATCAATCATCCATTGTCTTGGAACAGGATTTAACATCCTATCATTCTTCACTAGACAATCCACTACTTCGTTAATACTAATTGGTCTTTGTCCTATTCGAAACATACGCTGGATATTACCAATCCAGTTATATAACCATTCTTTATTATCAAGTTCTGGTTTATGTTCTCTTATTTTATACTCATGTTCTGGTTTATAATATTGCATTATATATTCCTATTCTCTAGTTTGTAAGTAAAGTAAACTTCATCGTCTAAGTCATTTAAAAGACTTTTAATATCTGCCAAACTAATATTTGACAGTTTTAATACAGAAACAATTTCTGAAGTGTCTTCTGGATACCAATGTTCTCTAGACTCTAGCCAATCTCTTTTCTTCTTATGTTGTTCCATAATATCAAGAACAGAAGAACCATTCATTGTGCTTGTAACATACTCACCACAAGTATATTCAATTATTATATATTCATTCATTATTTTCTCTCTTTTTTAAAATTAACATTAAAAGGCGTTAAAGAGCTACCCATTTGCATCAGCCATAAATGAGTGTGCGAGTAGCTCTAATTAGCCTAAGTTATATTAAAGTGCATCAAGATTTGGAAGTCTTTTACATTCTGGACAAGGAACAACATCAGCACCAGGTATTGCTGATTCATAGATACTAAAACAAGTTTTGCATCCTAATTCTATATCACGAACGCCTTTCCAATATGCATCATCATATTCATCTTTATTACTATGTTCTAGCACATAAGGTTCGAAATCCATCATCTTATCTAGTTTAAATGCTAGTCTAAAAGACCAAGCAACAGCTAGAAGTGCAAACATTATTACCGCTAAGAACATTATTAAAGGTATTTGTATGAATTCAAACATAATATTACTCTCTTTCATTGTTTAAAGGTTAATAGCAAAAAAAGGCGTAACCCAAATTAATGGGCTACACCTTTCGTAGGCAACTATCCCACGATTTAATTTACCCGCCTTTCTTTATCAACAGATGGTTAAACCACCCGTCAAGGCTCTTAAATAAATTAAAACGAAAGCCTAAAGGGATTAACGATTATTGTAATAGTCTAACCAGCGACCAACTGGATTACATCAATCAATAATGTTTAGTTGTTCTTGAGTATCGCAAAGCGAACAAGCCAAGAACACTTTTATGAGGGGATAATTGTCTATTATCAAAAAAAGGCGTAACCCAAACAAATGGATTACACCTTTCTAGCAATTACTAACCGTAAGTATTTATCATATATTGCATACATTCCCTACTACAACAACCACCATAATTCTCTAATCTATTGTACTTTCCATTACATCCAGGACATATATTACCATGCAGTTCATTATGCATCTTATCCATTTCTTCCTTGGTTCTTCCATCACCAAACTCAACATTGTATGGATACTCATCAAATGAACACTCAACACAACCATCGTGCCAGAAATGTTCATCAGCATTGTGAGGACACGCTAGTTTGGCTACAAAGCGTTTAATTGGACCAGTATACTTATTACTACCCATAGAACAATATATTCTATAGAGGATACGTTCAAATAATCTCATAACTATTACCTTTCTTTATGATTAAACAACCAACAAAAAAAGGTGTAACATACATTAATAGTTAACACATAACAAGGTGCAACGGAGAACGTCACACCTTGTCAATGTAGGGATTATATAGTTATGCATATTGAGCGTCTTCGATATCTCTCTTCAACGATTCAGCCATATCTTCTTCATATTCATTAGACTTCTTCTCATCATACTTCGTCTTGACATCAGTACAGAATGACTTACCCTCTACTACGCACGCAGTAGCTACATTACTGGTAGCTCTTGCAGCTATTACAGTAGCACCAACGCCAACATATAGTACATTAGCTAGTGCATTAGTTAGTTTATCTCTCATAAGGTTACCTCATAGGTTAGTTATTAATTAATACAAACTAAGGCGTAACCTAACTCAATCCAAAAGTTCAACCTAATACCTAACCCTAACCCGTAAAACAACGGGGGTAGGTATAGAGAACTTCTCCCACACACACTGTAAACCATTTTTTGGAACTTCATCACTCCTGTATTGTTTAAAACAAATATGAATCGTTAAATTGTACTGTGTTTTTATGGCTAAAAAGGTAATATATGAAGTATTTGATCCAATGACAGGGAAATTTGAGGATAAAGAGACGTCACAAGACGAGGTCGATGCTGCATTTGAGTTATACCTACATGATTACGCTGCGTATAAAGCAGAACAGGAGATAATCAATGCAATTATTAAACAACACCTATCAAAAGACTTCCAGAAACTCGATTGAAGTATTTCATTACTTAGGTAATGTATTACTTAGTAGTGTTATATTAACTTATATATGTATTACTTATGTAATACATTATAATCCACACACCTAATGGAAACGATTCAACGTAAGATAGCAGGGAAAACCCAGGAATTCACTGTATATCTTAAAGACGAGGCTCCTGAAGAGTACGTATACTGGAAAGAAGCAACCGAGGGGTGTTGGGCGGCTACTGACGATGGGTACGTTGGTAAGTGTTTATCCAGAAACAACTACACAGATGCACAGGGTAGGGTTAAAACCATTGTAAAGCTTACCTGTGGAGTACAATGGGTTACTGGATCTTCCAGATTACTGTACGAACCTAACAGGGATGCGGGGATTTACTCTATGGTAAAGCCTAAATCATGGCAGGAGAGAGAATCTAAGAAGAATAGGACCAAGAATACAGTAAATGCGTACGTTGGTCAAGTAATGGAGGGGAAGAGAGTGGACTGGGATCAGCTGGGATCTATATATCGCCCAGATCAGAAGACTCCAGCAGCTACAGTCAGAAGATTATTTAAACAAGAGGTTATAAAAGGCATGATAGAGGAAAAATTAAAGGAAATAATGGCATCTAAGGGGATCGATAAAGGATTTGTGCTAGATACCATTATGAAAGCAATAGCGATTGCAGAACAGAAGCAAGATGTGTCTGGTATGCTGCGTGCAGCAGAGAATTTTGTGGATATGTTGGAAATGAAACCAAATAAAAAGATTACAACAGACACGTTGCAGATAGATATGTCTAATCAGATAATGGATCAGATTGAGACAGAGGAAAAGAAGATGGTTGCATCAAGAAAGACAGAAGAGGTTACTGATGAATGATGATGTAAACCATCCAGATCATTATACGAAAGGAATAGAGGTTACAGACTTTATTTCATCCTGGCAGATGGATTGGTTTAGGGGTAATATAATTAAATACATTGTCAGATGCCCATTTAAAGGCAATACCGTAAAAGACCTAGAAAAAGCTAAATGGTATCTTAATGATCTTATTAAAAGATTAAAGGATGAGGACAAACTACCCCCAAGTGCTTGTTATTAGTGTTTAAGCCTTGTCCATTAAAAGATAACAAGTCATGTGGGTTCGCAGCTATCTATAGAGGGAATTTACATTGTGGCATCATTAACAGTACTTTGGAAGGTTCTAAAGTTAAAAATCTACCTAAGTGTACTAAGGATATGTCAAACTACGACAAGAAGAAGTACGGAATCTTGTTTTGAGCAGCATAAGCACAGTCAAAGAGAAACTCGCTAAGGATATTATATTATTTGGAAAGATATGCTTTCCTAATATGTTTTCTAGCAGCTCTCCTGAATTTCATTACGAAATAGCTGAGTTATTAGAAGACATATCGATTAATAAGCTAAATATTATCGCTCCACGTGGTCACGCTAAGTCTTCACTGGTTGCATGTGTCTTCCCTATATGGCATATACTAACACAAAAAGGTACAAAGTTTGTAGTATTATCTTCCAAAACAGAAGGTCATGCTGTTCGATTGCTGCAAACAATCAAGAATGCACTTGAATATAGTATGGAACTTCGTAGTGTTTATGGGTATTGGGGGCAACATACATCTCGTACCTGGTCAAGAACTGAGATTATACTAAAAGATGATACTATGATCATGTGCAGAGGTACAGGTCAGCAGGTGGTGGGATTAAAACATGGTAATCAACGTCCAACGTTAGTGGTATTAGACGATCCAGAGGATATGAATAATACCAAAACATCGGAAGCGATGGAGTTTAATCTAAAATGGTTGCTACAATCAATGTCACCTGCTCTAGATGCTAAGCGTGGAAGGCTTGCAGTGATTGGTACACCGCAGCATCAGCGCTGTATGGTAGAAACATTGATGCAAACAGATGGATGGGTATCCAGAAGATATAAAGCATTACAGGATGATGGTACTGCATTATGGCAAGAGATGTGGTCAAAGGAAAAATTAGAGGCTGAAAAGCGTTCATTAGAGTCTATTGGTAGGGTTTCATCCTTTTATCGTGAGTATCAGTGTGAAATTATTGGCGATGAAGAGCAAATGTTCAAAGAAAAGTATATACAAACCTACGATGGAAAGATTAAATGGATTGAAGATGAGTCCTATATGGAGTTCGCTTCAGGCAGATTAGAGCCTGTAAACATATTTATGGGCGTAGATCCCGCAAGTTCAATCAAAAAACACGCAGACTACTCTACTATTGTGTCTGTAGCTGTTGATGCAAAGAACAACAAGTACGTCTTACCCTACTACCGAAAACGCTCTACGCCCATGAACCTTGCAGATACTATCATAGAATACTTCAAAAGGTATAAACCTGTGAAAACTAGGGTAGAATCTGTAGGATATCAGGAGATGTTACGGGATTATCTTAGATCTAAGGCAGATGAGTTAGGGTTATTCATCCCAGGATTAGAGATAAAAGAGGTTCCTAGAACTAATAAGTCTTCTAGATTGGAAACAATGCAGCCCTGGTTTGCCCAGAAGAAGATGCATATCCTCGAAGACATGGTAGAATTAAAAGATGAATTACTAATGTTTCCCAGAGGAAAGCATGATGATCTCTTAGATGGGTTATATTATGCAATTAAGAACAATTATCCCCCTACACACTTACGTGGGAAAGATCAAAAGCATCACTCTTACGAAAAAGCGGAAGAAAAACCAAAGGATTGGTTACTTTCTTGAAACTTTTAATATAGAGTTATGTCTAATTTCCGAGGACCATAAACTATGCCAGAAATAAATCCAGAAGTAAAAATTTCAGAAGAGCTGCTTACCGAGTACTCTTCAATACGTACTAAGTGGGCTAGACAAGCCACAGAGGACAATGAGTTCAGAAATGGTACGCAGTGGACAAAAGAACAAATAGATGCGTTGCGTAAGAGAGCGCAAGAGCCTTTAGTTGTTAATGTTGTATATCCAGCAGTTGAACAGGCAAAAGCTATGCTTACTGCTAATTCACCTCGATTTCAATCGACTGGCAGAGAAGGTAGCGATGTAAAGACAGGTCAAATATTTTCAGATTTAATGAGCTGGGTGTGGGAGAACTCAAAGGGAAATACCGAGCTAAAAGAAGTGGTTGACGACTATTATGTCAAAGGTATGGGTTGTTTTATGGTCCACCATGATCCCCAAGCTGATTTTGGCAAAGGTGATGTATTCATTCACGCGATTGATCCACTTGATGTATATATAGATCCCTCCTCCCAAGATGCTTACTCTAGAGATGCGAGTAATATAATCGTATCAAAACTCTATTCTGAGACACAACTTATCTCCTTGTATCCAGATTTAGAGGATATAATCAGTAGAGCCACCGAAAAGACTGTAGCTCCTCAGACAGAAACTATCGGTTATGGACTTGAAGATCAGGTTGTAAGTAAGGAAGACATCAACGCCCAGCGTATTAATTCTAAAAATGACAGAGAATTAGAGGTAATTGAGAGATTCTCTAAGATAAGAGTACCTCATTATCGCACATTCGATCCACAATTAAACCTAGAGAAGATATTAAATAGAGAAGAGTATGAAGAATATACTCAAAAGACAGGGTTTAGAGTGTTTAATCAGAAGGATGAACGCGTTGTAACAGATGATAATGAAGTAGAGAATTATAAAAAGATTCAAAAAGAGTATGGTAATGTATTTCATTTAATGATTAATCCAGTTACTCAAGAGCAGGTTATGATGCAGGGAGAAGAAACTCCTGCTGCTCTTCCAGGTAGTACTACTATTATAGAAGAAGTAACCTTTGCAGAGCTTATTGAAGAAGGAACTATTCTCTTAAACGAAATAGAATTGACCAGGATAAAGCAAGTGGTGACCGTAGGAGGTGAGTTACTATTTATTCATGCTTTACCTATTGAGGAATACCCAATCGTAACTATAATGAATAGCCATAACAGAAATCCTTATCCAATGAGTGACGTACGTATGGTAAAAGGATTACAATCATATATTAATAAGATTAGATCCTTGATTGTAGCGCATGCATCCTCTTCAACGAATGTAAAACTCCTTATTCCGCGTGGATCTATGAATAAAAAACAGTTAGAGGAAGAATGGGGTAGAGCAGGAACAGCAGTTATAGAATTCGATCCAGAGCTAGGACAACCTATTGTAGCTGGACCAATCCCCTTACCTAATGAATTATATAAGAATGAATCAGATGCTAAAGCAGATATTGAGAGAATATTAGGTATTTATGCGTTAATGCAAGGAGATCCATCGGCTATGCCACAAACCTATAAAGGTACGTTGGCAATCGATGAATATGGACAAAGAAGAATTAAATCGAAACGTGATGATATCGAAGAAGGTATTAATCAGGTTGCGAAAGTAGTGGTTGGTCTTATACAAGCAACCTACACCACTATGAAAGTAATGAGACTACTTCAACCCAATCACAAGCCAAAAGAAATAAAAATAAACGAGCCTATCTACGACCAGATCTCTGGCGATTTTTTAGGTAAGCTAAATGACGTGACAGTTGGTAAATATGATGTGTTAGTAGTTTCTGGGTCCACCCTCCCATCCAATAGATACGCTAGATTTGAGTATTTTATGGAACTCTATAAATCTGGTATTATTGACCAAATAGAAGTACTTAAACAAACAGAAGTGGCAAATGTAGAAGACGTATTGAATCGTTCATCTAAAATGTCTCAACTTATGAATCAAGTAGAAGGTCAACAAGAACAGATTAAAGATTTGCAGGGTGACCTACAAACAGCTAGACGTGAGCTGATCCATGCACGTCAACGTGTCGAAGTTGAAAAGTTCAAGGCTGATCTCGAGCAATCCTCTAACAGAGCTGATATGGCTACCAAGCTTTATGCAGCACGTACTGAAGATGAGCTTAAGAAAGTCAAAAATGTCGTTGCTGGGCAAGAAGCTACAAACGATGAAATAATACCATTGGAGGAATAATGGAAAACCAAAGTAATGCTGAAGTTCAAGAAGCACAACCAGAAAGCGGTTCATTTTTATACGATGAGCCAAGCGCAGATACAGTTGCTCCCGAACCTACAATTACGCAAACACCAATAATGAGCGAAAGCTCAGAACAACCTCAAACTGAGCAGGGCAGTGAAGTTGCTGAGGTACAAGAAGTATCTGCAAAAGAAGATCCAAATAGAATGGCATATTGGCAATCGCAAGCTGATAAGGCTAAGAATGATGCACAAAGCATGGCACAAGAGCTTGATTTATACAAAAGAGCTGTAGGGCAAATGCAACAAGCGTCAGTCTCCAACGGAACCCAACCACAGCCACAGGTTGATCCATTGAAGGAGCCTACTGCACCAGATAGACCAATGACCTATAATGAGGTCGATGCCTATAACGATCCAGAGAGCGATTCTTTTAAATATCGACTAGATAAAGAAGCATTTCAAGATGCACGTTATGATTATTTAAAACAGGTTGAATATGCACGTGTTGAGCAACAACAGCACATGGCTGCACAGCAGCAAGAAGCGACTATGCAAAACCAGGCATACAATCAAGTAAAATCATCATATGGATGGGATGATATGAAAGCTGCCGATTTTATCGGATGGGCTACTAATCCCAACAATGTAACTCTTGATGTTCTAGCTAGATTATTCGATATACAGAACGCTCCAACACCACAACAAGTAAATGCGCAACAGAAGAAACAAGAATATGCTCAGACGCAACAGGCTTTAAGCGTACCCAGAACACCTAGTGTGGAAACTGGAGTAAGCCAGCCCGTTCCTAATGACAATGACTTGTTTAATGCAGCTTTACTTCAACAGAGCAAAATAAAAAAGTAAAGGTTAAAAATGGCGGCAACAGCAAAAAACCTTAGTGGCTCAGGTGTCCTGTATACTGATCGGCGAGATTTCTACATCAGCCCACAAGTTGTTAAAGAACTATGGACTGATGTAACACCGTTTACAACGGTTGTGGCTAATCAGGAACAGCGTACACCAGCTGATCCACTATTTAAAATGTTTGAACATCGTAACCCCTGGCAAAAACAGGAATTTTCAGCAGCAGCTAATCCAGCTAGTGTAGCTACTACAGCAGAACTTGGTTCCGCTTTAGCAGTTGACGGAATCGTTGGATTATCAAGTTCAGTTGATGGTTCTTGGGTAGGCTTAGAGTGTGAAGTTTGGGATTCAACCAAAGCAACACTTAGAGGTCACGTTGTGATTACAGAAGCATCTTCTACTTCTACGCTTAAATATAAAAATATTGGCGCAGCAGCTATAGATGCAGCAGACAATGATGTCTTTATTGTAGTCGGTAATGCACATGGTGAGGGAACAGAAGCTCCCGATGCATGGGCAGACGAATTAAAGGTAGTCTATAACTCAACTCAGATCTTTAAAACTCCATTACAAATTACTGGTACCCTTGAGGCAGCAGCACTTCGTGGTGAGTCTTCTGAGTTAGCTAGATTACGTTTACAAAAATCACAAGAACATAAGATTCAAAAGGAAAGATCATTCTTATTTGGTGACTCTCCTTATGGAACTGGTCTTGCTGATTCACGTGATGGTGCTTCTGATGAATCATTCTCAGATGGCGGTATCACCGATGCAAATGGTAATAAAGTTCGTACAACGAAAGGTATTATTACTGCGTTAAATGATTACGGTGCATCATCTGGCGATGATCAGAATGTATTCACTGTATCTGAAGCAACTTACAGTTATAGTGACTTTGTAGATGATATGGAAAAAGTGTTCCAATATGTTCCAGAGCAAGGCATGAAAATGGCTTTCTGTGGAATGGGAGCTATGAGCTACTGGTCTAAGATGGAAGGCGCTTCAGGTTTTGCAGGCAACTCAGGTTGGACTGTAAACATGGGTTCATCAGAACGTAGTAGCATGGGCTTTAATTACCGTCAACTAGAAACTCCTCATGGAGTTCTTATGTTGATCCCTACACCAGTCTTACGTGGTCCTTATAACAAATATATGATGGTTATATCAGAGGAAAATCTTTTCCATGCTGTATATAGACCACCTGTATATCAAACAAATATCAAAACTGATAATGCGTTTGATGGTGTTAAAGACCAGTATATGTCTGATGAAGGTATTGGTATAACCTTAATTGAATCTCATAAGTTATTTAAGATAACAGATTAAGGGAGGTTCAAATGGCTAGACCATATATTGGCGGAACAACGGCATCTGTCGAAAGCAAAACAGCAGCCTTTAGTATTGGTAATGCGGATACTGGCAAAACATTTGTTTTGTCTGGGTCTGCAATAACAGTTACACTACCTACTATATCAAATGATTACAAAGGATTCTCCTGTAAAGTTATATCAGGGGATGATAGTGAGCATGTGGTAAGCGGCGGTGCAAGTAAAATATACTATCATGGCAGCTATGGTACCGACCATGCAACAAATACTGGTAGAGACATACACGAAACAGTCTCATCGCTAACATTAAATGCTGGCGCAATTAATGATACGATTGAGATTACTTGTGATGGCACTTACTGGTTATGTAATGGTTCAACAAAAGCAACGGTAGATGCTTCGTAAAACAATGACAACAAGGGGAGGGATATTACTTCCTTCCCCTTGTTTAAAGGAAATGAATGCAAACATTTAAATTACAAGTAGAAGATTTAATTGGTAGAACGATAAGTGATACTAGCGGTTTAAACGATATGTTAAATGCATCTGCTAGAGAAGTATCCGATCTATTACCAAAA
>Ga0098054_1001628_pt1 | contig 11115 bp, 8 predicted proteins | sample 16_taG_FD_75048 | JGI IMG/M metagenome (GOLD analysis project Ga0098054, IMG submission 75048) | Marine viral communities from the Subarctic Pacific Ocean - 16_ETSP_OMZ_AT15313 metaG | ecosystem: Environmental > Aquatic > Marine > Oceanic | place: Pacific Ocean | collected 2015-01-18
AAAAAAATATGAATACTAGTTATAGCATAACAAGGAGAATTTAATAATGGCATTTTGGACCGAAAAATTAGCAGCAGGAGTAAGAGACCCGAAGCGTAGCTTTAGATTTATCATTCGACTGACTAGCTTTAATCAATCTCATCTCTGGTTTGCAAAGTCAGTAGACAAGCCAAACTGGACAACAAATGCTGTTGAGCATATGTACCTGAACCACAAGTTTAACTTTCCAGGAAGAACAGAGTGGCAGCCAATCTCATGTAAAATTGTAGATCCAGTTTCTCCAGATGCTGTTTCAACTCTGGCAGCAATCACTACAGCAGCCGGCTACCATCCTCCTACGAATCCTGGTGATCTCACCACTACTGCTAAATCCTTGGCAGTTAGCTCATTGGGCGATGTTGTAATATCTCAGATTGACTGGGAAGGCTTGGAGATTGAGAAGTGGACTCTTTGGAATGCTTTCTTAACAAAGGTTACTCCCAGTACACTTGATTACGGTGCAGAAGAAATGTCAGAGATTGACATGGAGTTCACCTATGACTGGGCAACGCTAGAAGTTCTCACAGACGGAGCGGACGGTACAGATTTGGCAGGACAAACAAGATTCTGGAGCACGGACGGCACAACAGATCCTTATCCAGGCAGCTAACAATTAACAAAAAAGACAATAATTTTAACATGCGAGGTGTATATTGTCATCAAGAAATAACCAAGATCGATTTGGTAGCGGCTTAGAGGAACAACCACTAGGCTCACCAACGGACGCAGGTTCACAAACCCCCCCACAGCCGGCTGGTACCAGCGGGCTTTCATTCGTTGTTCCGACGGAAATGGTTGAACTCCCCTCAAAGGGAATCTTCTATCCAGACGGCCATCCGCTATGCGGAGAAGAAACGATAGAAATCAAACACATGACTGCGAAAGAAGAAGATCTTCTGACTTCCAAAACTTTACTTAAGAAAGGCTTGGCTCTAGACAGGATGATGCAAAGTATTGTTGTTGATAAATCTATCAATACGGACTCTTTGCTTTCCGGAGATAGGAACGCCATCATGATGGCAGCAAGATCTTCAGCATATGGTGAAGATTACACAGCATCAGTTCAGTGCCCCGCTTGCGGAGAGCAGCAGCCTCATGAATTCAACTTGACGGAGATAAGTTGCGAGCCTCTGGACAAGTATGAGGGGCTGGAGAATGTGTTTAAATTGCCAAACAATAATTTCGAAATTCTATTGCCAAGAACTGGCGTAAAGGTTGAGGTTAGGTTGCTGACAGGAAAAGACGAAAGAACCCTCCTTAAGGCGCTTGAAAGGCGAAAAAGAGAAAAACTGTCAGAGAACATGTTAACTGAGCAAATGAAACAATATATTGTTGCAGTAAATGGCGACTCAAATACAAGAACAGTAAACAAATTTATTCAGATGGTACCAGCTTTTGATTCAAGGTACTTGAGGACTGTATATAAGACAGTAACGCCAGATATTGACTCCGCACAAGAATTTATGTGCGAACACTGCGATCATGTGGCAGAACTGGAGGTTCCGTTCACAACGGAGTTTTTTTGGCCTAAGTCCTGATTACATGTCGAATGTCTATGAGATATTCTTCTTTATGAAATATTATGGTAGCTGGAGCTTCACAGAGGCATACAGTCTACCAGTTGGTTTGAGAACTTGGTTCGTTGAGCGTTTGACTCGGCAGTTAAAAGAGGAGGCAGCGGCTCGCGAGGAGGCATATGGTGGCTCCAAGAAGGGAACTCCTCTGTCAGCAAACTCGCCTCGTCCTCCGGGTAGGTAAGAGGTATAGTGTGTCCCTTTTTATATCTTGAACTAGTTATATAGTACTAGGAGAGTATCAAAATGGATAAACTGGAAGAAGATAAATTAGAAGAATTTGTTCTAGACTTTTCGAAGACTAGAAATGGACAACTGGATGAAAGTTTTCTTAGGATGTTTGGGAACCTTACCAAGAGGTTGCTGAAGTATGTCTTTGGAAGCGGATCTAAGCCAAATGTGAAAATATCTGGCACAAAAGATGAGATTGATGCCTACATGAAGGCTCTCTCTGCTGAAACGAAATATGTAAGAGTCGCAAGACAATATGGACTAGACGATCCTAGAACATATAAAAATAAAGCTAAATTGACTAGCCAAGCCGCCGCTTTCAAAAGAAAGACAGGAATGAATTGGCCAGTTGGCATGTAGGGGCTGATAACTAATGCCATCTTCCTTATCCGAAAGCGCTATAAAGGCAATTCTCGAAGGCAAAAATGCCGGCGATGCCGGTAAGCTAGCTAAAGAGATTCATGCAATACTGAAAGGCAGTGCCGCGAAGACAGGAGCGCAAGACGCTGCTTCTGAAACTCAGTACAAAAACATGGCAAAGGCTTTGGCAGAGCTAAACGCAGAAGAAGTCAACCGTCAGGAAATCGCACAGCTACAAGCGACACTTGATCAAGAGCATATCGCTATTAAGAACAAAGAACTGTCAGCCATGCAGGAGGAACTGGAAATCCAGTTGTTGAGCAACGATGCCAATGCCAGGGCTGTGCAGGAATCCGTCAAGAAGATCAACAAGGAGAAAGAGTATTTAAAACAACTCGAACGATCTAAAGATCTTGAGGAGCAAGTTGCCGGTTCAACAGAGCGAGTTGGAAAAGGCTTAAAAGAAGCCATTGGCTATAGTGAAGATTTTGGCCAGTCAATGCTGGGAAGCATGCTTGATATGGCATCATCCACCGCCACTGCTGAACAAGGATTCGATGCATTGATTAAGTCAATGGACATTGATAAGATGCATCTGGTTGAAAACGCAATTGAGAAGACTCAAGAAGCATTGTTATACCTGGGCAAGGCGAGTTGGGAGCAGATGGTAGCGCTAGACGAACAACAGGTTGCATTTAGAAAGACTACTGGGCTTGGCAAAGAATATGATCAGATGATGAAAGACACATATGAGGCAAACAAGCTTAATGGTGTTTCCGTGGAAGAAAATGCTCAGGCTATGACTAATCTTGCCGGAACCATGACAGACTTTACATCGCTCGGAACAACTCAGAAAAAAATATTAACAGAAACTGCCGGTATATTACAAGAAAACGGTGTTGCAACAGAAACTTTTGCAGCTAACACGCAGATTATGAACAAGGGATTGGGCATGTCCGCCGTTGATGCTGCGCAGTTCAACACTACCATGGTTGCCATGGCAAAAGACATAGGAATGGCTCCACAGGAGCTAGCAGACGGTTTTGGAGAGGTTGCCGGCACGATGTCGGCACTGTCAGGGGGCTCAGAGGCTGCTCAGACAGCAATGCGAGGATTATCGGCAACAAGCAAGGCGACAGGCATTGCCATTGGTAGAATAGTCGATATTACTTCTCAGTTTGACACTTTTGAGGGTGCTTCTGAGTCTGTCGGCGCACTAAATGCAATGCTTGGTGGCGATTTCGTCAACGCTATGGATGTGATGGCAGCAGAAGATCCTGCGGAAAGATTTGGCATGATGCAGCAAGCGCTTGATGATGCCGGCAAGAGCTTCGACGATATGGCTTATTACGAGAAGAAAGCAATTGCTGAATCGATGGGACTTAAAGATACTAATGAGTTAGCAATGTTGATGTCGGGCAACATGGATGATCTGGCTGGAGACTTTGGGAAGACTTCGGATGAGATTGAGGCAATGAGTAAAGCAGCCAAGGCAAACCAAAGCATCTCAGATTCGTGGAACCAGTTGATAGCCCAAATGGCGCCAACATTCCAATTCCTCATTGATGCCGTCCGGGGCTTCATCGAGATGTTACAATATCTGGGCCCTGTGTTGCCGTTTGTCGGGCTTGGGCTTGGCGCACTGTTCATCGCGCTTATCGCTGTCAGACAAGCATTGATGATGGAGGCGCTGCTGAAAAACTCCGCAATGGGCATGCAAATTTTAGGGAGCGCCGGCTTTAAGGCAGGCCTGAAGATAATGGCAGGCTTTGCCATCTTCATACTCCTCGCCGCGCTCATTTATGGCGTATATAAGTGGCTGGGCCCGCTTGGCGGAGGTTTCGCGCTACTCGGCCTCGCCGCCGTCGCACTTGGTGTTGCCATAGCGACAGGACTAACCACTGCAACTGGCGGGCTTTATCTTATCATACCGGCAATAATCGCCGGTATCGCCGGACTAATAGGCATAGGCTACTCTTTGTACAAATGGGTAATGAAGATGAGTGCCGGCGCGAAAGTTTTTGTAACCGTGCTAGCTCTCTGGTTCTGGCCTATCACCCTCATCGTCGGTGCACTCTACGCGCTGTATAAAATCGGTAAATATATATATGACTGGGTAGTGAATTCCTCCGCCGCAATGACAGCCTTAAAGGTAACATTCGCCATATTGTTGTCTCCTATCCTCTTGGTGCTCGGCGCCCTGTACGGGCTGTATAAGATCTTCGAAGCCGTAGTGGTATGGATATGGGATTCCGCCTCGGCAATGACAGCCTTAAAGGTGGGGCTAGCGCTACTGCTGCTCCCTCTGGCCCCAGTTATCGTCGTTTTGTGGGGGCTATACAAAATCATTAAGTTCGTAGTAACAGCGATCAGCGAGTCCACCATCGCCATGACAATGTTGAAGGTTGGGCTAGCTATATTGTTTGCTCCTATCCTCTTAGTCGTCGGTGCACTGTACGGCTTGTATAAAATCGGCAAATATATATATGAGTGGATAACGAATTCCACCGCTGCAATGACAGCCTTTAAGGTGGTGATGGCGATAGTGCTAGCGCCTATCCTCTTAATCGTCGCCGCCTTTAAAGGGCTAGCCGCAATCGGGAAAGCAGTCCTCGGCTTTTTTTCAAATGTTGGTAAAAAAATCAAAGACACAATAACAGCGCCGTTCAAAATGGCAGCGGCAGGCGTTGCGGCAGTTAAGGATAAGTTCGCCGCCGTCGGCTCCGCAGTCAAGGGAGCCGTTCTCGCCCCGTTTAAAGCAGTGGGGAAAGCCGCTAGCGCCGTGGGAGGAGCCGTAGCCGCCCCATTTAAAGCAATTGGCTCTGTAGCTGGCCGCATGAAGGATAAGTTCAAAGATTTTGGCGCCTCGATTAAAGGATCCGTAACTGATAAAATGGCTGCTATGAAGGAAAAACTAAAATCAATGCCAAACATGTTTGGCAAAATGAAGGACAAAATGGGAGAACTTGGTAAGAAGTTCCCTATTCTTGGAAAAGCCGCATCGGCAATGGCCGCGCCATTTAAAAAGACTATGGCAACACTAGGTAAAGGAGTGGATGCTTTCAAGGCTGGCGGGATAAAAGGCGTAGCAAGTGCCGCTTTTGGCGGCATGAAGAGCATGATGGGATTCCAGCACGGTGGAACAACTCCTGGTGGTCCTATTCTAGCAGGCGAGTCCGGCCCAGAGATAATCGCTCCCCCCTCCGGCTTTGGTGTTCTTCCGAGTCCTATTACTAGCATGCTATCTAGTCTTGGCGGTATGCTCGGTGGCGGTGGTGGCGGCGGACAAGAAGTTAATTTAAATGTAACCTTAGAGTTGGAAGGAAGACCGTTGGCTACTTATATTAAGAAGGTGACGCTTCCAAAGATGAATCCTGCCGGCGGCGCCGGATGATGGCAACGGAGGACAATAAATGAGTGAAATTTTCAACAGCGGCTTCGCCGGTGATCCTTCTGACATGTATGCTAACAACTATGACTTCTATATAGAATTCTATAGTTTGGCATCGAATCAGTCTGTTGCTTTTAAGAGTTGGCTTGAAGACTGGGGCGATGACTTTACAAGCCAATGGACATCAGAGGAAGTATATGGTAGAATGGATCCCATTCAGACATTCAAAAGAACAACAAGGGTGATGAATCTAGGCTGGAAAGTCATTGCTTCTTCAGTACAAGAAGCCAAAGATAACATGAAAAGGATACAGTTGCTTCAGAAATGTCTCTATCCAGGGTATAACATATCTAATTATACAATAAACGGAGAAAATACTCCGATTGGTACACTAGCTAGGGCACCACTATTTAGGGTGCAATTTGCAAATCTTATTATGAACGCCAAGTCTGTCGCAGGCTCCATTGATGCCGAAGAAAATGGACTATTATGCACCCTGAATGGGTTGGGTGTTCGCCCATCCCCCGAAGATGGATATATTGATGGCGATATCGGTGGCAAAAAGTCTACGGGGCAGCTTTTGCCAAAGGCATGGACTTTAACTACTCAGTTGAACATTTTACACGAACACTTCTTGGGATGGGATACCAATGGAAATTGGGTCGGCGCCGCAAACTATCCTTATGGGCAAGACGATGGAACACCGGTGGCGGTAGCCACCGGTGACACTGCTGATGCGAGCACTCAACAAAACTCTGCTGAGTTGCAAGAAGATTTAGAAGGAACATGCCCAGCGGCAGATGATGAGAAAGCGGCAGAGGCGTCAACAGCGCTTGGGGGCGGCACTACTACAACAACAACAACAACAACGCGCTCCGCCGCGGCAGAGGCAGGCCTCGATATGGATGCTTACCGGCGCCTCCAGAATTCATGATGTGTATAGAGTCTATCATGCCAAATATTAGGAGAATATAGAAAATGTCACGATTTGATTCACGACAAAGAATAATAAACGATGATGAGCTTTATGAAGCAGCTCTTGAAGAAAGAGATGTCAACCATATTAAGCACTATGCAACGCCAACAATGCAAGGACTCACAGTTGGGCAAAGAGCTAGCCTTCAAAGAACAAAGCATATTTGGAAGCTTGGGGATAAGTTTTTTAAGTTGGCGGCTGAATATTATGGGGATCCTAAGATGTGGTGGGTTATAGCAAGATACAATACGCTGCCAACCGAAGCGCATGTCACAACAGGACAGGTAATTTATATTCCCAAGCCATTGACAAGAGTGCTGTCAATGTTCAGGGGATAAAAGATGGCAGAAGAAGCAGTAGAAGAAGAAGAAACCAGATCCGAGATAATCGCCAAAACAGCCAGAGCAAAGGCACAGGCATATCTTTTAGCCAACATTGTGGGCTTATCGGCTCTCAGTGCAGCCAGAACATCTGATGATAATAATTATATTCCCTACAACAAGAGAGACTCCGCAGCAGTGCACCTGATAGATGCTCCGGCAGAAGGGGATGTCCTGTCGAAGCTAGTTTTCGATAGAAACTTCTCAGCATTTTATACTTTGACGCCAGATAAGATATCTTTGCTGGTGCCACGCATAACCCTCTATAAGGTTCTGCACAGTGATGCATCTGGCAAACCAATTGAACCGCCTATCGATTTTGAGATACCGTTTGCAGCATATACTTTGGGACAAGACACACAAACTAGTTCTCTGGTTGACTATTCAGATAAGTCAGACTCTCCAGGAGTTCCTTCTAATGATATGAGGGGAGGCGGCGCCGGAATAAAGAGCTTTGAATGGAATTATAAAGGAAATAGTCCCGCAACCTCAAGGCGAGACATAACTGCCAAACTTGTATTAAAGTTTCAAAGCTTCGAAGACTTGGTGAAAATAAGGAAGGTTGGTTTCGGAGATAATTCTCACGACTTTAGATACTCTGACTTGGCAATGAGAACGAACGAGTCGGTGTCCGGACAGGTGCAGCCATCTCATTTTAAACTTAGGGCAGTTGTAGGCTGGGGCTGGTCTGATGGACACATTCCTGATACATGGACAGAAGAAGAGATAAAAGCAGTTAAATCTTCAAAGATGGGACTGTTCCTTACCATTATAAATCACTCTTTTAATATACAGGATGATGCAACTGTCGACTTTACAATAGATTATCGAGCATATATTGAGGGCGCTTTTTCTAGCCCACAGGCAAATGTCTTAGTCACGGACGAATTGCTAAAAACACAAAAAACAAGAAAAGATCAAGAAAAAGAGATCAAGGATGCAATTAAAGCGGGAACATGCACAAAAGAGGACATGTCGAAGCTCAAGGAAGCTTTTGCCAAGAGCATTATTAAAGAAAAGGAGCAGGCTTTACGCGCCTTGTTGTCACAACTCGATACAGAACAGTATGCAGAGGATTCCAGAATATTTACCCTAACGGTACCCGATGAGAAACTTGCAGAATTTGCCAGCAAGGGAGTCGCGGCTGGCGACTCTGCGGGCCTTTTGAAGTTGGAGTCGGCGAACACTAATGTCGGAAAGAATATGACAGCAAAAGTTACGGCGCTGGACGCGTCAGGAAATTCAACAGATCAAAAGCTTGAAAATGTTATCCCTACAGTGTTAGAAGGCCACACTATCATTAATTATTTTTTTCTGGGGGATTTGATTGATGTCGCTCTTCAAAACATAACTAATCCTGCCTTGGATGAATACTATCCAGGCGCCATCCCCCCTAGCCAGGAATTCAAGCAAATGAGGATATTGCTTGGGCCCATAAAAATTGTTGACCCAGTGAAGCCAAATAACGCCTATTATATTAATATTGGCGACATACCAATATCTATCACCTCCTTTATAGAGTTTATGACCATGAAGCTCCTCGCCAAAAACGAAATTCAGTTTTTTTTGCTTGACATGATTAGGCAGATTATCCAGAAACTCGTCATCGGCATTTTAAATACAAAAGACATGTTTGATGGAGATCTCAGACAAAAGGCAAACTTTACTACGGTATATCTCGCCGGCGATGACGGTACCGGCAACGACCCTTTAGATAAGCTTATTAAGAACAATAGAATAAATATGGATACTGTCAATGCAGACAATGCAGACGAATTAGGCTTGCCTCTTTGCATCTCAGGCGACGCAGCCACAAGCGCAAGTACATATCATTATGTTTATTGTTATGCTAAAGATCCAACAGGCGCTGGTCTGACTGGCGACATGGATGCCGATACAAAAAATGGTATTTATCACTTCTTCATCGGCGCCGATCGTGGCATTCTAAAGAGAATATCGTTCACGAAAACAGATCAGAAATATGTTAAAGAAGCTCGTTGGCAGCAGAGTGGATATGACGGATTGATGCAGCTTCGTGAGCCATATATGATAGACATGGAATTATTTGGCAATGCCAGACTATTTCCTGGGCAGTACATTTATGTTAATCCGTCCGGATTAGGATCTTCAATCGGACTCCCCAGCAGCAACAATTCGATAGCCTGGCTTCTCGGATTGGGAGGGTATCACATGATAACACAGGTTGATTCTTATGTTGAGGATGGGAAATTTGAAACAAAACTTAAAGCCAAGTGGACTATGAGGGGCGATGACGGCAAACAAACTCTTAATGTTGAGAAGGGTGCCGATGAAACCCCAGAAGCCGGTACCCAGACCGACGAATATAAAGAATGCGCACCTCTCACCGCAATAAAGGCTAACAGTGAACCATCGTCACCAACAAATGACTAGGAGTAAATAGTTTTGGCAGATAATTTGAAAACGACAGAGCTAAACATGCTGATCAGCGCTAAAAACGCTTTTGATGCAGAGAAAACTCAAGCTTTGAAAGAAGAGTTTGAGTACAGAGCAACCATGACTTATGAAGATTTGGATATTAGTGACTACATAGGGCAAAATAAGCTTAATTCAACTCCGATGTACTACTATCGAAATAAGTATATGCTAGAAAGTCCAGCCTGGGGAATCTCTGTCAGTGATTTTCAATTTTCTGAAAGAATCTATTATGGTAGAGTGGATCCAGCTATGTTTCCTGTTACCCTTCAGGGCAAAAGAGCAGACAACGGCAAGAGAACCTTGCGATCGCTAGAGGGCGCAGAAAGCGGGAATCCACTACTCTGCGTCGATTTTGTTGCCGATGCTTTCAACAACATGCGAAAAAGGTTTTCACTGGCATCAACCTCAAGACAGATTTCCCCTGATGAAAGCTATTTGTCAACCCTTGTTCCATATCGCGCATATCAGAGTTTTTCTTCTCAATATTCGGATTACAAAAAGAACCTGTATGACAACCTCGTGTTGTATTTGGCTCAAATAAAGGTGTCAAACAAGATTCGGACTTTTAACGAATTTTACCCACATTTTAAATCATATATGGAGCATATGACTCCAGAATTTCCATTAACGAAAGAGGGCTTCATAAAATCAAAATTTTGTTCTCCTTATACTTCTGGATTGATGATTGACATTTGCGACAAGGATCCCGCAAAAGACGAAGACAAGATGGAAAACATTTTAAAGAGTCCGAACTGGAAATTCTTCAAAAATGCGGCAACCCAATACGGATTTTTCATTGACAAGAATATCCCATGGAGATTGGTTGCAGATCTGGGCTCTCCTGTTATGAATTCCTATCTCGGTAATAATGATATCTATAGCGATGACAACTTGGCTGCGATATTTGAGACTTACTATGGACGAGCATACGAAACTAGTTATGATGACTTTATAAACACAATTTTATCTTTCTACAATTCTTTTGTTCAAAAGACGCCTCGTTATCAGGACTTTGACGACATTAATCCGGATGAGGAAGTTAAGTCAGTTGTCTGCAAGAGAGAGCTTAAGCCTCCAACACCAGAAAACAGACAGGCGCTGAAAGACGAGCCTCATTTCATGTATTTGTACCTATATTTCAGGAATTTAGAAGAAGGAAGCAAGCTTTTTGAGTCTTCAATATTGAGGATATCCAGAGAGATATCGATGATGATGCCGGCAATTGGCAAATCGCGAGCACTTAAGGCTGCCAATACTTTGTTTACCGATACGAGCCAAGAGAATGGATCCGTAACCAAGAAGAATATGAATTTGAAGTAATGACTTGACGATGGCATGATTTCGTGTTACTTTATTATATCAAGCGGGGAAGCTTTTGATGTTTTTTCAAACACTGGATGACAAAGATGAGTGTATCGGTGTATATGCCGATGGAAAACTGTCTTTTGACAAGATTCCCGATGGCTTAACTGCCTGCTGGGCACCAGTCCCTTATTTGGAAGACAGGGAAATAGAGTATGCTTCGCTTTATTGCGAAGGCAAGACTCCCGATCAGGTTTGCCCAGACAGTTTGAGGGATGACTGGGAAGACTGCAACGAGAAGATGAAGGCATTTTACCGCTCCTTTATGCTTGGGCAGGTAAATCTCGACGAAAACTGCTTTTTCGATCTTGTTCCCATCCGTTTCCTCATCAAATACTGCGAATT
>Ga0098054_1001634_pt1 | contig 11091 bp, 9 predicted proteins | sample 16_taG_FD_75048 | JGI IMG/M metagenome (GOLD analysis project Ga0098054, IMG submission 75048) | Marine viral communities from the Subarctic Pacific Ocean - 16_ETSP_OMZ_AT15313 metaG | ecosystem: Environmental > Aquatic > Marine > Oceanic | place: Pacific Ocean | collected 2015-01-18
ATCTGCCGCATCAGGAAATCTCCCGCCCGGCGACCGCGCGCGGAGGCCAGAACGCCCATCTTGGTCAGTTCCACGCCGCCATCCGCCATCGGCATCAGCGCGCAGGTGCCAATGATGCCGAGTTCCGGATCCTCGACGAACAGGATGGTGCCGCCCTTGTCGATCACTTTGGCTCGTGGGTTTTCGATCATGGCGATGTCTTCCGCTTCCAGCCGGAACATCTCCTCGACCCATTCGCGGGAGATGTGGTCGAAATGCGGGGCGAGTTCGTCTGAGAATTCCACGATCTTCAGGCCCGCAGGATTGGCCAGGGTCTCGATCCGCGCCGACAGGGGCTGCTCGGCGAGACGCGATTCCACGAGGCAGATTTCCGCCAGCAAGTCATGGTCTGGGTAGAGACAGAGTTGCTCGGCGGCCTCCTGAACGGCGGGCCAGAAGCTGGCGCGCATTTCGGACACCAGCGCTTCCCCGGCAGGCGTGAGGAAGATTTCCTTCTGGCGATTGTCGCCCTCAATCGGGCGCGTGTCGGTCAGGCCCATCTTCTGGAGCGCATTGTGGATGCGCGTGATGGCGGGCTGGCTAACGCCGGTGGCCTCGACCGCCGCGCTCACACTGAGCGGGCCGTTGGCCTCAAGCGCGGCGATCAAGGGAAAGTGCGTCGTCTGGATCGGATAGGCGCGATTGTCGAACACGCTCACAGCTTCTGCCTGCAGCCGGTCGGCAAGACGCTTCAGCCGACTGGCCAGGCCCAGATAGCCAACTTGTGCGAGAATGTCCTGGCTCATCACGGGATTCCATAATCAGTTATATAACGCGTTATATGATTAGGCTTGGCCACGGGAACCGTCAAGATGAAATCCCGATTATCAGAGGGGAACGGGTCTAGTGCCGGGTGGCGGCCTTGACGATTTCACCGATCTTGCGGGCATCGGCCTCGCGTGGGCTGCCGGTGCGCCAGGCGATACCGATCTGGCGGCCGACCACGGGACTGACGAATTCGCGTACGGCGACGTCCGGTCCGATGTTCAGGCCGTTATCTGTGGCGAGTTTGGGCAGGAGCGAGACGCCAAGGCCCCCGGCAATCATGTTGACCAATGTTCCGAGTGAAGTAGCGGCCACCTGATCAGTGCCGTTGCCGGTCTTCATGCGACAGATGGAGAGTGCATGATCGCGCAAGCAGTGCCCGTCTTCGAGCAGGAGGAGATTCTCGCCCGCCAGGTCTTCTGGCGAGAGGCCGTTCTTCTTGGCCAGCGGGTGTGAAGCGGGCGCGGCAAACAGGAATTCATCATCGAATAGCGGCAGCATCTCGATGCCCGGAACGTCCCAGGGCAGGGCAATCAGGGCGGCGTCCAGAGTGCGCGTGCGCAACTGGTCGATCAGGCGCGGTGTCTTCTCTTCGTGCAGGTAGAGTTTGAGCTGGGGATATTGCTCGCTGAGGGCGCGGACTGCCGCTGGCAGGACGAAGGGCGCGATGGTCGGGATCGCGCCGAGATGAAAGGGGCCCGTGAGCAGAGCGCCGGCGCTCTGAACCGACTGGACCAGGGAATGGGCATCATTGATCAGCGCATTGGCGCGCGAAACCGCCAGCTCTCCGGCATGAGTCAGCTTGGCGCCGCGCGGTTCGCGTTCGGCCAGTTTGACGCCCAGCAAATCCTCCAATTCCTTGATCCCGGCTGACAAGGTGGGCTGCGTCACATAGCACGCCTCGGCGGCCCGAGAGAACGAGCCGGTCTCTCCAAGAGCCACTAGATACTGCAGTTGGCGAAGGGTCGGTATAATCATAGAGACAATCTATACCGGCAATGGGAATTATCAATTTTCCTTTTTGCCGCAACTGCGAGAAAGCACGGCCACCGGGCCCACCGTTCCGGCAGCCTCAACATCTTATCCCAGGAGATCCACTATGCTTGGCATTGGCGAAAAGCTTCCCGAGTTCACAGTCACGGGCGTAAAGCCGAAATTCATGCAGCATGAGCAGAATGGCGAAAGCGCATTCGAGCCCATCACGCAGGATTCCTTCGAGGGTAAATGGAAAGTCATCTTCTTCTACCCGAAAGACTTCACCTTCGTTTGCCCAACTGAAATCGCTGAATTCGCCCGCCTGTCCGGCGACTTCGAAGATCGCGACGCGGTTGTGCTCGGCGGGTCCACCGACAACGAGTTCGTGAAGCTGGCATGGCGCCGCGACCACGCAGACCTCGCAGAGCTGCCGATCTGGCAGTTTGCGGACACCCGCGGTGAGCTGGTTGATGGTCTTGGCGTGCGTGAGCCGTCTGAAGGCGTTGCCTATCGCGCGACATATGTTGTCGACCCGCACAACGTGATTCAGCACGTTTATGTGACCAATCTGAACGTCGGCCGCAGCCCTGCAGACACGCTCCGCGTGCTGGATGCCCTGCAGACCGATGAGCTGTGCCCATGTAATCGTCCGGTTGGCGGAGATATTTTGGAACCAGCTGCCTAGGTTGCGCATAGATAGAACGCAACGCTGAAACTTCCGGGAAGATGTCTCACTCCCTCCCCCACCCATGAGGCATCTTCCCTTCAGCGTCGCGAAAGGTCCGGCAGGCCTTCCGTCCACCCAGTTCCGGACGTTGGCACTCCCACCCCTCTAGCCTGCAAGGCTTGTCGGACCCATTCGCCCCCACCCCATCAAAACAACGAATTCCGGAAGGATGAGGATTCATGTCTATCGAGTCCCTGAAATCTTCGCTGCCTGACTATGCGAAGGATCTGAAGCTCAATCTCGGCTCGCTGATGAACGAGACCCTGTTGAGCGACCAACAGAAATATGGCTGTTTCCTCGCCTGTGCCCATGCTGTGGGTGAACCCCAGACGCTGACGGCGCTGGAAGCGGAAGCGGACGGAAAGCTGAGCCCCGAAGCGATCAAGGCTGCGAAAGCTGCCAGCGCGATCATGGGCATGAACAATGTCTATTACCGGTCGATCCACCTGATCAGCAATTCGACGTACCAGACCTTGCCAGCCAAGCTGCGCATGAACGTGATCGGTGCGCCGGGAATCGAGAAAGCGGACTTCGAGCTTTATTCCCTTGGTGTGTCCGCCGTGAATGGTTGCGGCATGTGTCTCGATGCGCATGAAGCCGAATTGCGCAAGCACGGCTTGTCGACCGAGCAGATCCAGGCGGGCATCCGCATCGGCGCTGTGGTCAATGCTGTCGCCCGCGTGCTGGCTGCTGAGGCGGTCACGGCCGGCTAGTTGCGCGGCGAATGTTCCAAGACCCATGGAAAAGCCCCGAAGCATTGCTTCGGGGCTTTTTTTGCGATTCGAAGCATTCGCGAAGTGATACGGGGCCGAAACGAACAGATACTGGGCACTGCCGAAACGAGCTGTGGAAATCAGCAGAAAAAGACATGTTCCGTCCCCCGTGCCTTTCACGTCACAGCAGGGGAGGGCAGCGGCCTGATTCAGAAAGGAAAATTACCGGCCGCCCATTTCGGCCCATTCGGCCGTTCCGGTATGTTGCCGTAATATTTCATCTTTGTTCCAGTGATTTACGGATGTGGATATTTCGATTCATCCACAGTGCCCATTGAGACCCATACTGTCCCATGATACTCCACGTTAAGACATGGTTTACCCATGCGGGGTTTAGGCAGACAAAGTCAGGGTTGGCGGGTGTTCGTTTCCACCTATGAAAGCGCTATTGATGCAAAGGGTCGGGTTTCCATACCCGCTTCCTTTCGCGCTGCGCTGGGCGGTGGAAACCGGATTTTCCTCTGGTCGGCGCTCGACGGATCCGGTTGTCTGGAAGGCGGCGGTGAGGCCCTGATGGCAATGTATCGGGCGACGCTGACCCGGCTCGCCCCGCACTCCCCCGCCCGCAAGGCCCTGGTCACACGCATCATCGCAGGCTCTGCCGACCTGAAGATGGACGATACCGGCCGCATCAAACTGTCTGACGAGTTGATGAAGGCGGCAAACCTGACCGATCGCGTCAAATTCGCGGGCAATATGGACAGTTTCCAGATATGGAACCCGGATCGCCATGCTGAACATTTCGACGCCATGGCCGCCGAGGCTGCGAAAGAAGACACACTGGAAGCGCTCGGGCATGCCTATTCCGAAGTGCTGCACCAGCAGGCCTCGGGGAATGCCGCCCTGAAGCTCGTGGATGGGGGCGACAGCTGATGACACAGGACGCGCCCCTCGCTCCCGACCCTGGCCACAAACCGGTCATGCTGGATGAAGTGCTGGAATGGCTCGCCCCCAGGGATGGGGAGATTATTGTTGACGGCACGTTTGGCGGCGGCGGTTATAGCCGCGCCATTCTTGGGTCTTCCAAATGCACCCTGATTGGCATTGATCGCGATGTGGATGCCATTGAGCGCGCCCGGAAGATGGCGGAAAAGACGGAACGCCTCGTACCCTTGCTCGGTCGCTTCGGCGAAATGGACGACATCGTCCGCGCGGCGGGATATGAACATGTTGACGGCGTTGTGCTCGACATCGGTGTTTCCAGTTTCCAGATTGACCAGGCTGCGCGCGGTTTTTCCTTCATGAAGCATGGTCCACTGGACATGCGCATGGGCGATACAGGCCCAACGGCGGCGGATGTGGTCAATATGATGAGTGAGCGCGACCTCGCGAACATCATCTTCCGTCTTGGCGAAGAGCGCCAGGCACGCCGGATTGCCCGGGCGATTGTGCTGCACCGTGATGACACGCCGTTCGAGACAACCACCGAACTGGCCGATGCGGTTGAAAAGGCCGTGGGCGGGCGCAAGGGCGCGCGTATTCACCCGGCGACGCTGACGTTTCAGGCCATCCGCATGTATGTGAATGATGAGCTGGGAGAGTTGGCCCGTGCGCTGCACGCTGCCGAACGCCTGCTGCGTCCGGGCGGCCGTCTCGTGATCGTGGCCTTCCACTCGCTGGAAGACCGTATGGTGAAACAGTGGTTGAAGAACCGTGCCGGCAAGATGGGCGGCGGATCGCGTCATTTGCCGGTTGCGCAGAAAGGCCCCGACTCCACGTTCGAGCTGGCTGTTTCCAAGGCGGTTCTGCCGTCTGATAACGAAGTTGAAGGCAATCCGCGCGCACGCTCCGCCAAGTTGCGGGCCGCAATCCGTACCAGCGCACCCGCCATCGAAGAAGAGGCCAGCGACGGCATGAATCTGCCGCCCCTGTCAGACCTGGAGGATGCCCTATGAGCCGCCGCGCATTTCTGTTTGGATTGGTCGTTGTCGGCCTGCTGATTGTCAGCCTCTATCGTGCCAAATATGGCGCCAAGGACACCGCGGCTGAGCTGATGGCGGTTGAGGCGCAGATCGAGGAGGCGCGCCAGGAAAAGGCGCTGCTGGAAACCGAGCTGTCGCACATGAGCCGCCGCGAATGGATTGAGGAATATGCCCGCACCGAACTGGGTATGGCACCGCCCAAGCCGGAGCAGATGGCTTCCGAGGGGGATCTGGATGCACTGGTTGGCAAGCCCAACAGCCTGAGCGTCCCGGCGCCTGCATCCACCGAGAACGGGGAGGTGCCCGAGTGAGCGAAGCCTCCCGGAACCGGACACGGCTCGCTGGCCTCGCGGTCAGTGCGCTGTTTGTCGTTCTGGCTGGCAAGGCCGGCTACCTGTCCCTTGCGGGCGGGGCGGCACCTGCGCATGCGGCAGGTCAGAAGGCCGAGCGTATCGTGCGGGCCGATATTGTTGATCGCAATGGCGAACTGCTCGCCACATCCGTCTCCGCCTACTCGCTTGTCGCCAATCCGAAACTGATCTGGGATGGCGGCGAAGTGTCCGAAGCGCTCGCGACGGTCCTGCCGGATCTCGACGTGGCGGAGATGACCCGGCGCCTGTCAGATCAGACCCGTGAGTTTGTCTGGGTAGAGCGCGGCCTGACCCCACGCCAGCGCAAGGCCGTGTTTGACCTGGGCCTTGAAGGGCTGCGTTTCGAGGAAGAGAGCCGCCGCGCCTATCCACGCGGTACCTTGGCAGGGCATTTGCTGGGCTACACGAATGTGGACGGCCTCGGCGCAGGCGGCATTGAGTATAGCCAGAATGAACGTCTGGCCGCCGGTGGAGAGCCGGTCCGCCTGACCATCGATAATGGCGTGCAGGCAGCGGTCGAGGCTGAGCTGTCAATCGCCGCTGCCGAGCATGAAGCTGAAGGTGGCGCCGCGATCCTGCTGGATGCGCAAACCGGCGAAGTACGCGCCATGGCCAGCTGGCCACCCTTTGACCCGAACCGGTCAGTTGATATTCCGATGTCGGATCCGTCCCGCCTCAATCGTGCGACCGGGGCGGTCTACGAACTCGGATCCATCTTCAAGCCCTTCACGGTCGCCGCTGCGCTCGAAGCCGGCGTGGTGCACCCGACCGAATTGTTCGATGTGCGCCGCCCGCTGGAAATTCGCGGTTTCCGGATTGAGGATGATCACCCATTCCATGGCGATGCCGACATCACGCACATCATTTCCCAGAGCTCCAATATCGGCACGGTCCGGATCAACGAGAAGCTGGGGCCGCGGCGCCAGCAGGATTTCCTGATCCGCGCCGGTCTGATGGAGCGGGTGAAGATCGAACTGGCGGGCAGCTCGGCGCCAATCCTGCCCGAGCGGTTTGACGATCTCTATTCTGCTACCGTGTCCTATGGGCATGGCATTGCTGTATCGCCCATGTCTTTCCTGGCTGCCTTTTCGACCTTTGCGAATGGGGGTGAGCGGGTTCAGCCGACCCTGATCATGAACAATCGGGATCGCCCTGCGCCTGTAAGAGTGATGTCTGCTCTGACGGCTGAAATGGTGAACGTGATGATGCGCGAAGCGGTCGTCACCGGCACCGGCAAGAATGCCGAAGTTGCCGGGTATCGCGTTGCGGGAAAAACCGGCACGGCGGAGAAGCCGATCCTTGGCGGGTATGATGATGACCACAATGTCACGAGCTTTGCGGCTGTCTTTCCCTATGATCGCCCCCAATATGCCCTGATCGTGACCCTCGATGATCCGAAGGCCGGATCAGGGGCCGGCGCCACGGCGGCCTACAATGCGGCTCCGGCGGCGGGACGAATGATAGAACGTGTCGCGCCGCTTCTGGGTCTTGCGCCACGGTTCGAGGATATTCGCCCGGCGGGCGCAGCCCTCCGCTCCGGCCGGGAGAAGAGGAGTTCCTTGTGACCAAACTGAAAGACCTGTTCCCGCTCGTCGAGCAGGGAGACATCGAAATCAAAGGCATGACGGCTGACAGCCGTCGGGTAGCGCCGGGCTATCTGTTCGCGGCGCTGAAAGGCACCGTATCGGATGGTCGGGACTATATTCCGCAGGCAATCGAAAAAGGCGCTGCGGCGATCCTGTCCGAAGGCGGCGTTGCGGTAGATGGTGCTACGCATGTGATCGCGGATGAGCCGCGCCGCGCGCTGGCCCTCGCCGCGAAGCGCTTCCATGTCGCGCAGCCGAAAACGATCGCTGCCGTGACAGGTACGAATGGCAAATCCTCGACGGTGGATTTCTGTCGCCAGATCTGGGCGAATGCAAACCTGTCGGCTGCCTCGATGGGCACGCTTGGTGCCATTGGCCCGAAGGGCAAGATTGATGTCGGCCATACGACACCTGATCCGGTTACCATTCACGAGACCCTCCACGAACTGGCTGGGCAAGGGGTCACCCATTGTGCGATGGAGGCGTCCAGCCACGGCCTGGAGCAACATCGCCTTGATGGTGTGGACTTGTCGGCTGTTGCTTTCCTGAACTTTACCCAGGACCATCTCGACTATCACGCCACGATGGAAGAATACCTCGACGCCAAACTGCGCCTGTTCCGCGACTTTGGCGGACAGGGCATGCCAGCCATCGTGAACGCCGACAGCGACCATCGTGAGGTCTTCGAGAAGGCCGCAACCGATCATGGCCTGCAGGTCGTGTCCTTCGGCTGGCGCGGCGAGGATCTCTGGATCGACGAAATCATGCCGCGCGCGACCGGGCAGGTGCTCAACCTGTTCTGGCGCGATGTCGAATTGAAGCCTTTCGAGCTGCCGCTGATCGGCGAGTTCCAGGCGTTGAATGCGCTGGCGGCGGCGGCGATCTGCTTGTCGCTGGGCATGGACGTCGACGCGGTGATGGACGGCCTGTCCAAGCTGAAGCCCGTTAAGGGGCGTCTCGAACTGGTCGGCAAGACCGAGGCAGGCGCGGGCGTGTTTGTCGATTATGCCCACACGCCGGACGGGCTCGACGTGTTGCTCCGCGCCGTTCGTCCGCATACAGCCGGCCGACTGAAAGTCATCTTTGGGTGCGGCGGTGACCGCGATGCCAAGAAGCGCCCGCTGATGGGCGAGATCGCAACGCGTCAGGCCGACGATGTGATCGTGACCGACGACAACCCGCGCTCTGAAGACCCGGACATGATCCGGCATGCCATTCTCGAAACCGCGCCGAATGCGCGCGAGATTGGCGATCGCGGAGAGGCCATCCGGACGATTATCGCCGAACTGAAAAAAGGCGACACGCTGGTGATCGCTGGCAAGGGCCACGAGACCGGCCAGATCATTGGCGCGGATATCATCCCGTTCTCAGATCAGGACACGGCGCTGGATGCGCTGAAAGGCGGCGCCGGATGAACGCGCCGCTCTGGATCTCTTCCGATATCGCGCTCATTACGGGTGGCAGGGCGACGGATCCGTTCTCTGTGACGGGTTCAGTGTCGATCGACACACGCAGCCTGAAGCCGGGCGACCTGTTCGTGGCGCTGACGGACCAGCGCGATGGGCATGATTTCGTCGAGGCGGCCTTTGCTGCGGGCGCGGCGGGCGCACTCGTGTCGCGTCAGGTCGGGCAGGGGCCTCAGCTCATTGTGGATGATGTGCAGGAAGCGCTGGAGCAGATGGGTGTGGCCGCGCGGGTCCGCTGTGGCGCGCATCGCACGGCCGTGACCGGTTCAGCCGGCAAGACCAGCGTCAAGGAAATGCTGGCACAGATCTATCGCGCCTTCGGCCCGGCGCACTGGAATGTGAAGAGTTTCAACAATCATTGGGGTGTGCCGCTGACTCTGGCGCGCATGCCGGAAGACACCACGCGCGCCGTTTTCGAGATTGGCATGTCGACTCCTGGCGAGATCGCGCCGCGCAGCCAGATGGTTCGTCCGCATACCGGCATCGTGACCTGTATTGCGGGGGCGCATCTTGAAGGGCTCGGCTCTCTCAGCGCAGTTGCGCATGAGAAGGCAGATATCTTTACCGGTATGGAGGCCGGGGGGACATTTATCCTGCCTGCCGATGACGAATTCTTTGACTATCTTGCCGGACGCGCGCGGCGCTTCTGCCCGACCGGAAATCTCGAGAGTTTTGGCCGGAGCGCCAATGCGACGGCGCGTATTGTCGGATATGAGACAGACGGCAATGAAAGCCGGATCCAGCTCGATATTGTCGGCAAGCCGGTGCTTGTCACGATCAATGCGGTTGGTGAGCATTGGGCCATGAATGCGGCAGCGGCGGTTCTGGCCGCCAGCCAGTCCGGTCTGTCGGTCGAGGACTGCGCCGAAGCACTTTCGGGTTACACGCCACCTCCCGGTCGGGGGACAGCCGAACAGCTCACCCTGCCACAGGGTGGACACATTACGCTGATCGATGATGCCTACAATGCAAACCCGGCGAGCATGAAGGCCTCATTGGCTGCGCTGTCCCGTCGGGGCAGTGGACGTCGGCTGATTGCGCTCGGCGAAATGCTCGAAATTGGCGAAACGTCGGATGCTGAACATGCCGCGCTTGCGGATCCGGTGGCGGATACTGGACCAGCTGCCATTTTCCTGGCAGGCGACAAAATGACTCATCTTTCGGACGCACTTCCGCCTCAGTTGGAGCAGACCTGGACTCGCAATTGGGAAGAGCTGTGGAATCCTCTGCAAAATGCGCTCCGAGATGGAGATGTGCTCTTGATCAAGGGGTCGAATGCGTCCGGGATGGCGAAACTAGCTGACCGAATTCGCCAATGGAGCGACTCGGCAATGGGTAAGATGGAACGCGGGGCAGAAGGCGCCGCAGAGGTTGGGTGATGCTATACGAATGGCTGGCCGCAGACAGCGGTATATTTAACGTTCTGAACTATATCACATTCCGGTCCGGCGCGGCCGTGGTGACGGCGTTCCTTGTGACCGTCCTGTTCGGAGACGCAATCATCAACTTCCTCCGTGCCCGGCAGGGTAAGGGCCAGCCGATCCGCGACTTGTCGCTGGAAGCGCAGCTGTCGAAGCAGGGCACGCCGACAATGGGCGGTTTCCTGATCTGGCTGGGCCTGGTGGTCGGCGTCTTGCTCTGGGGCAACCTGACGAACCCATACATCTGGGTCACACTGTTCGTGACACTGTCTTACGCTGTTCTTGGCTTCCTGGATGATCTTGCCAAGGTTTCCAAGCAGAGCGCGGATGGCGTTCCGGCGAGCGTGCGCCTGCTCGCGGGCTTTGGCATAGCGGCGATTGCCTGTGCGTTCATCATGGGCCTGCACGGCGCGCACACGCCAGCGGGTCATGCCGAATGGGGCCCGCTGAACGGATTGGCTGAGACCATTGCCAGCCTGGCACCCGAAACAAGCGTCGAGCCTGCCGACCCGGCTTTTTCCGGCGGTGTGGCTGTGCCCTTCGTAAATGACTATTTCTTCCCGCTTGGCGGCTTCTTCATCCTGTTTGGCATGATCGTTGTCGTCGGCAGCGCGAATGCGGTGAACTTCACCGACGGTCTGGATGGCCTCGCCATTGTGCCGATGAGTTTCGCGGCTGCCTCCTATGCCCTGATTGCTTACCTGACAGGTAACTTCGTCTTTGCCGATTATCTCGGCATCCAGTTCACGCCGGGCACCGGCGAGCTGACCGTGTTGCTCGCCTCCATGATCGGCGCGGGCATGGGCTTCCTCTGGTACAATGCCTATCCGGCCAAGGTCTTCATGGGTGACACCGGATCGCTCGGGCTTGGAGGAATGCTGGGTGTCGTTGCGGTGGCGGCCAAGCACGAATTTGCGCTGGTGATCATTGGCGGTCTGTTCGTGATGGAAGCGGTGTCTGTGATGATACAGGTCGGCTGGTTCAAGGTCACCCGCAAGCTGACGGGGGAAGGCAAGCGCATCTTCCTCATGGCGCCGCTGCACCAC
>Ga0098054_1001637_pt1 | contig 11075 bp, 4 predicted proteins | sample 16_taG_FD_75048 | JGI IMG/M metagenome (GOLD analysis project Ga0098054, IMG submission 75048) | Marine viral communities from the Subarctic Pacific Ocean - 16_ETSP_OMZ_AT15313 metaG | ecosystem: Environmental > Aquatic > Marine > Oceanic | place: Pacific Ocean | collected 2015-01-18
AGAATCAGCCGTGACCGATGAGTCAAAAACATTTCCCGTAAGATTACCTACCGTACTCATTAGGCTCTCCAGTTCAGTCGAATGTTTTCCGCCACACAAGCCGCGCTAGCCTTAACTGCGACATAAATTGTACCGCTTGTAGCGTTAGTTACCGTAGTATCAAAGTGATAGTCTTTGTTGACCGTAAAGATGACCCCACCAGTAGTTGATGCTCCCGCACTCAAAGTCACGGTCTGAGTTGCTCCACCAAGAGCATCAGAAGTAATCGGTATCAAACCCGCAGAGTCTCTAGCCATAAAGAGTGTAATTGTGTCGGACGCTGCTATTGCACTAAGTTCAAATTCTATGGACTCCAGAAAACAATCGTCTGGAACCGCTATCGACTTGTTGTTTGCGGCAAGAGATGTAATCGGAAATACCGTGTAGGTATTTCCTATACTCCTGTCTACGGCAGAGCATGAGTAGCCAAAGGTACTAAATTGTTTGATCATCGCAGAAACTCCCGGCGCAACGTCTACGCCATTGTAACATTAAAAATTGATCGAGCATCTGGAACAGCAGAACTAAAAAGATCATTCTAGGTCCTCCCCACTCAGAGCTTTCTTCAGTACAGCGGGACTCTCTTCTTGCGCCCGGTACTTCTCTGACATCGCTGTCCGCTCTCTTGTCGTCTCTCGAGTGTCCAGGCCGCTCGCAAGACGCGCCCACCGCTGTATCTCACCCCGCATGCCTGCTGCGTCTTCGGCTCCCGTTTTATCCGCACGGAGCAAAATGTCATTAAGCTCACCAAGTGGGCTATTTATGAACAGCATTTGGCCGACACCGGGCATCATGTAGTACTTCTTCCCAGGCCGAACATTTACCCGAATAGGCTTTCGAGGCAACGCTTTAGGTTCCTTACCCTCTCGTTCAGCTTCTTCTTGTTGAAACATAAGATTAAACAAGTCTTCTTTCTCGTCTATTTCGAGTAAGTCAATATTTGTCCAATCATAAAAACGAACTAAATCTGGATGTACCTTTTTAGGTATTGTGGCTCCGCCAGTACCCAAAGTAGCTTGTATGTCAGATAGAACAGGTGCCCTGGCAGGATTTAAAAGCGCATTAAGCGGAGTCATAGGACTAATCGCCTCAGAACCATCATCTTCATCAGTAAACCAGCGATCACCCATATCTTCAATCTTCTGTAACGTAAGAAGTTTGGCGGACATTAAGTAGGCGAAATGATTGAACCCTGCTGCGTACGTTGTTTCTGGTAAAAAGAAAGAGAAATACGGAGCGTCAGGACTTCTTGATCGGTAGAGATCGTTCCAAGCTTTAATGCCCTTTTGAAATTCTTCTGGCGGCTCAAAATTGTCTTCCGGACCCTCATAGTCTTCGGGAAAATAAGGGAGATCGAAACTAAGTCGATCACGAAGATAGGTTGCTTTACTCGATTTGTCGGGTCGAGCAAAGTAATACGCGGCTAACGCCCGCCGATCTAATCCTAAAGCCTTACCATCATTACCTTTCAGTACCGAAGCAATATCCATAAGTTGCTCTTCGATATCGGGGTCAACTTCAATAACTTTACCGCCAGTAAAACTTACTTGAGAGAAAGCAATAAACAACCTTATTTGCTCTTGGATTGGTGGAGGAATCTTACCGTTCTCACCATAGATATCTTGTAATTGCTCTTTGAATGCAAAGTAAGTTTCCTTCATACCTGGAGGTAACGAATCAGTTGCAACACCATTCTCATCTACATAAGCGTCATAAGCCAAGTAACTAAGATATTGACTACCCTTGTCATACGCACGACGCATTACACCTAAACGATACGCCCCCTCAGGACTGAAAATCGTATCGAAGATTTGCCTATTGGCATTTTTCTGGAAGGCCCAGAAAGGAAAGAAGATGTTGAGCAAGAAGTTTCTATCCGCCTTAGACATGCTACCCGCATAATCATAAAGGGCTTCGATACTTATCTTTGCGGCAGTTTGAGGATCAAGACCACTTTCCATCAAGGTAATCATACAACCTAAACGCTCACGCTCAGCCCAGGCTTCGGCAATATCCTCAGACGCACCTTTGATGTCACCAAGAATGTCCTTCCCCATCTGTGTCAATCGACCATTCTTATTTTGGGTTTGGAGAAATAAGTTACCTACACTCTGAATTTTCGTACCCAACTGGCTCGTATCGAAGGAAGCAAAGATACCGGCCTCAAGTGCGATCTGACGAATATGTTCGTTTCGGTATGGTTTACCGCCGAGCATTACGATTCCGTCTGTGCCCTCAAGAATAGGATTAAGTTTGATATGCCACTTAGATCCGCGAGTTAATTTACCCGCCCACTCAGCACCGAAGTCGCCACCACTTTGAAGTACTTGACGAAAAGCTTCGACCGACTCACCCTTACCGGAACGACGTGCAGCAAATACAGCCGCCTGACCAATGGGATTAGATAAAACATTCTGAGACATCATTCGTGTCGTTGAAATAAGTGCGGTTCTAAAGCCTGCTCTGGTCGCTACCTGGTTGAAATGGTCGAATGTATTCATCCAGAAGTATCGAGACTTCAAAACAAAGTGACCGCGAACCATACGAGTCTTCATGTAACGATAGAAAAGTGCAAAACTAAGTGCCGTCGAACTGTTTGTGCCACCGCCAGACATTATCTTCTCAGGCACAGCGGCAATTTCATTCAGCGCTGAGAGGGTATCCATGCCCTCAACTTTCAGCAAATCCGGATCTTGCGCCTGTGAAAGCGCCATGCTGAGTCTACGTCTTGCTGCTTCTGGGACGTAGATCTTGATGCCGTCAAGATTGTAGCCTTCGACAACTTGGGGATTATAGCCAAGAGACTCGAATGCATTCTTCACCCGAACTGCATCCGCAGGATCAATTGCCTCACCCACAATGTACTGACGCATTGATGTTGCAAGCTTCTCGTCCGCTGCAATACCAAGTTTGACCCAATCCTTTTTCGCCGCATCTGCCGTGCCGTGACCATGAATCAAGATAGCAATACGGTTAGCCACACGCGGATCGTCAGCAAAAAATTGATTTATGTCTTGGTAAATACCGTTGAAAGTATTCTGAGATGTTTGAACCGTTTGCCCTTTTATCTTTAGTGTTTCACTAAACAAGGTTAGGTTACCATCATTGGCCGCGTCAATTCTCCCAGTAACGTTACCGTAGTACATAAGGATTTCAAGCAACCCGCCCGGATCTAACCCTTCTGCGGGCCGGGTAAAAAACTTCGGCTCTATCCGTGTTGGCTTAAGCCCTGCTGCCTGAAATGCTTCACTGACAAATCGAGACGCCTGAGGTCCGTTAATGATGTCGTTAAAAACCTCTGAAAGTTTTCCGCGCTCTTCGGGAGAAAAATCATTCATTACTTTGGCTGTTTTGCCCGGCCCCTTAACCAATCGAACCCGACGAATAAATGTTTCAAGTAAGTCCAAGTCGTCTTTATCAATAGACTCGAAGTAACGTTTCAACATATTTGCGACTGAAGCCATCGAGTCGTGACCCGCACTAATTGCAGCACGGCCACCCTTCGTAAATTTTACGCCCTTCTCCCCCGTTACAAGACGAGTAAGATTTACAATATCCCCTTCTGCAACAAGCGTTATCGCATCACCCACAGCCTGCTGCACCCTTCGAGCGCCCGCCATAATAGCGTCACGAACCTTCGGTGGCAGACCCCGCATGTCTTTGAATGCGTCACCACCCAAGTACATCATTCTCATGGCGCTTCCGAAGCCACTTCGAGTAACTGATTGGTCAACCATTTCTGATGGTGTAAGCTCTTGAATAGCTTTTTCTGTTCCACCAAGAGGTATCCGACCAACTTCTTGTACTTCGAGCCGCTTCGCTTGCTCCAGGCTGAATTGAATATCAGCTAGCTCATCTAAGGTGAACTCTTTCTTGCCGCCCTTAACGTTAGATGCCGTCCAACCCTTGATAGATATTGGTCCAGGTAGCGTAATGACAGCGTCTTCTTTACGTCCAGAGTTATAAGCTTCTACAGCTTTAGTGAATTGTTTCTTCAGATCTTTCTTCGAGATCGGATAACCCAGACGGAAACTTTCTCGAGCGATCTCATCGATCATGTCGACTGAAGTGCCGCCCAACTCAGGACTAAATAGTGCGTCCTTCGCGATAGAAACAATATTCGGCATTCCTACACGGTTTGCCGGGACACGCAAAAGTTCATCCAGAGAACGTTTTAAATTGGAATCAATATCAAGTGTCGCACCGTCAACCTCAGCACCCTTCAGTGCCGCATACTTGTCGGCAACCCACTCACGCACAGTACTGAATGGTCCAATGAGTTCCGGTTTATCGGCTAGACCAGACTCAACGTATTCATTGAATGCCTTAGCGAATTCATCTTCCGCCCGCTCAATTGTTGCTACATCGTCAGCGGTGAATGACGCACCCTGATACCCGACCTTAATACCTTTTGCCGCCAACCAAGCGACAACAGCCTTCATTCCCTTCTCGTCAAGATCTCTACGTGCAATTTTACCGATAGCACGTACAAAATCTTCGACCGTCGCAGTGTCACCTACGGCACGGATAATGGCCTGACCGTTTTCGAGAAACTCCACAACAAGTGGGTCACCCGCAAATTCAGGTCCCTTTTTTATGAACAGTGGAACTTGCTCACCAAGCTTACGCTCACTGTTGCGCAAAACTGCCGCACCTAAATCAACCTTGGCAAGCTCTCTGGGACTGATAAAAAATGCGTCGACTAAGTTGCCTTGAGCATCTTCAACCGGTTTACGCGCAAACTTAATCCCTAATTTCTCGAGCGAACCATACACTCTTGTGGCTTCCGCATTCGGCGTAAGGTCACTAAGAAAGCCTACTTTTTGATCCTGTGCATACTTAAGTGCCCGAAGGTAAAGATCAACACCTAAGCCCTGACCACGAAGTAGTGTTGGTATCTCGACCGAGTCTACCTTGAGTACGGGAGAATCAAACGCGGTGTCAGCACGTAGAGAAATTCCACCACCCTGAGCAGCATCTTCAATAAAGGGTGTAGATAGTTCAATCAAATCAGTTGCAGCCCGCGCCTCAGCCGCAGACTTAAGTACAGGAGTCGCGTCGGCTGAAACATCTGCAAACCGAGCCGCATCACTAATAACTTTTTCGCTCGCCACAATCGCTCGGGCAAGGGCGTTGGTTTCCCCTTCTCCCCGGAAACCAAACAACTTTGCTACAAGTCGCGTAAATTTATTCCATGCCGTCTTTTTAGGGGCGACTTCAATATCACTAAGAATTGTTTGGAACCGGCGATTAGTCATCGCATACGTAATAAATTCTTCTGGCTTACCCTTGATATTTGAGATGACGTTTTGAATTCGCTGAGCTTCAACACCACTTAAGTCAGTCAATTGGCGCTCAAGAATCCCCATGACTTCGTCGTTCAAAGATTTTAATCCCTTAACTGAGGCCTTGTTAGGGCTAGAAGTAACGAATTTTGCTGTCGCCGCATGAAGTAATTCATGGGTAATTACCTCTTCGGACAAACCCGTCTTGGGCCAGTTTGCGCCCCGCAACGAAACACTATTCTCAGCAGGATTAAACCACCCAATAGCGCCCAGATCTTCAAGCAAGATACCATCTGAGTCGCTAAGGTTGTCAACCACACTAAACTTAGGCGGATCCTTTCGTAGCGTCGGTAAGATTCGACGCATGATTGCGCGAGTTGAATCTAATTTTGCATACTTAAAAAGAAACGTCGCAACCTCAGCGCCGCTCTCCATCGCATGAATATGGTCATACAACTCACGCGCAGGCATTCCACCATCAGCCGCACCAAACGTTGCCTGAGGCCCGATCTCTGCACCCTCAGATGCACGAGTTTTTAGCTTCGGCATCTTCCGGCGCTTTGGTACATTCGCGATCGGACCTTCCGGGAATGGTGTAAGTAATTTACGAAGCTCGGCATCGACTTTTGCCGCCAGGTCGACATCACCCTCCATAGCCCTACTAATTGCGGTAGGGCGTTTAGTTGTCGCCCGCGCCTCTGGTGTCTCAATATCCTTTGGTTTTGGTTCCGGCTCAGGTGCCTTGCCTGTTGGCGGGACTTTAGTGTCTACAACTTTTTTCGCCTCAGACTCACTTGGACCACGAACTAAACCAGCAAACCGCTCACGAAAACTATCAGCTACTGTACGACTACCCTTACCCTCGACTCGCGTGTCAGCGAGTTTCTTCATCTCCTGGTCGAGAAGACGTGTAATTTTTAATGCGTCATCACCCTCCAACTCAGGGAACTGACGAACGACTTCGTCCATAAATTCTAAAGATTCTGGTGATAGTCGCTCTCGACCAATAGCCTTATGCCTGTCAGTCAACTTAACCAAAAGTGGCTCAGCATTGATAGATGCCTTTTGGGCCACCTGCTCACGAACAAAAGCCGAAGCCGCTGCACGAGACTCAAAATTAGCTCGGACGGCACCAATGGCTCTCGCTGTAGCGTCTCGGGCATCATCAATAGAAATCAACTTCGCAGACTTTCGAGCTTTCTTCGCATCGATTAAAGTTTTCTTAAACAGCTTTTGCGTATCGTCCAGAAACTTAGTACCCACTTCGATGTCGTCGAATTTAAGGGCTCGAACATAATCAGTGACCGTCTCCTGCCATTTTGCTGGATCATCACGGAGCATCCTTGTGCTACTCGTATCGTCAAGAAATCCCAGTAGATCAAGAACAGATTGACGTTGAGCGTCACTCAAGCCCTCTTCGTCGGGAGCCAAAGGTGTTTTTCTTAGGTTCTCCCTGACTTTATCCACAAAAGGACGACCGGCAAACTCACGAACCCGTACGCTATATGCCTTGTCAACGTTGCCTGATTTCAAAAATTCAACCGCTTCCTTTAGGCCCTTTAACGGTTCTTTAGAGCTTAAAAGCTCACCGAAACCAACAAGCTGATCCAACGATTCACCACGCAAATCGACTCGTCGCGCACTCGGATGAATATTTTGAGCCGTCTCGCCAAATGAACCCGGCACCAAAGCAGCCAATCGTTTACCCTCTGTAAACGTAATTTCAGGTTTCTTCTGGCCGATACGTCTGGAGATATCAAAATCAATTTGATCGACAACTTGAGCAGTTTTCTTATCGGCACTACGAGCTTTAGAAATCGCAACATCAGACTTACCAGCAAACTCCATTGCCTCGTCAATAATGCTTAGAGCCTCATCGTAGTCGCCCCTGGCTACAGCACGCTCCGCCGCCTCTAAAATATCTTCAGTCTTTGCAAGGTTTACAGCCGTATCACCAAAGGCTTCTATGAGTTCAGGTGCCGCACGCTTAAAATTAGCTGCTGAAGCGATAGCATTTGAGACACGCTTAGTGGCACGAGCAGTTCCAGCCACACCCAAAAACAAATCAGGGGACAAAACTGCCGCCGTAATGCCTGCAGAGCCTGCGGCAAAAGCCATTAAGCCACCAGAATCCATAGCCTCTGAAGACATAGCTGCTTTTAGGAAGTCTCTACGATTCCTAATACCCTCGAGCGAACCCTCGTATATCGCCGTCCAAATGCTTTCATCCTTCGAGTCGTCCGAAAGCCGCTCCATTACACCGGAAGCCATGGCTTGAGGCGTGTCAGCCATCTCAAACATGTGCCACATCGGAGAATCAAGACGATAAACTGGTACCTCGTCAGGATCGACACCAATTACTTCGACACGAACTTTGGCCGCATTAGATATAGCCTGTTCCAGCCAAGACTTATTGCCAATCTCTTCCTGGGCTCTCAACCAACCCTCGGGGTCAATGTCTTCGTACTGAATAAACCCTGTCGGATAAAACTTATTTACTGCCCTGGCCAGAGCCGCCTGGTGGATAGCACCCTTTCTTGCCTTGGCCCGAAGAGCTTCATATCCAGGTTTACCTCGGGGAATACCCTCTCGCTCAGACATACGATTAAGATCGTACGTCGCAACAGCGTCAACCATTTTAGTAAATTTGGCTTCACCAAGAGTATTCCTAATCATCGAGCCCATAGTCTTTGGACCCAACTCACGCAGATGCTTCTGCCAAATCTCTGCTCGTTCCTTATCAACCGCAAGCTCTGGGTTGAAGATCGCGTCAGCCTTGGCCTCAAGACGCTTGAATTCAATCTGACCCGGTTTAACTACAGCGTCTTCAGCCTCACCCTCACCAGGAGCACCAATAAAGACCCGAACCTTATTCGATGAGTCTTTTGATTTTAATAACCTAATCAACGTCTTTGTACGCTCTTCTGGCGACATCTCCTTTTCGCCCGAACGAACACGCTTAATCCCCTTCTCTGTGGTGATACTCAGCTTCAGCGCCATATCGCGTTGGCGCTGTGTCTTTGCCCAGGGAGCATCCTGAGTTTTAAACTGCTTCATGACCTCAGCAACTGGGCGCTCGTTCTCTGCAATCTCTTGAAACAGGTTTGCCAGTGGAGCCCGCTGCTGCTTGGCGGCTGCTTTGTACTCGTCAGCACTTAAACCCGTAAACTCTGATGCCGCCTCAAACACCTCGTCATAATTAAACACGGGCTCGTTCTTGGCTTTCTTTGCCTCAAAAGCCTCCGGGTCCAGTTGCTTTTCTGTGTCACGTTTAACCGCAATAAGAAAGCCCAGACGATCAAGTTTCAGATCTTGATTGTACTTCTTTTGAGTTTCCTCATCGAGTTCTTCGACAACACCCTCAGGCTTAGGTGTTTCGTCCTTCTCCGCCGAAACGTCTACTTGAGGTTGCTCTTCTGTTTCTTTTTCGGCCACGAAAATCTCCGACTAAATCTTACTCAGCGTCTTCAGGTGTAACAATACCGGAGCCTGCCATAGATTGCTCGTACTCCCGCCGAGGAATCGTAACTCTTTTTACGCGCTCAAGTTGGACTAGCTCAGCCTGAAGTTGTTCGATACCATCTTCATAGGCAGCAATACGGGCATAACTATCTGCTGGACGACGTTCCTCCTGAGCCAACCCTCTGAGCTTAGCAACTTCCCGCTTCATAGCCGCAATTTGTCTACTGCGTTCAACAATTGCCTCGTTCACACGCTGTGGGTCTGCCTGACCCCGAGGAGCAAACATTTGACCGCCTCGCTGGGGTCTCTCAGGTGCATACTCAGGTAAAGGAAAAAAGTCGTCACGAGTCTCGCCGTATCTCTCGTCTCGCCATAGGTTGGTCCCTCCAGGTATGGGCTCCCCAGTCATCGCCGATCTGATGTAGCCCCCAGCCAGCCCAGCAGGAACACGGCTTGCAACATCAATCGCAGGCTCAACAATTGCCCCGGCAGGACGAACAATCCCTTCATAGAAAGGCTCCATCAGCCCTTTGGTAAGCATTGATCGATTAGGCTGGGTAACAGATTCTTGCATTCCCAACATTCTTCTCAACCCCTCACGGCGACGACCAACAGCATACCGCCGTTGCGTGGGCTCATCCGCCACAGGAAGAGTGGTTTCGCGTAGGTGCTCGCCTGAGGTAACATACTCATGCATACCAGGCAGCATTCTCTCAGCCGTATACACGCCCGTCTCAGCTTGACGAACCTTCTCATCTGCTCGACGAAGAGTTCTGTCCGGAAAAACAGGACCCCTCATAGGGTCAAAAACCTTGGTCGGAGACGGTGTCATAGGTGCAGCTTCAACTGTCTCTTCGGGTGCGGCCCCAGCCTTGCGTTTGTTTATGTCCGCTAATAACGAACGAAGCTGATCTTTTTTCGCTTGAATGTTGGTCGCAATCTGTTCTGAGCTTAACTCATCTCTTCGACACTCTTCTTCTGTCTTACGGAAGACAACAGGTTTAATACCGCTCTGCTGAGACGCTAAAACATCAATCTCGCTCTCGAGCTTATCTCTCTGAGCCTCCAAACCAGAAACATCACTCTCAACCTTGGGCGGCTCAGGTGGCGGCTCAGGTAGGGGCTCAGGTGGGGGTGCGCCTCCAACCTCATCATGAGCTTCACCTGCTGGCGGCTGAGGAGGTGGTTGCGTGGGCTGGGTTTTTTTCGACGGTGAAGGCACCACAAACTCCTATGACAAAATAGCTTTCTGCATTTGCGTTTGAGCTAACTGGTAATCAGTCATAGCGGGTTTATCGCTACTCTTCGATGAACCACCCTTCTTGCCCGACAACGATTTCGATAACGTTTTAATGTAGGGGGCAACCTTCTTAAGCTTCTTACGACGATTGGTCCGTCTACGTGACTTAGTGGCCAAAGACTCTTTTTCTTTAATCTCTTCGTCCGTTTCTTTGGCGCCCACTATACGGACCTTGCGCTCTTTACCAAATTTTATGTCGCCCGCTGACTTAGCTTTTCGGTTTGATTTACTTGTTTTCGCCATCGTCTTTGTCCTCGTCTTCGTCGTTTTTGTTCTTCTTCTTCGCTAAGTCTTTATTCATATCAGCGACTGGACCCATATTCTTACCCCTGCCCAGAGCGCCGCCAATACCCTGGTCCGTACCTGGGACACTTATATCAGAAGTACCCTCACCGCCTGGACCACCCCCATCAGCAGTCTCACCTTCTTCTTCTTTTTTCTTCTTCTTCTCTGCCTTTTTCTCTGCCCGTCTTTGCTTCGCCTTAAACAAAGCTTGCCAAATAATATTTGGTTTCGTCTCTTTGGCAGCTTCGGCCTCTTCCGTCTCTTCGGGCACTGGGGTCTCTTCGGTCTTTTCCGTCTCTGTGGGCACTGGGGCTACTACAGCAGAGGCAACAGGCTGTTGTGCCATAGGCACTTCCTTCTGGGATGTCGGTGTCTTTTCACCCGTTAAGGCGCTTCTATCCTCGGTAACTCCTTGAAGACGCCCAGTTACAGACTCAGGATCTGTCTTAGGAATAGGTTTCGACAACGCACTAATGTCTGGCTCTCTTACCGTTTCACCAAAATCTCCGGTAGCTAAAACAGGTGCTTGTGCTGGTACCGCCGCTGGCGCTGTCGTAGCCGCAGCCTCAGCCTCAGCCGCAGGCTCTGCTGGAGGCTCTACTGGGGGTGGAGGCACATACGTAGACTTAGGAAGCTCGTAGCCAAGGTCTTCGTTTTTAATCAACTCATCATAAGCAACCGCGTACTCCGCCGGAAACCCACGA
>Ga0098054_1001644_pt1 | contig 11047 bp, 10 predicted proteins | sample 16_taG_FD_75048 | JGI IMG/M metagenome (GOLD analysis project Ga0098054, IMG submission 75048) | Marine viral communities from the Subarctic Pacific Ocean - 16_ETSP_OMZ_AT15313 metaG | ecosystem: Environmental > Aquatic > Marine > Oceanic | place: Pacific Ocean | collected 2015-01-18
AGCCTAGAGCAACAGGCTATTCTCATTAATGAGGCAACTGAAATTGCAGGTATCTCTGGCTCCCAGCTTCATCTTTCAATGTTCAGGAGCCATCCCGGATTGAAAGTTTTTCGCATAGCTCCGGATTGGCACAACCCGCCATGGGATCAGCGAGCTGAGAAATTTACCATGGCGAAAGTGACCACATCGGTAATTAAAACGGAAATGATGAGCAGTGAAAAGCCGCAAACATGGTCGTTGTCCAATACTCATCTATCCAACCTTTCTAAGGATATAGATGAATGGCTTGCTGGTCCCGCGATAAACTGACAAAACCTCCGCAAGAGGGGAATGTCTGATGCAGATACAGGTCATCGCCAACTGTCAGGCCCGCCCGGTCAGCGCACAGATAGAACGTGTAGCGCCGGACATGCGTATTCTCAAACCTATTATTCTGCATCTGTCCAAAGCCGAACAGAAGGCCGAACAACTGGCGCAAATTGCACAGGCTGACGTGATTTTTGCTCAACTAACCCAAGACGGGTTCCAGCCTGCCCATCTGGCCAGCGCCAACCTTAAGGAACGGTTCGGGGATAAGGTGGTGATCTGGCCGAATATTTTCTACACGGGCCAGCAACCTTATCTGCGCTATTTCACGCACCCCAAGTTGGGCCGTCTGATGGGCCCTCTCGAAGCGCTGCATGACATTCGCCTCTACCGGAGTTGGAAGCATACAGGTCAGGTCGATCCGAATGCGCTGGACCATTCCGACCCCGCCTTCATCGCCTCCACGCACGCGCTTTCAATCGCAGAGCTGGAAAAGAAGGAGGCGCGCTGTCACGTGGCGATCTCAGACTTCCTAGCTGCCAATGCAGACAACCAGCGGCTGTTCTTCACTTTCAACCACCCTTCACAGCTTGTCCTTGCCGAAATGGCGCGGCGCTTGTTGCACAGCGTGGGGCTGGATACGGATCCGCAAGACGACCCCTCCCTATCCGAGCCGCTCGCCAGATATCAGGTGCCTTCCGTCTGGAGCGCAAGTGAGGCTGTTTATCAGGGCGATGCCTATACGGTTGATGCCAACAACACGGTGCTCGGTCTGGGCGGAGCACCAAGGCGCTACACACGTGAAGAGCTTTGCTCCAGTTTTCAGAAGATTTACGATGCTAACGACATCTACCAAACATTCAACGGAGTCCGCCTGACACCCAGCATTCTGGAAGACGTTGAGTTTCTAAGTAAGACGGGCAGTTTAGAGAGTTAAACTCAAACGCTTACTGCTGCTCACTAAACGAGCCAAACCGACTACTATAATGATAGGTCTTTTTTCAGACTGTTTTGAGCCTGATGAATCGTTTATCCCGACGGTTGTTCGCAGTGGTAATGCACTTCCCCTTGATAAAATTTCCAATGATTCACTACGTGCGTTTCAGGGGTACATGCGGCCGCTCAATGACGGGAAATTTGATCTGCTGATGGAAGAGAAGGACTGCCTATTTGGCAGAAAGGTAGATCACGAGAAGAGCCTGAAGATCAGGAAGTATGTTGAAAAGGTGGTCTCTGGGTACTGAAATCCGGTTCCACGAAAGTACCACATTGGCTTAGCTTTGGAAAATGCCCCCACCACCGGGCCGTCTGCATGCATCACACAGACGGCCCCGCGTATCTATTTTCGGCTTGAGCCTAGAACAGCTCAATCTCGATCAGATCGTTCACTCCGTTGAGCACTAGAACCTCTCCGCCGTCGAACCCCAAAGTGGTGTTGCCGTCCGTAACTCTGCCAAAGGTCGAGACGACCTGCTGCGTGTTCAGTTGGCCGTGGGTGGCGCTCCACAAGTCTTCGTCGAGACGCAGGACATCGCCATCGTCAAAATCAGAGATTTCGTCACGCCCGCTCCGCACCGCAAATACGAAGGTGTCGTCGCCTGTCCCTCCAGTAAGCAGGTCATTGCCCGCCCCCCCTTCAAGCGTATCGTCACCAGCCCCACCTCTGAGGGTATCGCGTCCCCAGCTGCCCATGAGACTGTCATTGCCCGCATCTCCCGAGATGCGGTCGTCGCCGCCGCCACCGTAGAGGCTGTCATTGTGCAAGCCTCCATCTATCTTGTCGTGGCCGTCTCCACCCCAGATCAGGTCGTTGCCATTCGCCCCCCAGATGACATCGTTGCCGTCGCCGCCTCCCACGGTATCGCTCCAACCGCCCGCGTAGATCGTGTCATCGCCCGACCCGGCCCAGATCTTGTCGAAACCGTCCATGCCGCCCAGTACGTCATCTCCCGCACCGCCAAGAAGCAGATCATTGCCGGTCCCTGCCCAGATCCGGTCTGCATCATTGCCGCCATCAAGTGTGTCATGCCCCTGCCCGCCATCGATGGTATCATGCCCATCATTACCCCAGATCCGGTCATCTCCGCGATTTCCCCAGATAGCATCATTACCGTTGCCACCACCGACGACATCACTCCCGTTGCCGGCATATATGGTATCGCTGCCCGACCCGGCCCAGATCGTGTCGGTGCCGTCCATGCCACCAATCACATCATCGCCAGCACCGCCCAGAACCCGGTCGTTGCCGGCGCTGGCCCAGATCCGGTCGGCATCACTACCGCCATGCAGATAATCGTTCCCCTCTCCCCCGTTCAGAGTGTCGTTTCCATCCCCCCCATGGAGGGTGTCATCTCCCGCGCCCCCGTTGAGAACCTCATCGTCCGCGCCCCCGGTGAGGACCGCGCCTGCGACAACATCCCCGCTGTCCTCGGGGCCGGACGGGACGGTGTCAGCCTCTGGAGTTCCCCTATCCCCGTTCAAATCGTCCAAATCGACGTGGCCCTCAGTGCTGCCGAAGTTCTGGGTCGCAACAACCGAAAGGGCAGTCGCACCGGAGCTGTAGGTAAAGGAACCGATGTCGATCCCAATCCCGATGTAATCCAGATCGGGGCTAAGAATATTGGCCCGGTGACCGGGACTCTCCATCAACAGCCTGTGCAGGTTTGCAACATCGTCGCGATAGCCTTCTTCGCCCCGCTCTGACTGGATGGCGAGGTTTTCCGCGGTGCGCCAGCTGCCCGACAGATCGAAGTCCGCAGCCCGAATGCGTTGTGTCGGAGACGTGTCATCAACGCCCGTATGGGAAAACACATTGTTCTCCAGCATCCATTCCGAATGATCATCCGCAGATTGGTTGAGGTTCGTTTCAAGCTCAAAGAGGTCCAGATTGAGTGCAGATCGTTCTTGGTTGACGAGTTCCAGCATGTAGAGTTCTAAATCGGTAGCATAGACCATGGGCCGTCTTTTCCTTTTACATGGGCGCCGGAAAAGAAAACTCCGGAACACGAAAGCTGTTGGGGAACCTATTGGTTGATTGGGTCGCGATTACGGCCTGCGTGAGGAAATAGAAAGACGTCGCCGCAAGCGGTCCACACCCGGCGCGGAAATCTGCCACCTTCAGTTAAATTGGCAGTTTTAACTTAAGAATATCTTACCCCCCGGTTGTGTTCTTTGTCTGTGTCCGGACCCAGCCCAGGAACGCCAGGTCCGCATTGCGCAAGACGGCCTGCCCGTTGCGGTCCCAATAGCTGTGCCAATCGGCTTCCAGCGCGTAGACATCTACACCAGGCATCAATGCGCGTGCGGCCTCTAGCGCATCCACGCTCAGCTGCGGCGCACTGCCATGCTCTAGCACCACGGGACGGCGTGAGAAGACCATCAGATCACCGGGTTCTTCGAGCATGTCATAATCAGGGAGATGAGCCGCGCTGGCCATCTTGCGCAGAGCCGCGCGGAACACCCGCAGAGGGGCCGCAGATCCGGACTTCTTATGCAGCGTTGTGACACTTACCCGCCATTCGCGCTGTCGGCCACAATGCTTGCGTGCCAACTCATAGATGCGCCGCTCCAAGGGCTTGCGCAGGCGAAAATAGTCCCGGCTCAACGTCAGCACGGACTTGGTCTGCACAGCACGGAACAACCATTCGCTCAGTGTGACGCCGACAGAGATCATCCGCCCGCCCCGCGCACGGCGCTTGATCTCCCAGGATTCGATAAGGCCGAAACCCTGTGTCGTCTCAATCCCGCCAGTGGCCATATTCGTAGTGATGCGTGTCCCCGCCAGACGCTCGAACGCATCCTTCAGACGGGCATAGGCATCCCCGGATGTATCGCGGTTGGTCGCTACCAGCAGGTCGTGTGCTTTAAGAGTAATGTGGCGCGAAATTTTACGTCCTGCATTCACTGCCGCCATCAACTGACTGATGCAGAAAATGAGAATGTCCTTGTCATGGATTGTTGCCCGCCCTTTGACCGAGGGGATCACCTCGATGGTGGTCCCACCATGCGCATAGGACAAAATGCGTTTGTCGGGCCGGGTCGAAAGGGAGAAAATCGGATGCTCCATCGTGCCCAAGTCATCTTTGGGCGCTGCATCAAATACATCGCAGACGAAAAAATCTGCCGTAGGATGTCGGTCCGGCGACAAGCTGGATACAGGAATATCGGTCATGGCTGTCACCCTGCCTGCAGGTGCGCTGTCGCACCTTGTGTCACTGCTCGCCCGAGGTTGCGGATCATGTCGCCCGCATATCACTCAGATTATACTGCCCCGATTCTTTCGGGGTTTCAGTGACACCTAACCTAAAGTCATAGATACCCCCCCGTCCAGAACTGCTATCGGGGGACCAGAGTCATCTTTTCGGGGGATCAGAGTCATCGTATCGGGGGTTCAGAGTCGGAGAGCTTGGAAAAAACCGGGGCTTACCCTTTGGTTTTAAACATTTAAACGAAGGTAGAATGTCCCTGTAACTGTATTATAACCAAATATAACTGAAAAAATTTCCAAATTGCCTCAAATATGTCCCATCCTACAGACTGATACCGCCTTATTTTCTCAGAAAACTCTGACGATGTAGCATCTTTAGTTTCATGTTCGCTCTTTTATGGTACGGTGCCGGAAACGACGCACATTAGGAGCATTCATGCCACCCGAAACAGCGGGCCATCTGCCCCCCTATTTCCACATCGACCCCGATCAGGCCAATGCAGCACTGGGTACACCGACCACCACAGAAAACTTTAAAAAGCTGGCGCATGCTTGTGACACTGGCCGACAGGATCTGCAAAACCGCGGCTTACAGGGGGAAAGCGGGCGAAGCTTGCGTCGGTTCTCGACCTGGGAAATTACCCGTTACCTAATCCCCGTCGCCACAGGTCATTTTCGCCGAGTGCTCAAACAGAACCCCGATTTGCCGCAAGGGATTTCCGAAACGGCGGGCGGCGCCAAGTGGTTTACGCTTGATGAAGTTCAGCGCCTGCGTGCGCATTTCGGCAACGAGGGGTCCAAAGCAAAAGAATACTTGCCCTACCGCCCTAAGGGTTTGCCCGCCAAGATGGTCGCCGTAGCCAATTTCAAAGGGGGAGTCGGCAAGACCTCGACGGCGGCGCATCTGGCCATGTCCGCGGCCCTTGATGGCTATAAGGTGCTGGTGGTTGATCTGGACTCCCAAGGCTCCATGACCTCGATCTTTGGCGGTGCGGTCAAGGACGAATGGCAGACAGTGTTCCCGCTAATGGCACGCCACTACGCACTACAGTTGCGTTTGGAGAACCAGCGCCGAATGGACCGCGGCGAGGGGCCTTTGCCGCTTGATGATACGCTTACCGAGGCCTTGAAGGTCGATAGCAAAAGCCTGATCCAGAGCACTCACTGGCCCAACATCGACCTCATCGGCGCGCAGCTCAACCTTTATTGGGCCGAATTCCAAGTGCCGGTCTGGCGCATGCAGGCGCGTGGTTGGAAGCTGTGGGATGCGCTGACGGATATGTTCGCAGCTGACGGCGTGCTGGACGACTACGACGTGATCTTTCTCGATACCCCCCCTGCCCTTGGCTATCTGACAATCAACGGGCTGGCCGCCGCTGACATCCTGCTGGTGCCGCTTGGGGCTTCGTTTCTGGAATTCGACAGTACCGGTCGGTTCTTTGACATGTTGCATGCCACCTTCGGCTCCATTGAGGAGGCTGAGAATATGGCAGCCCGAGCCCTGGGGCGCGAGGGGCTTAATTTCGAATGGGACGCGGTGCGCGCGGTGGTCACTCGGTATGATGGCGCGCAGCAGGCAGAACTTGCTGCATTAATGCAAAGCTATCTTGGCACCGCTCTCTCGCCGCATCGACAGGATTTCACCGCGCTGATCGGACAGGCTGGCGAACAGGTACAGGGCATTTACGAAGCCGACTACCGTGATTTTAACCGTGAGACCTATGTACGCGGTCGTGAAACGTTTGATGCGACCTACGCCGCATTCAAACAGTTGCTGATCGGAGCCTGGAGGCGAGACGAACTGGCTTCCAGAGACACCGGTGCGCAGGTTGTTTAATGACCATGCGGACCTTTTGCCGAATGTTTAAACCTCACGCCGATCCTCGCCCGGCCCCCGCAACAGGAGACGCCCCATGGCCAAACGCAAACGCTTGACCCCCGCCAACCCCGATTTCTTGAATCCTGATTTCTCCGTGAGGGCGCCTGAGACGAAATCCATGGCGCCCTTGGGGGGTATGCGCGCCCCAATCGCGGACGTCGCTTCTGAAGCCTCGGCCACAGCTGCTTTGCAGGAAGTAAGCCGCGAACTGCATGAGGCGCGCGCGCAGGGTCGGATGATCGCCGCCCTGCCGCTGTCTGCGATCCGGCTTGATCACTTGGTGCGCGACCGGATCGCACATGATGACGATGATATGGCGGCCCTCGTTAGCTCTCTGCGCGACCGCGGCCAGCAAACCCCGATCGAGGTCGTGGCGCTGGCAGAGGGTGGTTACGGCCTGATCTCAGGGTGGCGGCGCTGCACGGCGCTGATGCAACTTCATGCGGAAGGTCACGGCGACGGCACTGTGCTTGCGATTGAGCGCCGGCCCAATGATGCCTCGGATGCCTATATCGCGATGGTCGAGGAAAACGAGATCCGCGTGGGTCTAAGCTACTTTGAGCGTGCCCGTATCGCCGCTAAGGCCGTGGAACAGGGTGTGTTCGACACTGAAAAAAGGGCATTGCTGAATCTTTTCGGAACGGCCTCCCGCGCCAAGCGATCCAAGATCAGATCCTTCCTGACGATTGTCGGTGCCCTTGATGGCGCCCTTCGTTTTCCGCAGTCCATCGGAGAGCGTTTAGGCCTGCAACTCTCAAGCGCATTAGAGCGTGACACGGATCTGGGGGCGCGTCTACGGGCTGAACTTCAGGACGGGCGGGTGGAAACGCCAGAGGATGAGATGCAGCTTCTGACGCAGGGGCTCGCAGTAGAATCAGACTCTAAAGACCGCAAAAATACAACTGCCCTGCCAGCGTATTCCGAGCGGGACCTACGCGACGGCCTGCATGTGCGCGTGTACAAATCAGACGGTCGGATCGAGCTGAGTGGCCCTGCCCTTACACCTGAATTGCGCGCCCGTCTGTTGCGATGGCTTGGGAGATCTTAACAAAACAGGCTCTATCCGTCAGGATAGAGCCTGTTTTAAATGTTTCGCGCGCGAAACATTTCTCTATTTCAGCAAAGATGCCAAGTAGGTACCGTAAGTATTCTTAGCGTATCTTTCAGCCAGCTCAGCCAGTTCGGAGCGGCTGATCCAACCCTTCGAAAACCCGATCTCTTCGGGGCAACCCACCTGCATACCTTGACGGCTTGATAGAGTTCTTACGAAGTTGCTCGCGTCAAGAAGGCTTGCGTGGGTGCCCGTATCGAGCCACGCATACCCTCGGCCCATTTGCTGCACTGTTAGGCTGCCATCATGCAAATAGCTTTCCAGCAAAGCGGTGATCTCCAGCTCGCCGCGCGCGGAGGGTTGGACCTTGCGTGCGCGTGCAGGCGCCGTACCGTCGAGGAAGTAGAGTCCAGTGACCGCGTAATTCGATGGTGGTACTTCCGGTTTTTCGATGATCGAACGCACCGTGCCATCGGGAGCGAAATCAACCACTCCATAGCGTTCCGGATCATGCACGCGGTACCCAAATACGGTCCCGCCTTCCTGCTTATTGTCTGCCTCGGCCAATTGCTCGGGCAGCCCATGGCCGAAGAAAATATTGTCGCCCAGAACCATCGCGCTTGATGCCCCGTCTAGAAATTCTTCAGCTAGGATATAGGCCTGCGCCAGCCCATCAGGTGAGGGTTGTTGGATGTATGTGATCTGCAGTCCCCACTGGCTGCCGTCTCCCAGCGTGCGCTGGAATTGGTCTTGATCCTGTGGCGTGGTGATCACAGCAATCTCGCGGATACCCGCGAGCATCAGGACCGACAAAGGATAATAGACCATCGGCTTGTCATAGATCGGCAAAAGCTGCTTGGAAACGCCGACGGTGATCGGGTACAGCCGCGTGCCCGACCCGCCAGCCAGAATGATGCCCTTGCGTGCCTTCGTGCTTTGGTCCGTCATAATAATAACTTTCTTACAATCTGTGCCAAATTGGCTTTCCAAATTGGGGGGGATATCCCGAAGTCAGACTCTAACGCTGAGCAGTCGAGCCTTGAGTTAAGGGGACGTGTGGCCGGTGTCGGGTAGTCGCATGTGGGGATTCCAGTCACGTCAACCTTACGCCCCGCCGCAGCAAATGTTTCGCGCGCGAAACATTTCCAACTCGTGGATGGCGTGCCAGCGTAGTGATAGGTGCCGCCGCTTTGGCCTGTGCGCATTGCCCGCGCCATATCTAGCAAAGCCGCTGCGATGCCGGCTGCGGGGGTCGGGCCACCGATTTGGTCATCGACCACACTCAATGCGTCGCGTGTCTCTGACAGGCGGAGCATCGTTTTGACGAAGTTGTTGCCATGGGCCGAGAACACCCAAGACGTGCGTAGGATCGCATATGCCCCGCCGGCCTCGCGCACCGCCTCTTCGCCCGCAGCCTTGGTGCGCCCATAAACACTCAGGGGGGCGATCGGGTCATTGACCTGCCACGGGTCTGTGCCACTGCCGTCAAACACATAGTCGGTCGAGACATGTAGGAACGGAATACCCAGATCCGCGCAGGCCTGCGCCATGGCGGCGGGGGCCTGCGCGTTGATCATCTGGGCAAGGTCGGGCTCCTCCTCGGCGCGGTCTACGGCGGTGTAGGCTGCCGCATTAATCACCACATCGGGGCGGTGCTCTCTGATCGCGGCTGCACAGGACGCCGGATCGCTCAGATCGGCAGCGTGACGGTCCAGAGCTGTGACATCGGCTTGCAATTGAAGCTCAATGGCGACTTGGCCGGTCTTGCCAAAAACGAGGATCATCCGGTCTTCCCCAGACGCTCGCCCACGCCATCGCGGGCCTGTAGCGCGCGCCACCAAGTTTCATTATCCAGATACCATTGCACGGTTAGGGCAAGGCCTTCCTCGACGGTAACGGAAGGATGCCAACCCAGCTCGGTGTTCATGCGGGCAGGGTCGATAGCATAACGCGCATCATGGCCGGGGCGGTCGGCGACGAAGGTGATTAGGTCCGCATAGGTGCCACTGTCGCGGGGGCGCTTTTCATCCAGGATCCCACAGATCGTTTTAACCAGCTTCAAATTGGTGCGCTCATTCTCACCCCCGATGTTATAGGATCGGCCCAGCTTGCCTTTCTCCAGCACGCAGAAAAGCGCGTCGGCGTGATCCTCGACATAGAGCCAATCGCGGATGTTAGCGCCGTCGCCGTAGATCGGTAACGGCTTGCCCGCCAGCGCGTTCAGGATCACCACGGGGACCAGTTTTTCAGGGAAATGGTAGGGCCCGTAGTTGTTAGAGCAATTGGTCAGGACCACGGGAAGCCCGTAGGTTTCGGCCCAAGCGCGCACCAAGTGGTCGCTTGCGGCTTTAGATGCGGAGTAGGGGCTGCGGGGATCGTAGGGGGTGTCTTCGGTGAACATGCCTGCGGGGCCCAGCGACCCGAAAACCTCATCCGTCGAAATGTGGTGAAAGCGGAATGTGTTGGGCCGGCCCTGCGCGGTCCAGTAGGCGCGCGCGGCTTCCAGCATGTGATAGGTGCCGGTGATGTTAGTTTCGATGAAATTACCCGGCCCATCAATCGAGCGGTCGACGTGGCTTTCGGCTGCCAGATGCATGATTGCATCGGGTTTGTGGGTCTCTAAAATGCGGTCCAGCGCGGCACGATCCCGGATGTCGGCATGCTCAAACGTATAAAGAGGGCTGTTGGCCACCTCGGCCACGTTATCAAGGCAGGCGGCATAGGTCAGAGCATCGAGATTGACCACCCGATGCCCCCGCGCCACAGCAAGCCGCACAACTGCCGATCCGATGAAGCCAGCACCGCCGGTTACAAGAATTTTCATGTGTCCTGGCCTTCGAAGCTGAATGGTGTGTCGATATCCGCCAGCCGGGGCGCTTGAGCATCCTTTGCCGAAAGCCGTGGCGCGTCTTCGCCCAATCCCCAGTCGATCCCGATATCAGGATCATCATAGCGCACGGCAGCATCGCAGTCGGGGGCATAGTAATCGGTGCATTTGTAGATAATCTCAGTGTCGGGTGCACGGGTCACAAACCCATGCAGGAAACCCGCAGGGATCAGCAGTTGCTTACCGTTCTGCGCCGAAAGCTCGACGCCGACCCATTGAGCATATGTCGGGCTGCCGCGGCGGATGTCGACGGCCACGTCCAAAAGTGCCCCACGCCCGCACCGTACCAACTTGGCCTGTGCATGGGGGGGCTTTTGGAAATGCAGGCCCCGCACTGTGCCCGCCGCCTCACTGAGGGAATGGTTGTCCTGCACGAAGTCATAATGTAGGCCAGCTTGCTCCATCCGCGCCTTATTCCAGCTTTCGGAAAAAAAGCCGCGGGCATCTCCATGGCGGGCCGGGGTCAAAACAACGACCCCCGGCAATGCTGTTTCTTCGATCTTCATCGGGAAATTCCTTGAACTTGAAAACCTGGACCTTCTTGCCAGATTGGGGTCAGAAAGCAACCCGAAGTGCCGGGAGCGGCCTGCTGTGTTTGACTTGGCAGAAGAACTATGACCAGAGCCACACGGAGTTTCAGGCTGGAGATATACTTAGGATGCAAACCACGCTGCCGCCCCTGTCACAGCGCCTTGTAGCAGTTGTCGTGACGTACAA
>Ga0098054_1001652_pt1 | contig 11009 bp, 14 predicted proteins | sample 16_taG_FD_75048 | JGI IMG/M metagenome (GOLD analysis project Ga0098054, IMG submission 75048) | Marine viral communities from the Subarctic Pacific Ocean - 16_ETSP_OMZ_AT15313 metaG | ecosystem: Environmental > Aquatic > Marine > Oceanic | place: Pacific Ocean | collected 2015-01-18
CTTTGCTTCTTCATCACAGACATCGCCCCAGTCACCAGCAGAGTGACGAGCAATTATCTTCGGCAATAACCGATGAGCCTTGTCGCCAAGGCGTTGCTGTAGGTTGCTGGTAGCAACAACAGTCCCTAACTCAAAGGCAGTTCCAGTAACGACAACTACTTCGTTGCCATCAATCTCTTCTTCTCTAGTCATTCGCTGATCTCTCCTTATAAGAACAAGCAAGGTCCAGAATCCCGCAAGGAATCCGTAAAGAAAAAACAATCCGTTGTAGACGAGCGTCACTGGCCCTCCTCTTTGCTTTCGTTTCTTTCTAGGAAAGCCTTGTGCAGATCGACAATGGAACTGCGAAGGTGTGCGATCGAATCGGTGTTAAAGGTGTTGGCTTCAGATCCTATCTGCTGTTCGATTTCCCCAGACAGTAAGAAAACAAGCTGATTCATCTGAGACATTGCGCTCCACAGCTCAGCGATGTCGCTCTTTGAGGCAAGGCCGCGAAGTCCTGACCGGCCATTGTCACGCCGCTTGGCGACAAACTTCACTCCGACCTTTTCAAAAGCCATGACGATGGCTCTTTCATTTGCCGCCGGAAACTTCTTTGCAGCCCAGCGAATCGCTGCCCTTTGCTGCTTAGGGATCTCCTCTTTGTGGTTCTGTATGTAGACGATCAAATCTGCAAGAACCGTGAGAGTTGTTTTTTTGTGTCCTCTCCTGCTTTTCTTTGCTTCTACGCTCATCTCTACTAACTCCTTAAAAGAATCACTTGAAAACCACATGGACTATCAACATAGCCATGACAAATAGTGGCAGAGCCACAACAACAATGGGTGCTAGTGCGACACCAGCTACAAACAGGCCAATCAGGATAGCGGGCCAAAAATCCGGGCAGTCATCGTCCATGATTACCCCTAAAAGATTTGAGCTGAGGCGGGAAGTGTTTCCTGCTCCCGCTTGACACGGACATTGTCTGCGACCTGCTGCATTTCACCGAGTCGGGACTCGCAGCGATCAGCAGCCAACCTTAAAGACATGGTTGTCTTCTCGATGGACTCCCTGGCTGTATTTATGGCGCGGGACATGGACTTACTCGAACATTCGTCGTACCCGCTACCCTCCACTAAGTCGATGTAGCCCTCCGCTTGCTCCAGCACTATTGATACTTGCTCCTCGGTGGCATCCGACGCTACGTCGCCTGCATTGCCCCTCGGCTCAACTGTGACCTTAAAGTGCAAGCCAAACTGCCTGAAGTATTTCTTGTATGCTTTAGTCGCTGCTTTCTTGAAGTCGTGAAAGCTAAGATCTTTCGGAACCCTGTAAAGGTGACTGTCGAAGTAGATGCGGGGGCTTATGTCGCAGTCACTGTCGTTTTGCCTGTTGAAAGCCCTCGACAGTTCGCGACTGAAGCTAAAAGAAAGGATCGTGTCTCTATGCTCAGGCTCAAACTCCTTGCTGATTTCATCTGTCAGAGCCTTCCCAATCTTGCCTCCGTCCTTGCTGTGGAATTGGTAAGAGTCGTACTTGCCAAGTTCCAATATGCCTATGGTTTTCTCCACTACGCAGCAGTCACCACCCTCCACATATGGAACCTTCCTCGCTTCGGCCCTAGCAAAGACCCTTCGTGTGCCGCGACGATTTCCATTTTGCCAGTCGAGTTCAACACCTGTTATTTCAAAACCGTCAGGTGCTTCGATGCCTAGCTCCTTCGCAATGTCAACGGGATCATTCGACAGTCCATCTAAATAAGTTCCGTATCTCAGGTAACGGTTGGCATATTCGACCTCACTTCTCAACACTCGGTTGACGACAGTGGCTTTCGTCTTGACATCAGCATCTTCAATGTCCAGATCAGTCAGGCCGTCAGACCTGAACATGAGTGTGTCGCCGACCTTCACCTCCAGCGGCTCCCAATGGTCATTTATCTTGTGACCCTTTATGTTCTTTCGAGACAGGTCATTACTGACCTCGAACTCCACAACGAAATGCTTACAGCTACTCATAATTAACAACTCCTAAGAAAGAAACGGTCGGTGTCACATCACTCGCCACTGCCCGTCCAGCGGGGCAGCTTGATGCAGGCAAAGGGGAGTCGAACCCCAACAACTCCAGAGGCCTACCAAGGTGCCTGCACACCACAAGCTCTACTGCTGGTAGATCTCGATCTCCTTGATGTGTGACGGGACTTTGAAGTAGCTTCGGTAGTTGCTGTTCCTAGTAATGGCAGCCACCATTGGTACTTTTCGCGACGATGGGTAGTCGGTTTCGCCATCGGTAACACATATGAGCAGGTCGCAGCGGTTCTTAGTGTCGTTTGCAACCTTGTCGCAGACACCACCCATGTCTGTTCCGCCGCCACCCTTGAGCTTGACCTGCTTGATACTGCTTACTTCATCTTCCCACTTGATGGAGCTATCAGCCGCCACTACACGAACCCTTCCCAGTCGCATGCCCTTGAGGGCAGTTTCAACCATGCCAGATGCAAGGCTAAGGTCTGACTCACGCATCGAGCCGCTGGTGTCAACAACGATTGTGACATTGGGGCTTGGGTTCTCGTATGATGGATGAATAAGCTCCTCGCTTTGCCTTCGTCGCGAGGGCTTTCTGTAAGACGGAATGTCGTGACCATGAGACACCTTCTCTGCACCATTCTTGACAGCCATACGAAGTAACTGAGCAGGGCTGGCCTTTGGCCTCGTCGGTCTTGCGCCACGGTTCCTGCCTTCGCTGCCGTGGCCCCTGCCGCTGCCTTCCAAGAAGTCATCACCGAGGGAGTCAAGCTCGTCGGAGCCAACGCCCTGACTGTCACTGCCTTGGTCGCCTGAGTCGCCGAACGTCTGCTCTTGGAAGTCATCCTCCCACTCTCTTTGCTCACCATCGCCAGAACTGCCTGTCTTTCTTCCGTCAACAGAAAGGTCGCCATCTTGAGTGGCTTCGCCTGGAACGCCTCCCTCGACGCCTCCTGTGCCTTGCCCGACATCGCTCTTGCCTTCGTCAGGCGACTGCTGCTCCTGCTCCTCTAGCTCCATGGCATACTCCTTGTCATACAAGTGAGTAAAGTATTCTTCTAAAGACAGGCCTCGACTTAGAATCTGTTGGTTCTTGACTGACACAGCTTCCCTTGGGTCAGTTGCCGAATTAGAAATATCCTGACGCTCTCCATCGAGAAAGTCCCAGACAGCGAAATCCGCTGCGACGTTCAGCTTCTCTTGGATGTACCTTCGATGCGCACCCTTAGAGTGACCAAGGATTGACTGACCCCTGACAGGGTGCTTGAGCAGGCAGTGAACCAAGTCCTGCTTGATCGCAAACACTACCTCATTGAAGTCAACGCCTTGCAGCCATTCAGGGTCGTAGTAAAGGCGAAGGTGGCTGTCCAATGCCACAGTGCCAATGCCATCCTTCGGCCTTGGCTGTATCCGCAAGAGGGTGGTGGCAAGCCTAGGCCACTCTAGTACACACGTTCGTATCGCTTCTGTTATCAAACTTCTCATCAACTGAACTCCTTGAAAGAAACTAAAGACTCATCAGGCGAGAGTCAGGAATCGAACCTGAACGTAGATCACCAGATCACTCGCTGGTCGGCAGCTATTCGGGAGCTACCCGACATTCCAACCTCGACACAAAGGGAGCGTCATCGCATCGAACGACGATCTGCACCCACCAGAACCAGCACCACGAAGTAAATGCCGGGAAATTGCTCCGGCTGTCTCACTCCCTGCTAAGCACACAGGCTTTAGCTAGTTCATTGAAACCGAAGCAGCCTCATTGCGAGATCGAGTACGCTCAGTGTCACGGACTTTCTCTCGGTACTCCTTGGGCTTGAGGCTCAGCATCGGGGCTGTGGCAGCATTAGCAAGCTCAGGATTGCATCGGTGAAGCTCATCAATGAAGTCCATGCCCTTCTCGAACACGACCTCAGGATTAGTCGCAACCTCAGATTGATTGCGAGCGTGAGCTACAACGCCACGGACAATGGCATGGGCTGGAGCAAACTGCCTAGGCAGGTTGAGATTCTTGGGGTCGTTGAACAACTCAGCAGCAGACGGGAAGTCTAGGGTGTCATACCATCCCATGAACTCTTGAGCTGGGCCTTCACCAACAAAGCCAGCCAGGATCTTTGTTGCTGTGTGCTTGGATGCACCCACTGACTCGGCAGCACCAAGGTTCACGGCGGCGTTGTACCAGCTACGCTTACTGCGCCAAGGCTTGCTGCGTTCAGCGTCAGTCTTGGGGTAGGTGGAGTGAACGTCAAAGTGCGAGCGACCATCCGCATCTTCGCCGAACATGGCAACCATGTTCATCCACTTGGTGCGATACTCGCTCCAGTTGTCGGGCAAGACTGGAATCGACGGCTCTGGGAACTCGCCATTCTTTAGGCCCTCGAAGTAAGTCTCACTGTCAGACTCCCAGTCAAGCATGCACATCCTGTTGACCACTGGAGCAGCCAGTTCGTTGTGGTCAGTGGCAAGGTCAGGAGGGTTGCCGACTGCCACGACTATTGCGTTTTCTGGTGGGTTGTTGAGCCACACCTCTTGGTTGGCAGCTTGGACCGCTCTGGAAGCGTGAGGAAACTCGTCAAGGCAGACAAAAGAGTTGCCGTGAACAGCCTCAAGCATGACACGAGACTGGATGTACTCAACGCACTCATACTCAACACCGTCGATCACCACCTTACCGATTCGAGGCATGCCGGCAACATCCTCTGGCACTTGAGTTGCCAAGATGTGCTGGAAGAAATTCCTTCTCAGCAAGGCTGCAAAGGCCTGCATCCAAGCGGTCTTTGTGTCTCCGGGGATACCCTCAACGTAAGGGACACCCGAACACGCTTGGGCTGCGATTGCGAGATGCCAGTTGGTTTGCTTGCTTGTGGTCATATCAAACTCCATTGGAAAGAAACTAAAAGAAGTCACAGTGACTTCTCTGCTACCCACTGTGTAATAACAGTGAGTAGATGAGAGATCACAGTCGGTCGTCACTGCACTCGCCGGCACCCGTCCAGCGGCGGCGTAGCCTTAACCAAATAACTGATCCATAGTGTCATCAAGATCAGACTCAGAAGGAGTCTCGATAGGATCTGATGTACCTGCCTTGAGGTGATTGCGAACAATCCGCATTTCTTCGCTTCCCATGTCCATGCCAAGGGCTGCGGAGATGTCCTTCATGGAGTTCGCTCTCTCGTCCATGGACATAAGCGTAGTAGCAAGCAGGAACTTTAGCTGGGCGCACTGAGATCCCACCTTGGATACTGTTTCGAGAACCGAGAGCAACCCAAGCAGCGAACCTAACTTGGGGTCAGTTCCAATCACATCATTGGTTTCAGCAAGTTTGTCGTCCCCAGACGATCCGTCCAAACGCTTTGCGATTTCATCAAGGAAGCCAAGCCCCTCAGTCTTGACGACTTCGTGGATTGCATTGGTAATCTCGTTCTTGGTTCTGTCCTGCACGACATCCAAGAACTGCTCGCAAAGCAGAAGGGCCGGTATGGTACACGCAATGGTGTCATGGCCCTCGAACCGACTCGCAACCTTGGCGGCAGATTCGCATGACCAATCCTTGATTTGCTCAAGGGTTGGTTTTTCGCTAAGCATGGGGAACACATCTTCGTGTTGGTTATCACTCATAGTAAACTCCGTAAGAAAGAAACGATGGACCGGCGTCACTGCACTCGCCGACACCCGTCCAGCCAGCAGTATCAATGTCTTGATGACAAGTAAGGTCAGTCTCTATATCTTCAATAGCGACATAACGTATTTCATTGTTTCTTCAACATGATCCGGCCCACCACAATGCGGACAACCTTCAGTGCCGCATGGGTATCCAGACCACATCTCGTTCTCGCAGTAGGCGTAAGTGATCTCATGCCTGACGGGGTGAAACTTTTTAGTCCATCCACCTCTACGTCCTCCGTGAGCATCAACCCACCTTCTCATATGCAATCCTTTGGCGAGCATCTGTTTACATTCAGAGCAGTTGCCAAATCGCCTGATGAGTTTGTTGCCTTTGAAGTGTGCGTACACTAGCCTCATTGGTGCCTCCATCCTCTTGGGTGGTACGGGGACCTTGGCTTTCTAGGGCCAGCGTCCATTAGGTGTGGGTAGTCCGTCCTTAGTCGCTCTAGCAGCTCCTCGGACTCCTTTAGGTGGTTACGCATTGAAGCAACCTTGCCCCTTGCTGCGACCTTTAGCTGTTCCAAGTCCTGCTTGGCAGGCTTCGCTGCACTGAACCAGCAGATCGCATAGCCAACAGCTTGGCCTGCGAGACACCAGATCACGATCTCTGTGTTGATTAACTTCAACCATTCCATAGCTAACTCCTTTGAATGAAAGAAACAAAACGACCAGCCGAAGTCGGCCCATTGCTGAACAGGTTGGCTGCCCACAATCAGTGGATTGACGGAACGATCCATGCTTTGACTTCAATAGTTTCCCATCGCTTGGAGTCGTGATGAGATTGAGTGACTAGCAGTGTGTAAATGCCAAGCTCCTGAATCCAAGGAGCAGCGTTTTCATCTACGTTGCGGATGAGAACCCTCCCGATACGGCACGTCACCAGATTGCCAAGCATTTTCAGAAGTTCATGTTCGGTTAATGGTTGCTTCAAGCGACCATCGTCGTCGGCTTCGCCAACTCCCATCTGGATAGTGACGGATTTTTCTTCGACCAGCTTTTCTGGACGATCCATAAAACAGCAACGCATTGCATTTCCTATTGTTGGTGGTAGAAACAAAACGACCCGCAGCCCAGTGGCTACGCGATGGAGACTTCGGGTATCAGTTGCTTGAGCAACGACAGTCTCTCTAAGAAAGTGCTACGCCCAAGTCCGGCGTGCTTTGCCTGCTCTGGACGAGAGGCATCGGGGTACATCGTGGCAGCTTGAGCCGCCCGAAGAAGGCTATCTTTGATACGTTCGTTGTCAAACGATTCGATAGCTGGATGCGATGAGATCTTGGCAAACATCGCAATGGATGCCACCGAATGATCTACGCCAGTCCCTTGCCGGTGACACTCCTTGGCTTCGAGCTTTGCATGCTCAGCCTGATAAGTGTGGCGAGCCGTAGAGTCAGGCCGCCTAGCGCCAGCACCTTGGTTCCCATGCTCAGCCCAGTTGCGAGCCAGCCTGCGAAGGACTGTGTACCAAGGGTGCTTAGGCCAGTCCTTGAGGTCGTCATCGACCAGCGTTCCGGCTTCGTCCAGTGGTGGCAGGTGAGTAACCTCCATGCCACTGACTTCGCAATCGACGTAGAGCATGGCCGATAGGAAAGCCAGCCTTACATCGCTAAGCCACGCCGCCAGATACCTTCGGGAGCCTAAGTGTTTCAGCCCAAACTTCTTGAGCTTCGGCATGGCATCCCGCCAGAGGCTTATGAGTATCTCATTCTCCTCATCGGTTCTGACGTAGCTAGGCGTAGCCGGAACAACCTTGTCATCCTCGGAGTCCCAAGTAGGCGGAGGCTCTGGCGGATCTCCGGGATACCAGTGTTCGACACCCGCAGATCCGACATCCCAGTAGCCACCCTTGAGTCCGATGCGGTACTGGTCGCTACGGCTAAGACCTTCGTACTCGTAGCAATCCTTGCGGATGTGGCTACTGTTCTCAAGCCACCATTCCATGCAGAACGAAGCAGGGAACTGTTCGATCCCTTCGTCCCGTAGGAAAGCCTGGACTTGAGCAGGCCAAGGGAAGCTAGCGTCAGCGTCCGGCTCAGGAGGGGCCTTAGGGCAAGCCAGTGGCTTCGGCTCTGGAAGTGACATCTTCTGTTCAAGAATGGACAAGCGTTGAGCTTTGTCTGCTTTGAGCTTGCTGTCCCAGCCGGGAACAAGCCAGTATTCATCAGGGTATTCCCATTCAGGCATACCCACCTCAGCCTTGAAGTCTGGATCGGGATAGTCCCAAGGTTCCAGACCACAAGGCTCGTCATTGTAGTCATCCATTGTTCGCTACCCCTAGTTGGCGGAGATGGTGATAGCGAAGTCAGAAGCCCGCTGCTTAGCGATCTGGACTTCCTTCGTTGTTGAGTTCCGAGCAGGGAAGCTATGGGAGCTTACCCGTTGCCCATTGTGGAACAGGATGACCTCGTAACCGCCACGACCGTAGTCGTAGCTGATGATACGAGCTTCGCTGATAGGCAGTTGAACCCCGCTAATGATGCGTGGCTTAGCCTTGGTCGAAGCCAGCTCTCGTTCGACGTAGGTCCGAAAGCCTTTGTTGACCGAAACGACCGTAAGCCGTGGCTCAACCTGCTTGCAGTGGCTATAGAACCGGCGGTACTCATCAGACCCAAGAGCGAAGCTCTCAAAGTCAACGCCATCCATTGCAAGGTCGTCCATGATCTCGTGAACGATTCGTACTTCGCGGTCAATCTCGTTGCTGTAAACCGACATAATAAACTCCGTGGTAGGAAAGAAACGCCGACATCCGGTCGGGCTGCTGCACTCGCAACAACCCGTCCAGTGGCGGCAAAGGACAGTACCAGTGGTACTAATGCTCTGTGACAGTCACAGAATCACAGATTCAACGATGAATCCATGACTGCATGACCGAAACGACAACAGCCCCGAACCGTAGTGGTCCGAGGCTGCTGGTTGTGTAAGACGCGATCCCGTAGGGGCGTGAACCCTATAGAAGATCTATGGCTACTTCACGAAGTGTGAAGTGGAAGCAACAGTGGTAGTTAATATGGCCGGTTGCACTTGACGAAGCAGGGTGGTAACAGTCGAAGTCAGTTTCATCCGCTACCCGTCTGTAGCCGAAGTATTCGTAATACACTGGCGAAGCCACTTCTAAGCAGCCTTCGTAGCCTAGGGTTTCCATGAGCTTGTGAAGCTGGTCAATGCAAGACTTTGATAAGCGTTGTACGGCTTCGTAGAACGACTGCGCCCTAGCTTCGCTTGCGAAGTGAGTCTGTTGACGTAGGTAAGTGCGGCGGGGCTGGGAGTCAGTTGCATCGTCGATGGTGTGACTTGTGACGGTGTGATACCGTAGCGGCTTGTGACGTAGTGCCATGGTTGTGGCCTTTGTAGCTATGGGGCTGAGAGCGAGAAACGCTAAGAAAAAAAACAAATAAAAAAAAGCAGGCGGGGATTTCTCCCCGCCCACCTTCGCCGCTTAGGGCTACTCAGCAGCCCAGCCGCCTCGTGCTTTGACTTCGGCCATGACTTCGCTTGCGGAGAAGCCCGCCTCTTTAAGCTCCTTTGCATCGGCTCTGGTCATCTTCGCAGTGGCTTCGCCACTAACATTCTCGACCTTCGGCTTCGCCGACTTACGCTTCGGCTTCGCCGGCTCTTTGTAGTCGCCGCCTTTGTCAAAGGCTACGCCTTTGTCGGAGAGCTTCGCCGCTGAAGCAAGCATATCTTTGACCTGCTTCCGGTTCTTAGCTTCGCTAAAGAACTCCACGAAGTCCTGCATAGCTTCCCAGTCGAAGTTAGCGGCTTGGCCGCTGTACTGCGAAGGTACTACCCTAAAGCCCAGCTTCGCTGGGGCCTTGCCCTTTGCTGGCCAAGTCACTGGCGAAATCGACGCCAACTTAGCTTCGCCTTTGTAGTCCACACCAGCCTCGAACTCACATTTCAGATTAGCCATGATATTTCCTGTCATGGTTAGAGTAATTCCGTCGAACAGCGAACTGCTGCCGATCAACTGGCCAGCCAGACGCGATCACGCAGGGGCGCGTATATGCACGAGACGCTTGGAAACGCTGGTTTTGGGGCAGTTTTCGGACGGATTCTGCCGAGATCCATCGCACGATTCGCGTACATTCGCGCGATCGCACACCCGGGTGGTCGTCCCCCGGGTGCGTGTACGCATATATGTATATCCCACCCCGAGAACGCGAGACCCCCTAGTGCCAAATGGCAGAGAGGCTCTGTAACGCGCTGAGTGGCAAAGATGGCTCCTGGGCCGCGCAGATCATTTACGCGCGAGAGAGAACGCCTGAGAGGTGTACAGCGGTACACTTGCTCTGTTCCGCCCTCGTTGCAAGAATCTGAGTCCCACAACTAACTCCTGTGGGAAAGAAACGGCCATCCTGTTGCTTCGGCGGCAGGGTGGTTTTTTTATGCCTAGATGCATATCGCAGGTATTTGCATCTAAACTGCATTTGCTTGCATTTTATGCAGGGCATCTCGGCTCGCGGGGTCGCACTGAGAGATTAGCCAGCCATAAGCCAGCAATAAGTGACCGATGGTGTCAATCGGTTCACTATTTTCAATGCTGTCATTGCCGCTACAGTAAAAGCGGCTGACCGGAAGAAGGAGTGCGAGTCCCTCTTCCGATCATCTACAAGCCGATCCATATATAGGATGGAACGATCATGCAGACTGCCGCAGGAATCGTGGAGGATTCACGCACATACACCCTTGCTGGACTTGCTGAGTCCCTTGGGTACAAGCAACCACGCAGTGTGGAGAGGTTGTTGAGAGAGATCGAGTGTCCAGTCGTAGTGCTGGGTAACAAGAAACTCGTATCTGGACGACAATTTAGACTCGCAGTGGAGGGAAGGTTGGCATGTTTGCCCACATCCAGCGGTGGACGTTGATCCGCCGAGAGGGAGCAACCATCTATCAGCTTCGATATACGCTGAAAGATGGAACGGTCAGGGAACGATCTACAAGAGAATCGGTAAAGCGTAACGCCGAGAGGCGAGCTTTGGAGATTCTGAGGAAAGTTGACGAAGACGGTGCGCTCGAAATCTATGGATGGGACGAATTTTGTGCGAGATATGAGGCTGAGTACCTTGGTAACAGCCCCGCGAAGACAGTCGAAGCGTTCCGAACAGCGGTTACGAGGTTCAACAACCTCTGTCCTGTCCGGTTTGTGGGTGACATCACTAGCAAGGTCATGGTTACGTTTGCTGTTCGGCTTCGTGCTGAAGGTAAATCGGAGGCCACGATCCAATCTTACCGCGATCACATCATGGCATCGCTTGGTTGGGCCGAGCGTGTGGAGGTGATTGCAAGGAAACCGAACCCTCCGCGACTCAGGAGAGTGCCTACTGGTACTCGCGGTCGTGCAATCAC
>Ga0098054_1001661_pt1 | contig 10963 bp, 9 predicted proteins | sample 16_taG_FD_75048 | JGI IMG/M metagenome (GOLD analysis project Ga0098054, IMG submission 75048) | Marine viral communities from the Subarctic Pacific Ocean - 16_ETSP_OMZ_AT15313 metaG | ecosystem: Environmental > Aquatic > Marine > Oceanic | place: Pacific Ocean | collected 2015-01-18
CATAACTCTTTTTATCTCCCATGTCATCGCAGTATATCCCCAACTCCTTAACCATCTTCTTGTCGTATTCATCGGCTATCTCTTTAGCCTCGTCATAATAATCACCGATATCTATAACATGCCATACTTGTTTTTTATAGTCCCAGCCATACACATTGTAACCTACACTGTGTCTATCTTCGCATGGTATCATAAGTTCTCGCCACTCTCCACCGGGTACTCTTTCAGAGTTTGCTAAATATACATCATTATCATACACCGGCATGACAAAAGAGAACTTCGTTACTTTACGAGTTATGTATCTAGGCATCTTCTATTCCTCCTCAGTCTGGTCGTGCTTACGAATACTTTTATCTATTTCTTCCTGTAGTTTAACTATTCTTTTGTGAGCATTATTTAATTGCTCTTGAATATCATACACATTCTTCCTTAGAATATCTTCAGTAGTCATAATACTTAAATTATCATGTGTATTGTTCATCTGTTCCTCCTATCCGGGACTGTTCTAACAGTCTGTTTATGCCATACTATATTTAACTTGTCAATCATTCTTTTTGTTTTCGTTTTCATAGTAAAGGTCTAACTCCTTATCTAGATCAAACACTTCATCATAACGAGACTTGCTTGGCTTAATCCTCTGTTTGTATTTAGGTGTCCTCACCTCTTTAGCAATTGGGTTGAACCTAATCCTTTGTTTCCTACTAGGCTCTTTCATCTTCCTACCTTTCTCTATTAGTATACTATAGGACTTCTATAGGATAGTCTATATAATTATAATCTATTAGAAGTCCTATAGGAGACTATATAGTAGTGACTATTCTCTTGTCAAGCATAACAACCATGTTATTTTAGCATAGCTGCTATGCACTATACGCATACAACCATAAGGTGTACTTGTAACATACTCCTTTTGTTCTTTGTATTCAATAGGATACAGAGATACGTTAAGGTATTTAGTAGTGAGACAAGAGTATTTTTAGGCACGGCGACTATCGCCTGTGTCTGGTGTCGGGCCACCACTCTTGTCTCTCCCGAATTGAAAGTACAACCACCATCCTGCCTATCGATAGTCAAGAGCAAAGATTGTTAAAGGTTCAGTACTAAACCAATCACGCCCTTCTCTGCCATTTGTGCAAGGCATTGCAATTACACCCTATAAGCTGCACTTTCAAACTCTAACTTATGTATCATCATAACTCTCTTTATATCCCGATAGGATCATGCAGCAAGCTTGGTGAAAGCATCATGCTCAATCAATGCAGACACCTCAAACTCCCGCTTCAACATGCTTTGTGCTTTATGATCCCCGCCTGTATCATTCAAAGCAAAGGTATCTTCATGGCTGGCATAGTTAGTGAAGGTACTATACACAGTCCACAAGGTGTTACCCCTTATCGCTGCTTCAGAATGATATATTTCTAACATCTTAGGGGCTTTTCGTACACCAAACATAGCTCCAAACAATTCTTGTGCTTGGTGCTCTGATATAGTACGAGATGCCCATGCTTGGTACATCTTAGCCCTTTCATAGAATACTTCTAAGGACTGTTCGATTTCTTCTACGAAGGCATTCATATCGAATCGCTTTGTGTTCTTCCTTCGTACTCTATCGTATTCTCCTGTTATCGTACCGTTTGAACAGAAGAAATCAATCCCACCGAACAAACCGTTGTTACTGGTCAACCCATCAACGCCATGCCATGTGATATGACGCAACCCCATTTCGGTCTTGTGCTTGTAGGTAGTAATAGGAACCCGAATAGACGGGAACACAGTCTCCTGCAATGCCCAAGCACCATGTCTGGCAGTCTTGTACGTAACTTCCAGCCGGTCAAGATGACCAGCAGGTAGCATTTTCTGTAGCATGTCTTGCTGTTTCTTGAAGAAGGTAACGTGGGGAGTAAACCTTTCTCCCGCAAGTATCTCCTCGTTCCCAGCATTCTTAAATGGGTATTCATGACCAACGATACCTAGTCCACGGGTTTTGTTGCCCTCTGCATCCAAGGCATAGATAGCCTTCTTATCAGGGAACATATCAATATTGCCCCATGTCATAGGAATGTCTACTTTTGAACCTGTCAGGGTGAAAGGATCAGAAGCAGTTTCGTTGCTTAGATAATGTATATTCATATCATTCTCCTTTGTTGTGATAACCTATAAATAAAGGATCACATAACTTTTGTCAACCCCTTATTTATATTATTTTACTCACGCAACATTCCACTTCTTCTTCAACTCAGGGTGGTTGCTATCCAACCAGTATTCTATATACCGATTGAATTTGCGACCAAGGTTTTTGTTTCTAATTGCTTGTGCTTTCTTAGCTTCTCGCAATGTCAACTCATTATGATGCCTGAGTTTGCCAGACCATCCGCCTTGTCCAGCGTGGATGGTTTTGATTTTACCTAGACTTGCGTAGATATGTAGTGTCTGTATAGGCACCCCGAATTGCTTTGATGCCATCTTGAATGTCAACCGAATATCTTCCGGTGTCAGATACTTTTCTTCTGGTATACTGAATGTCTTAGTTTTCATGTGGTGTTCCTCTTCCTAGTGTTTCGGGTAACTTATGTTGGGGATAGTTTCATCCCAACATTTCCTACAAGGTCCGCACTTGCCTTCCCTTGTGTACGCTGTACATTCTTCACCTATATATTCAGTTCCAGGCTCATGTACTGTGCTGGTCAAGTGCCAGCGATTAGTAGCTTTGCCGTTCACTTTCGTACCGCTAACTCTTATAACAATGTTATCAGGTATAGTATCCTTGCCGTATTTCTTTACAAAATCATATAGCAATTTGGCTTCCTTCGTAGGCAACCAATACTTGACGCTTGGCGTAGCTTTTGCCACCTTCAAGATGTTAAGCAAATGCAGCAGGGATTGTAAGTCCCCAGCGTCATGCCATCTGAAGTATTCTTCCTTCGCATGAAGGATTAGCCGCACCATAGCCATAACCCAATGTTTGTGGTATAATGATGCTAATCGCTTCTGTTGTGATTTAGCTACACTAGGGAAAGTGTAGTTCCCCTTTAGTGCGTAGCATTCATAGCACACAGTACCTAATAGCTTGGCTAGGATACTGCCCACCTTGCAGGATACTGCCGGAATACCATATGACTTTCCAGGCATCTTGCTTGGATTGCCTAGTGTCCCGGCAATATCCCTTGCCGCTTTTAGCGTCATAGTCATTTAGTTTTAGTCTCCTTCTTAACCGTTGCATTCCTATGCCATTTAGACCAAGCAATCCTTTCGGCTTCCAGTCTAATTTTTAAGTCACGTATTTTCTTTTGTTTTTTAGTCATATCATATATTCCCTTTCCTTATGTGATATAGTAAGGGGGTCTTATATTTTCAAGGTCTTATTGTATAATACCCTGATCTGAGGACGGGAATGTGGCGTTTCTACGCTTTCTTCACCTCGTATATCCACAACAGCCTTGGCCCTTTTGTGAAAGGGTAGGCCGGTGTTATAGTACCTATAGACCTTGCCTGTATTTAGCACCCACCCACGAGCGGTGCGGTAAATGTTCCACCGGGACTTGTGCTGGCGTTCCCGGTATATATCAGCTGTTAAGGCTTTTAGTTTCGTTCTCATTTCGTTCTCCTATTGGTTGCAGTGTTTTAATACTACGCTACGCACTACCTTATACACGTAGTCCTTTTCCCAGTGTGGGAATACTTTGACCGCTTCGGCCTGGATGGACCGCATAGACCATCCCTTGGATGGCTTGGTCGTTTTGATAACTGCAATAGTGTAGTCTCTGATAGTATCCATAGATACCTCCAGTTAACATCCGCTTCGCATTAGGCAGGGTGGGACGGCACCCATATGTTACTCGATACTATGCAGGCGCAAGCTTCCGCTTGACCTTGTTTGCCATGGGCCTCGCAATATCAGCCCGGCTAGCATAGCCCAGCATGTTCCGCCAATGGCGGTCAATATGGTGCCGCTTTTGACGTGCGGCCCGCTTTTCCTTGCGAGACATAACAGCCTCTCCATCGCCCGCATTGGGGGGGCATCCCGTGGTCCGTATGACCCTTTTCAACTACACACTAAAGATAATGTTGTGCAGTGCAATATACAAGGGGTAAAATAAAATAAAATGAAATAAAATACTAAGCCATTGAAAACATTGGGAAACAAAATGCATGTTCCTATTCTGTTCCTTGTGTGCAGTGCAGCATAAGAAAGGGGGGGCGTTGTGCAGTGCAACATAAGGGGGGATGGTGCAGTGCAGCATAGTATGCGGCAGTGCAACATATTGTATGGTGCAGTGCAATATATAGGGATGCTATTGATATATAACAGGTAAACATATATCGGATTGATATACTCCGCCCGAACATATACCCGGCCATGCCCCCCCTTACTTGCGAGCCATTATCATTACACATAGGGAACGAGGCAGGAAAAGTGTACATATAAACATATCTTTATATCAGCCTACCCTAATGTTATATTAATTCCACAGTTCAGTACACGGGGACGTACATATAAACATATATATATATTAATTTGTTCTAATGTAAGGGGGGAAGGGAAGGGGCAGGGGGGGTAGTCCTACTATTATATACACAGATGCTCAAAATTTACTAATTTCAAACCCTTATGTGTACTAATATGTTGATTTAATTAAAGAAATAATAATTGGCAATCCTATAGTATACTATAAGTACCCTATAGGATAAAATAATAATAGAAATCCTATAGAATACTGTATAGGGTACTGTATAGGGTACTGTATAGGGTACTATATGGGGGCCGGTAGGTAGTTAATTACTATTATACACCTGAAACGGCATGTTGTCAAGTACTTTTTTCATCCTATTGGTAACCTATTGATTATATTAAACATTATTTTTAAGAAAAGTTGGGTAAAAAGACGTTGAAAAAAGTTTCTTACACACCTATAGTAACCTATTGATTGTATTAGAGTATTTTTTAGCATGTAAGTTTCTGTTAATCGTTGCTCAGTAACCGTATTTTTCCTAAAAAGAAAGCATAATTAAATCAATGACTTACAAAATAGTTAAATTTTATACTTGACAAAATCGTCAGGAGCGTTATAATATATATATATAAACTAAAAAAGGTTTTCTAATGCAAGCACTAACCAAGAAGACGCTTACAGAAAAACAAGAAGCTTTTTTGGAGCATCTTTTTACTTCTGGCGGCAATGTCATTGAATCTTTAGATATTGCGGGGTATCATCCTAGCTCTCGTAGCAATGTAATGCATTCTTTACGGGAAGAAATCATCGCCCGTACAAGAACACAGTTAGCAACTGCAACTGTGAAATCCTCTCGTAGACTAGAAGAGGCTTTAGATGCAGACGGCTCTATCCCTACAAGTCAAATGGAGCTAAGATTAAGAGCGGCTACAGATATTCTGGACAGAACAGGAATTAGTAAGAAACAAGAAATTGATGTTAAAGCAGAGATTGTGCATGGCGTAGTATTTCTCCCTCCTAAACAAGAAGAGATTGTTATAGAACATAATGAGTGATGAAGAAATAAAAAAGAAACGCTCTTATCACGTAAGTAGGAAAGTACAAGCCCAACGTAAGACACAAAAGCAAATTACTGCACAAAAAAATAAAGTAAAAGCGTTAGAGAAAAAGCTAAAGAAACAAAAAGATAATGTACCAAAGGATAAAGGCGTCTTAGATACAGAAAAACACGTAGTATCTGAAGATTCCGAAATTTTATTCAGGCCGAACGATGGCCCTCAATATACTTTCCTCGCTGCCCCTGAAAAAGAAGTACTATACGGTGGGGCAGCGGGTGGCGGAAAGTCCTACGCAATGCTAATGGACCTTCTTAGGTACGCTACTAATGGAAACCATCGTGCACTGCTTTTACGTAGAACTCTTGCTGAACTAACAGAGCTTATCGATAAGAGTAAACAGGTTTATCCAAGAGCTTTTCCTTCTGCCAGATTCAAAGAATCTACTAAGACTTGGGTATTCCCTTCTGGTGCTACTGCGCTCTTCAGTTATGTAGATCAAGATGATGATGTATACAGATATCAAGGACAATCTTTTAGTTGGATTGGTATAGATGAATTAGGACACTATCCAACACCGTATGTATGGAACTATCTTCGCTCTCGCTTACGTACTACTGATCCAAGTATTACTACTTATATGAGAGCAACAGCCAACCCCGGTGGTGTAGGGGGTTGGTGGATTAAGAAAATGTTTATCGACCCTGCCCCACCAGATGTATCTTTTCACGCTACTGATATTGATACCGGAAATGCACTGACATATGGTAAAGGGCATGAAAAAGAGGGACAAGCGTTATTTAGCCGAAAGTTCATCCCTGCTCGTTTAACAGATAACCCTTACTTAATGCAGGATGGAACATACGAAGCTATGCTTCTCTCTCTTCCTGAAGTACAGCGTAAAAGATTACTAGAAGGTGATTGGACAGTTGCTGAAGGTGCGGCCTTTAGTGAGTTCAGTCAGCAGATGCACGTAGTTGATCCTGTAGAAATGCCTTATAACTGGATCAGAATCCGTGCTTGTGACTATGGCTTTAGTAGTCCTTCTTGTGTTCTTTGGGGTGCAGTGGATTGGGACGGTTGTATCTGGATATACAGAGAACTGTACCAAACTAAGTTAACAGCAGAAAATCTAGCAGATACTATTCTTGCTTTAGAATCTAATGATCCCGATATGTACCTATCCGTGCTTGATAAGTCTTGTTGGAACAGAACTGGAACTGGTAGAAGTATAGCGATGACTATGATTGAAAAAGGTCTTCGCTGGATTCCTTCTAATTCAGATAGAATGCAAGGAAAACAAGAGATACACAAAAGATTACAATTAGACGATGCAGCACAACCTCGTATTAGAATCCTCAGTACCTGTACTAACTTAATACGAACCCTTCCTTCACTACCAATGAGCAAGACTAATAGTGAAGATGTGGATACCAAAGCAGAAGATCATGCTTATGATGCTCTTCGTTATATGTTAATGACACAACAAAGCAATAGACCTTTTATTCCTTCTTTCTTTAGAGGGGCGCAACAAACACACCAGATAAACGATCAAGTATTTGGATACTAGGAGAAGATACTTATGGCAGAAAAAGTTAAATCAATTGCAACACAGAAGCAAGAACTTATTGTAGAATTAAAAAAGCTTAGAGAGATCAAAAAGCCTTCTAAAGCAGAACGGTTGCGGAAAAAAGTTATTCAAACCAAAATAGCAGAAATGAATAAACAAAAGCTGGCAAGTGTTCGCAAAAGAAGTGAAGCGAGAAAGGCAGCAGCTCTTGATCCAGAACCAGGGATTTCTGTGGATTCATCTAATGCATCTAGCGGAACACAGGCCCCTAGTCCAGCCGCTTTAAAATACGCTTCTGAACAAGCCAAACAAAGAGCGGACAAAGCTGCTGCCAAAGCTGCTGCCCAAGCTGATGAGGCAGAAAGAGCAAGAGAAAATAGAGAAGCTGCTTATAGAAGTGCACCCAGAAAGCCTCAAACTCCTAAGCAAAAAGAGGCTGCTAGCAATAAATCTTTTGATACAGTTCCTAAACGTGAACTTCCCAAAGCTAAATCTAAGGATACTTTAGGAATGGCAGCGAAAGAAGGAAAGGCTGCACAAGAAAAAAGAGAAGCGGCTAAACGGAAAAGAGACTTACTTAGTGTAGACCCTGCTATTTCTAAAATTAATCCAACGGAAAGTCCTCCTGGATTTACAGCGGAACCTGAAGTAGCATCTAAAGCATCCAATAATAAAAAGTCTAAAGGAGACAAAAAATCCGACAATAATGCAGGAAATAACTCTACACAAGTAAAAGGCCTTGATCCTATTACTGCTGCAATGGAAAAATTCTTCGGCACTAACCGAACTGCACAAGAAATTAGAGATCAAATGGATATAACTGAAAAATTAGAAGCACGAGATCGTGGTGGAATGAAACGAGGCGGAAAAGTAAAGAAAACTAAATCGAAGCCTACTAAGAAATATGCAATGAATAGAGGTGGCAAAGTTACTTCTGTTCGTAAACCAACCAGAGCATAAGGAGAAACAATATGCCTAGTAATTATCGTTATCCCGGCAAGTCGGACTTTGAGAGTGCGGCCCCTGCTGGTCGTATGAGTGATGCTAATGAATCCTCGCTATACCGTGAAAAGATGGAAAGTGATTTGATTGGCAGCACCAAAGAAGCTTTTAAATCTTCAGTATCCGTTCCTTCTCCTAAAGGAAACAATATTGATTCTTCCTTATGGAAGATGGCTGACGACCATTCGATCTACTCTAAGTAAGGGAAAGAATGTCTTTGGAAGATCAAGAAGCTGGTGCTATAGAGCTAGATGCTAAAGAAACTCCCGGTGTAGTAGAATATATAAAACAACGGTTTACTGAAGCTGAACACGGCAGACAGACAGACGAACAAAGGTGGTTGAATAGTTATAAGAACTATCGTGGAATTAACGATGGAACTACTACCTATTCTGCTGCTGAAAAGTCTAAGGTATTCATTAAGATTACCAAAGTAAAAGTCTTAGCCGCTTTCGGACAGATTGTAGATATTCTATTCGCTAACAATAAGTTTCCTATTACAGTATCCAGTACTCCTATTCCAGAAGGAATTGCAGAGTTTGCCCATATTCCTTCGCCGGAAGAACAGCAGCTTCCTTCTGAACTTAAAGATATGCCCCTTAATCAATTAGGTTTTGAAGGTGAGGACATACAGGAGTTTCTTTCTGGATTAAAAGAAAAGTATAAAGGCTCTTCTTTAGTAGAAGGCCCTTCAACTCTTGATACAGCGCAGATATCTCCTGCCGATATTGCTGCCCGTAACATGGAAAAACTAATCCATGATCAAATGACAGATACAGGTGCAATGACTATTCTTCGTCATGCTATCTTTGAATGTTGTTTGTTGGGAACAGGTATTATTAAAGGCCCGTTTAACTTTAATAAAACTGTACACAATTGGCATATAAGTCCTGAAGGAGAAAAAGTATACGAACCTTATGATAAAATTGTACCAAAAATGGAAGCAGTTTCCTGTTGGGATTTCTATCCTGATCCTTCTGCAATTTCTTTGGATGATGCAGAGTATGTTATTCAACGACATAGGATGGGCAAGGAGCAACTGAGAAGTTTAATTAAACGCCCATACTTCGATAAAGATGCAATTGATTCTGTACTATCAGAAACACCACAGTATGAAACAAGACATTTTGAACCTGAAATTCATTCGGAAGGGGATGACTATCTCTTTACCGATAAAAGATACGAAGTCTTTGAATACTGGGGAATGCTGGATGCAAACACCGCCCGTCTATTCGGTATTGAAATTCCTGAATATATAAGTGATTTAGATTCTGTACAAGTAAATGCATGGATTTCTGGTAATAGAATTCTACGCCTTGTTCTTAATCCTTTTGTTCCCGCTCGTATTCCTTATCTTGCTTTTCCTTATGAACTGAATCCATATCAGTTATTTGGTATTGGTGTAGCGGAGAATATGCAAGATACTCAAATGCTGATGAATGGGCATATGAGAATGGCTATTGATAATCTTGCTCTAGCAGGAAACATGGTCTTTGATATTGATGAAACACAACTTGTACCCGGTCAAAATATGGAAGTATTCCCCGGTAAGATTTTCCGTAGGCAATCTGGGCAAACAGGCCAAGCAGTAAATGGTCTTAAATTCCCCAATACTGCACCGGAAAATCTACAGATGTTCGATACCGCTCGTAGGCTTTCTGATGAACAAACAGGTATTCCTTCTGTCCTACATGGACAAACAGGAGTAACAGGTACTGGTAGAACTGCTGCTGGCCTGAGTATGCTTATGAACTCTGGTGGATTAAGTATAAAAACAGTTATTAAAAATGTAGACGATTTCTTATTGAAACCGTTAGGAGAATCTTTCTTCCAATGGAATATGCAATTTAATGATGATGATGCAGAGATTAGAGGCGACTTAGAAATTAAACCAAAAGGTACTTCTTCCATCATGCAGAAGGAAGTACGAACACAACGTCTTACAACCCTGCTTCAAACTGTAGCTAATCCTATGCTTGCTCCATTTATCAAGATTCCGAATTTAATGAAAGAACTTGCTATTTCTCAGGATATTGATCCAGATCAATTAGTGAATGATCCTAATGAAGCAGCAGTTTTTGCAGATATTTTAAGAGGACTTATGGATGCAACTACAAACAGCCAAGAACCTTCTCCCGGTAGTCAACAACCCCCAAGTATGGGAGCCGATACAGGCGTACCTACAGGAGCAAATCCAATGGACCAATCGGGCGTTGGTGGCGGAAACATCGGAATTGGAAATGCGCCGGTTGCAGGGGAGAGCAATTTTACTGGAAATGTTGTCCCAATCGAAGGAGCGGGTGAAGGAAACTTTGAATAATTTCGAGAGAGAAAAAAATAATGTTCGATAGCAACGAAATGGATCAGCTAGGGTTTGCTAAGAAAGAGTCTAATATCTTTCCTAGTAGAAATCCTATTGCTGGTATTGAAGAGAAACAGGATAGAGAAACAGAGTTTGCATCACTTGTTAAACTTTTTGAGATGCTGCAACCAACAAAAGATGATCCACTTTATTTGTCCGATAAAGTTTTTTCCCCAAAACAAGGATTCATAGACGGCGGAACAGTTCAGTACCCTTCTTACACTTCTCTCCAGCTATCTCAGAATCCACTATCATTGGATGATCCATTTGATGAAGAAATAAATAAAAAGAAAATATATCAAAATATGGAAAATGTTGTAAAAACAGGAAAGACATTTCAAGATATTTTAGGAGGTGTAGACTCCGGTAATGAAGGAGGACCGGAAGGTCCAGATGGATCGGGAGAGGGTACTATTGATTCAGCGATATCTGGTATAGGTTATTTCCTTAGTGAAGTCGCTGGTAAGACAGGCTTGATTCCTGCTATTGTCGGAATCGCTACTGGCTCAGAAACCGGGGGCCA
>Ga0098054_1001665_pt1 | contig 10954 bp, 10 predicted proteins | sample 16_taG_FD_75048 | JGI IMG/M metagenome (GOLD analysis project Ga0098054, IMG submission 75048) | Marine viral communities from the Subarctic Pacific Ocean - 16_ETSP_OMZ_AT15313 metaG | ecosystem: Environmental > Aquatic > Marine > Oceanic | place: Pacific Ocean | collected 2015-01-18
ATTAAATCATCATCTTTTACCCTAGAAGACTTATCCAATTCATATATAATATTTTTAACTTCATTAACTTTGATTTTAGTAGTTTCATCTTTAACCCCTTTATTTAAAGCAGAAAGTTCAGTTTGTATTTCTTTTACTTGAGAATTATAGAATTCTTTTAATCGTGGAGAATTATCAATTGAATTAATTAATTCTTTTAGTATTGTTTTTTGCCCCTTATTTAAATTACTATACTTACCATTAAACTTTTCTAACAATACTTTATAAGTTAAAATACGTAGGTCTTTATCATACCCAGAATACTCATTTATTAAAGTTGGGTCTTGTTTTTTATCCTTATTTGGGGTTATTAGGTATTCTAATATTGTTAATTTATGGTCAATAGTATGAGTTGGGTTAACATCTTTATTAGAAGAAGTTGATTCTATTAATCTATAAAAGGATGCTTGAACTTTATAATAAGGAAGTTTATGTCTAAAAAACTTTGTTATATCATAATGGTTTTTAATCTCATTAATTAAATTATATTTTTGCCTTCTTAATACTCCCCTATTGAGGTTTATTGAAGATTCTAATAATGTATCCAGTATAACATTAGCCTTTGTTTCTGTAAGATTTGTTTTCTTAGATAGGGTTTCATACAACTTATACTCTCTTCCAAGTTCAGTTTTAACAAAATAATCTTTTAGAATTTTTCTTGCTGGTGAATCTTTTCCATCAAGGGTATCAGCAGTAATCTGTCTTACTAGTAGTTCAAAAAGAATACCTGTGTTCTTGAACTTTGAATGTTTTATACTCATTCCTTACAATTTGGGTTTATTTATAAATATATAAAAATTATTTAATCGCGTAACTGGGAATCGTCTAGAAGTTTTTCTTGGGATTTATCTTGTTCAAACACTAATTGTTTCCCAGTTTTAGGGGGTCTGGGGACTTTTTTTAGCATGTTTTTAGTTTCTAACGCCAGAGGAGAACCCCCTTTAAAGTCATGTTTGATTTTTTTATTATCGTTATAATCTTTTTTCATACCCTTAACACCTAATCTATCTTTACCAAAATTGTTATCTTGAGTATCTCTATTAGTGGATTTTTCTTTAGGTCTTCCTAAAGGTTCTTTTTCATCATATCCAGGAGGAACATTAGATGGGTCTGATTGCATTCTTCCCATTCCATACAATGAAGCTAAATCATGAGGGGTACCATATGATTTTCCTGTGGATGTAGGATCATTACCTTCAGCTTCTATTTGTGATAATCTAAATGCTCGTTTAGTATCTTCTTTAACTAAATCCCTGTATTCATCATATTGGTCTTCACTGAAATGGAAGATATTTTCATAGATCCAATCTGAAGGCATTAATTTACTATCTATCATAGATTGAGCTAAAGTCATTTTTTCAGTCATCAATGCTATTCTTTCTTGATCATAGATAATAGAAGGGGTAGTCATTGATAACTCAAAATTAGTTAAGTTTTCTTCTTTGTAACCTTGGGCATACAAATGTACCAATGCAATTTTATTTAATTCGGAAACAATTATTCTTTGCAATCGTTCTATCGTTCTAGCAAATCTAATATCTTCAGCAGCTAATGTAGCTTTTCCATCTATGTTTTCATCATAACCTAAAAATGCTTTAGGTACTTTAAGAGCAGCAAATAGTTTGTCCCTTAAATATTCTACGTCAGCAATACCATCGTATTGTAGCCCCGGTGCAGTATCTATTTTTGTTGCAGCATCATTACCTCGAATAGGAATATAAAAATCTTCTAACATGTTTTGCATGTTATATTTTAGATTATATTCACCTGTATTTTGGTCAATGTATGGAGTACGTTTCATTTTTGAAATTGTCTTCTGCATGAAATTTTCTACTTCAGCAGGAGCAATATTTCCAACATTAATATAAAAAACTCGTTTTTCAGGTGCCCTTACTATTCTATGAATAAGCATAGCATCCTCCATTAATGTGTATTGTTTAAATAATTTACGAGCAGGTTCTATATAAGATCTTCCATAGGGTAGAAAATTGGTATCGGTAAGTAATCTAAAATGAGCTACTTCATAATTATCAAATATTATTGTACGATCACTTACACTATCGGTGTTTGGAACATTATAAAACCCATAACCCCCAGCAGATATTCCTTCGGGATCAAACCCATATTGGATTGTTGTTGGGTTTTCGGGGTCTTGTCCCTCTAACCTTTCAATGTGATATGCATTATAAGGTATAACATTATAAACACCAAATTTTTCAGATATTTCTAATTTTAGAAAGAAATCACCATACTTACACATATTACGAATCCAAGGCCATAAATTAAATTCTACATTTAGGACGTCATAAAACAAATTATATAGTATTTTTTGGATGTTTTCATCAGAACTTCTAATTGAAAGTACTTCCCCCATATCACTTTTTAGAGTACTTTCATCTGCTATTATATCTAAAGCTGAAGCAATGATAGCATCAGTATCCATTGAGTCATATTCGGAGTATAGTTGTGGTCTTAGGGTTTGGTAATTGAAATTATTTTGATACCCATATAGGGATGTTGGGGAAGTAGTATAAACTCTATTAAATCTATCAACTAGTGAATTTGTTTCATATTTACCTGATTGTTGGATATGGTTAGTATCCATAATCTTTAATTGGTCACCTCCTTGGTTACGGATTATTACATCTGTTGAGAATAATCTCTTTAATCTTGAAAATAATCTTGTATTTGCCATTGTTATATCCTTATATTGTTATAAATATCTAAAGAAGCCACTTTATATCTTCTTTTCCATCAGAATATGGGTTGTCTATTTGAAAGGGATTGTTCCCTTCTCCAATTGGTGTGTTAGAGCCAGGGACATAAACTCCATCAAAAGAAGTACGATTAGTAGCAATACTATCTAACATACTTTTGGTTAAGTCAACACCATGTTGTTTAAATTTAAATGCTGTGTCTCTCATATACATTGCTATTCCAAAGCTCATAACTAAATCATCATTATATCCGGGTTGTGCTTCTGCTCTACCATTTTTCCAAATGAATACTTTCATTTCCTCAATTAAACGTTTGGATTGAAATGTAACTCCTTTGTCAGAAAGATATTCTTGAAATTTACCTATTATCATAGGTCTGACCTTAGATGTTGTTGTAAACCCAGCTACCATTTTAGAAGTATCCATGTATTGATCAAAATATGAATCAACGCTTACTTCTCCACCCTTAGGTGAATAGTAAAGATTGTTATACCCTCTATCTATTATTGTTTGTAATGTTGCCCATCCTATATTTGCATTTTCTACTACAAGTAAAGCATTGTTATATTCTGTTGCTATACCTACTAATAAATGTCCAAATTCTTTTGTTCCCAATTGTCCTTTATATTCACCAACTTGAACATTGTTTTCAATATCAATGATATGAAAAGCAGAAAAATCTTTTCCATCTCCTCTAGCAACATCTGCTGCTATTATATATGTTCTTGAATAATCACAAGGTTCCCATATCCATAAATTACGATCAGCTCCTCTACGTTCTAATGGATCCTTAATATAGGTTTTTTCATAAAAATCAATATATTCAGGGTAAAATACAGTATCACCTGATGTGCTAAAGTCACAATCACATTCTTGTGCTGCTAATCTAGGATCGCCTAATAACTCATCTTGTCTATCTCTCCATTCTTGATTTCTTTCAGGATGGACAAACCAAGGAAGTTTAATGGGTAAAAAATCGTTTTCTTTATTTTCTGCTCTAACCCAAGTTTGATGAAACCAATTTCCAGTACCATAAGGTGTACTTAGTGCTATACAACCTCCCCCTGTAGCTAATGTTTGCTGTGCTGAAGCCCATATTTTCCCAATATTATCAATAAAGGCAGCTTCATCAATTATCAACAATGATACAGATTCTGATCTACCAGCATCTGAGGCAGCTGAAGTAGCTTTTATTTGGGAACCATTTGATAGTTTTAAGGTAAGTTTATTATTTTCGTCTGAGTCTATTTTAAGCCATGATGGTAGGTTATTAAACATAAATTTTACCTTTGTAACCATGTTTTTGGCTGTCTCTTGTTTTGTAGCAATACAAAGTATATTTCTATCTTTTTGGAATAACATTAACCATAAAGCATAACTTGCACACAGGGTAGACATTCCTAATTGTCTGGATTTTAATATTAAAGTGTAGGGGTTGTCTTGATATAGTTTTAATACTTTTTCTTGGAAGGGATATAGATTAAATTGAATTCTACCTCTTTGAGGGTGTTGGATGAAGCAGTATTTTTTCATAAAATGAACAGAGTCAGTTGCACATTTTATATATTCTTGTTTTATTATTTTTTTTATGTTACTCATTCAATTGTTGGTGTAACATCAATTGGTATTGATAGTTTTGGTTTTTTGAGATCTTTTATTTTCCAATACATCTTAAAACCAATAACAGGTTGGAATTCATTATTTAATCCAACACCAACACCATAAGCTTGTTTCTTTTTAGTACGAAGCATAAATTCAGAACCTAAATAATTTATTTGGGATTTATTACCCATTAACCCAAAACCAATATAAAATTCTCTTTTATTTACTATTTTTTCTTTAGTTATTGTTGTAGTAGGATAAATTAAAGAATAATCTATACTTCTTGATAAGATTTTATTTTGAGATATTGTATCAAATATTACTAATTCAATACTATCTGCATCTACAGTATCTATATAAGCATATGTTGCAAAATAATCTTCTAAAATTGAAGCCGTATCAATAGAAAGTTGGACTGTATCATGTATGGTTTTAGTTATTACTCTAGTCCTATATTCAGGAATATAAGTAGGAACATTTTTAACAATAGTATCATATTTAGTTTCTATTTTTACTATACGTTCAACTTCAGGTTCTACTTTTTCTTTTCCCCCTCCACATGCTCTAAGTAAAATTATAACTACAATTAATACTATTATTATAACAGTTTGTAAATTTTTAAATAGACTTTTCAAGTGATTTTTTCTCTTTAGTCATTTTTTTAAGTTCATCCTTAATCTTTTCCTTCTTTTCTCCTTCAGCTGATTTATATTCTTTAGCTTTATCCTTCATATCTTGAACTAATTTTTGGAGTTTATTAGAAATGGAAGCTACAGAGTCTTTCTTTTTTAATTCGGCTTTGGTTGGTTCTCCATCATTTTCAGATACATTATCATAATTTTCTGCATCACCTACTATATCAATATGATCTCTTATCATAGCATCTAAGTATAGGTTAGCATCATCTGTAGACATTGCTCTCATTAAACTTTGAATAATATAATCATCATCACCAACAGCATCTCTAAGTCTATCTAATTTAGCCCAAGATTTTTCATCTATGGTTTCATTTAAACCAACTAATCCCATAAGTGATTCTTCATCTCCTCCTCCTCTAATTGATTGGCCCAATTTACTTTTAAGATAATCTACTAAATCAGAAGCACCTTTTACAAATCCATCTGTATATGCTTCCATATCAGGTACATTTTTAAAACGCATTCTCTTTAATTCTTTTTTTATAGACATAGCTCCATCTGTTTCTCCCTCAGATTTAATTTGAGCTAAACCCCTATTATCGTCGTTAAAATCTTCTGATAAGCCTCTTTCTCTATCCATCATTTTTGAGATTTCACCTGCTTGTAAAACATCTAAGGCTTGCCCCATTAGTTCTGTATAATGTTTACCTTCAGGACCTCTCCATTTAGGGAGATTTGAATGAATGTCCCTAAGAATTCTAAAAGCTTCATCTTTAGTCATTTGGTTTTCTGATAGGATTTTTTCTTCTAGAGAATATTTACCCTCCCCAAAATAGTCTCTCATTTCAGCCATCTTAGCTTCAATAGCCATAAAAGCATCCCACATTGGTATACCATATTCTTTGGCACAACGTCTAACTAAATTTATTATTTTTCTTTCTAAATCAGGGTTACTAGCTTCTGATAATTTAGTTTCGGATAAAATCGAGGTGATTTCTTTCCTAATATATTCTTTTAGTTTAATATGTTTCATTTGTAGAGGGTTTTTGATTATAAATATTGGGGAACTAGTGAATCTTGAATAGTTTTTATACGTTCTTCATTAGAACCCTCAATTTTAATCAAATTATTAATTTTATGACTATACAAGTTTAAATAATGTTGTATTGTATAATCAATCAAATCCCTATATTCACTATCAGTTTCTCTAACCCCATTGTTTTCAATATCAACACCTTTAGGAGAAACATAAAATATGTAATCATATTCAGGAATTAAATAAGATGCTAAATTAATAAATTCTTCTTTTTCAATGTAATCCATTGATTTAGAACATTTGGCAAATGATATTACATCAATAATTGTTCTATCTGTAACAATATTTTCCTGTAATAATTCTAAAGATCGTTCTGCTAAAAACACTGTTTGACCCTTTAATGTAGAATCAGTATTTAAAGGAATTCCTTGATTCATTAAATGTTGAGAACGTTCTGTTACAAATTGATGATCTTTAAATTCACCTAATTTTTTTAACTCTTTTACCAATGTCGTTTTTCCAACAGACATTGTTCCACAAATACCTATTTTCATAACTTATTTATTTTTCTTTGTATAATTATTAATTCTGTATTCTAAGACTTCCATCTCTTTTATGATTCTTTTAGGAATTTTTTTCTTTAAATTTTCTAAAAAATCCTTTTTATTGGATAAAGAATCTAAAGCATTCTCTCTTCTTATTCTAATACCAAAAACCTTTGATCTTCCCATAATTTTTTTAACTTAAATATAATAAAAATAATTTAATTTTCCTAATTTCTATATGTTATTCCTTTAGGGGCTGATTGTTTATACCAAGGCAATCCTTCTTGGTCTTGCTTATATTCCTTAAATTCCTCTGATGTATAACTAATCCCAAATATATAGTATTGTTTTTTGATTTTTTTATTATCTCCATCTACAGATTCAATCGCAGGACCATCACTATTATGATGTTTCCAATTATCTTCAGGAGTTTCTCTAATTAAATGGTGATAAGCTCCCTCAGATTTGATTCTCTTGTACTCGTAATTTTTTTGTTTCTTTGCCATTTTTATTGTTTTTAATTAAACTTTCTGCTGTATAAATTCCATGTGCCCCACTAACAGTTATGCCTCTTGCACTTAAGGCATCACCTACAAAATGAACATTTGGGTATTTGGTTAATGATAAATCTTCGTAATTAACTAATGGTTCTGGAGAAAGGTATTTTACCTCTGGTATATAAATTCCCCAATCACAACCCAATGTTGGAAAAACTTTTTTCATATCTTCAATAAAATCTTCTATATAAAAAGCATAATCCCCTAATGAATAATATAAAATATCCATACTTGGAACTACCTCACATTTAACATAATCACCTTCTGATGTTTTAGATGGGACTCTAGCGCTAGGGGAAAAGAACATTCCCTTACCCTCAACTTGTAATTTTTTTACTGCTTCTCTTGACCAATCAAACGGTTTATCTATGCCTTTAATTTCCATTAGTATACCAAAATTAGTCATATTATTACGATATGCTTCATCTTTTTTAGCATGCCCATTATAGCTTACATCTCCATAAGTATGTTCGGCTGCAACAAAGGCAGCATTATTGTTTGTACAAAATGATCTTAATGAAACTCCTCTATCTTCAAATTTTCTATATAATTTGAAATCATAACTTATGTCAATTAATTTTTGAAAGTGATGTTGTGGTGCTTCGAATCTAACTCCTATTTGTACTGCTTTAGGTTCAGTTGGTAATTCATATTGTTCTGCTAATTGTTTACCAAAATCAATACCTGACTTCCCAACACCAAAAATAAGTGTATTATAAGACATTTCATCAACAGCTCCTATAGATACTATTTGATTATTAAAATCAATATCAGTTACTTTAGTTCCCCATATAAATTCAACTCCATTATCAACTAAATAATCATACCAATTTTTACCTATTTGGTGTAAATAATCTGTTCCTATATGCCATACAGGAAATAAACGTAAACCAAAATGGGGTTTTATAAAATCAGGTTCTTCTTGAGGATCAGAACATTGTACTTCTTCTGGTTTAGGGTGAAAACGTTTAAAATTTTCTATAACTTGGTCAAATAATTCCATTGCTTTTTCTTCACCACAATATTTTGATAATTGACCTCCTATTGAAGTGTGGTACGTTAATTTGCCATCTGAGAATCCTCCTGCACCTAGCATACCTTCCATTAATTCTGAAGGTAATCTGTTGTATGGATCTTTACCCATATCAATGATTGTTATTTGACCTTTATAATTATTATCAACTAATTTAGTTGCAGCATTAATTCCTGCTACGCCTGCACCTACAATTACTACTTTATCCATATTGAAATTTTATATGTAGTTAATATACGAACAAAAAAGGGCATCTCCAAAGGAGATGCCACAGATATCTAATTTTATTTTTTTAAATCGCCTGGCTATGAATCAGGCTAAATGTTTTTAATCTTTGTGAGGTTTTAGATTTTCATAAACATCATCATCTTCAGCTACATTTCCATGAGCTGTAGGTGTGTTAGGATTGTTAACAGTTCCTAAAGCTTCACCAACTTCATCTTCATCAATTACCTCATCTTCTACTTCTTTTTTAGGTAAGTCTTTACCTTTTTCCTTTTCCAAAAGTTTTTGATATTTAGCTTGTTGCTTCTCAAGCATTTTAATCTCTTTTTTCATCTCCCTTATCTTTTGGGGATTCATAAGTTCAGCTAGATCTTCATTTTCATCAATCATACTTAACCTACCATTTCGAGAATCAATTTCTTTAACAAGGGCTTCCATTTTAATTTCCAAAGCAGCTGATCTGCCTAGATTTTCAATTTCGGCTAATTTTTTATGAATTGAAGATTTGGCTTCATGAATTCTCCTTTTGTTTTTCATAGGAGCTTTTTTGGGTTGGTTTTCTAATAAGGTTTTATCAGAAACGTATTTTCTTAAATCGAAATTGTCCATTTTGTTTTATTTTGGTTTGTTATAAATATGTAAACTATTTGTTAACTATTAAATTTTTATGTTTATTGTCACATCCCCCACAACCGCAATTACAATCCTTCTTTTTAGGAGAAGATGATAATGCTTCCTTTATTAGTTCCCTTAAACGGACATATGATGTAAGTGATTCTTTCATGATTATAAATATTAAAGAGTTACTTCAGTAGCGGTTGTAGATATTCCACCCAATGGATATATTAAAAATCTACCACCTATAATGACTGTTTTTTTACCTTTTCCTGAGTCATATACAAAAAAGTGGTTTTTAGTATGTCTTAAATTTAATGCCGGGGTATAACCATATAAAGGTTCATCTGGTTTTGTTGGGAGGTTTGGGTGATAAATTACATTACCTGTTCCACCTTCCATCATTATATTTAAACCAGTTATTGACTCTCCATCTTCTCCAGTTATAACATTAAGTTCAACCGTACCATTACTTTGTAGTAAAATATTACAATTTTCACGGCTATAATCAGTATTATTAAAATCAAAATCTACACCATATACTGCTTTACCTGCTAATCTTTGAGATTCTATGTTATCATCTTTTACAAAAGCATTATAAAATGAATCACCACTTTGAATAACTACAATATCTATTGGGCCAGATGCTATTGCTTTTTTCACATCACCCGCGGTAAACTTAGCTTCTTTGTGCCATTCAATATCTTTTGAATATGGGATATTCTTTCCATTTTTATCTATAAAAAATTGAGCATCAGTATTAATTGTTTCAATATCTTTATATACTAATTCAGCTTTACCTTTAATGGCATCAAGGAAATCTTTAACTAAACCATTAAAATAGCCCCCAAATTCTTTCATCTCTCCATCAAATTCTGTGTTGTATAGAGTTTTTAGTGATCCATATTGTTGAAATGGTATTTTTGACAATACTTCTCCATCTTTAGAATAAGCTCCTTCTTTATAACTAATCCAATAAACTTCTTTTTCCCCATTTAAAAGTGCTATATCAGCTTTACCTGAACCTACTATTTTTTCAGCTCTAGTTATATTAACTCCTTGAGGTTCAAAGTCAATCCAAAGTTCTATATCTTTTTGATTTGGGAGTTCTTTTAAAATATCTTTTACAGCCGTGTCTATTTTATCTACTTGAGCCTGTTCATATCCTAACCCTGAGGGAAGTTTGTTTTTTACTATAATTTTGTCTGGGTTGTCATTAATGAGTTTATCTAGAACTCTTATTCTATCATAATTAATAGAATTGCTCTTCTTAATTGATTTAGGATCAAACGACATTATTCTTACACCATAAGGAGTCCTTAATTTTATAGCAGTATTAGCATAGGTTAAATATACAGGTTTATCAAACTCATCAGGATCGTTTAATAAATCTTGTAAATCCTTAAGAGTATAATCGTCTATTTTATTTGTAGTTGTTGGTTTATATTTTCCTCCACTTCTAAATGTTATATTAGTATTAATAGGAGATTTATCCTTAATTAAAGTTTGTATTACCTCATCATTTAAAACTTTATAATACTCTGGGATTTGGGTTGATTGTTCTTCAGAATCTTCTTCTAATTTAACCCCAACATCAAGTCCTTCCAATATGCTCTCCATCAACAAAATATCCTGCTTGTCTTTTAAGTCAGGATATCCTTTGGGGAATTTATATGAGTATTTTGTAAAAAATTTATCTAAAACATCCATTTTATATTTCTACATCAGTTGTATCTTCAATATCAACATCAACTTCTTCAGCTCCACCTTCTTCTTCTGCACCCGCTCCAAATTCACTTTCACCTTCAGCTGCTTCATCACCACCAGCAGGCCCATATCGTAATATACGAGCAATTGCTTCAGCTGCATTTTGTTCTTCAGGTAAGTTAAGTAAATAATATTTTTTTCCCTCTACTTCAGCTATCCAGCTTCTACGCATCCAAATGA
>Ga0098054_1001666_pt1 | contig 10953 bp, 10 predicted proteins | sample 16_taG_FD_75048 | JGI IMG/M metagenome (GOLD analysis project Ga0098054, IMG submission 75048) | Marine viral communities from the Subarctic Pacific Ocean - 16_ETSP_OMZ_AT15313 metaG | ecosystem: Environmental > Aquatic > Marine > Oceanic | place: Pacific Ocean | collected 2015-01-18
ATTTGTATGGATCAGCTAGAGCTTAACCTAGAGATGGCGGAGTCGGGTATCGCCCGTTACCGCAACAAGGTGAAGTCAGCCCGTGACCGTGGCAAGGAATCGGAAACGCCTTACGGTCAACGCCTCATGCGTGGCTCGCTGCCCGCTCTCATAGCCGACGTGGGCAAACGCATCGAGTACCACCGCAAGAACCCGCACGCCGTACCGTTTTGGATGCCGTTGCTTTGGGACATGGAACCCAAGGACATAGCCATGCTCGCGCTGAAGTGCACTCTTGATGGCATATGCGAACGCCGACCACTCGTCTCTTCATCGATACGCATTGCGTCTTACATCGAAGACGAGTTGCACTACCGATGGTTGAAGAAGGAACACCCCGAAGTCTTTCACTACGCATCCAAGGACGTGGAAAAGGACAGCAAGCGTAGCTACCGCCGTAAGGTCGATGCGTTCATGCGTCACGAGCGGGGCGAAGGCAAGAAGGGAACGCTGGAACGTTGGAAGTCTTGGGTACGCAAGGAAAAGGTAGCGATGGGAACGTGGTTACTGGAAGTGATACGCACCAACACGCATTTCATAGCGTTTCGAATGCTTGGAACGAAGAGCAGGAGCATATTGCACGTCACTGCGACCGATGACTTGTTCGCTTGGATCGCTCGATACAACCAAGACCAAGAAGTTTTGAGACCTTTGTGGTTACCAACGGTGGAAGTCCCGCATTCATGGGTATCGTTATGGCGTGGGGGTTACGCCGACGATGCGGGGCTTCCACCTCTTACCTTTATCAAGTCCCACGACATGGATTACATGAGGGGCTTGGACTTCGAGCAGATGAAACCCGTGGTCGATGCCGTCAACCACGTACAATCTACGCCTTGGACGGTGAACGACCGAGTCTTGGAGGTAGCCAAGTGGGCGTGGGACAATGACCGAGAGATCGGGGAGATGGTACGGCGCACGGACTACGAGCTACCCATTTGGCAAGACCGATACGACGACCACCCTGACGAGAAGAGGGACTTCAGTCGCAAGTGCGGAACGATCCACCGTCTTAACGTGTCCATGCGCAGTCAACGCTTGCACATAATCAAGACGCTTTGGTTAGCAGGAAAGTATGCAGGGAAAAAATTTTACTACCCTCATCAAATAGACTTTCGCGGTCGCTTGTACCCCATCCCGTACTTTCTATCGCCTCAAGGTACCGACCTATCGAAGTCCATGCTGTTGTTCAGCGAGTCGGAAACGATTTGGCAACCCGATACGGAAGCCCGTTGGCTCGCTATTCACGGAGCTAATTGCTTTGGTAATGACAAGGTATCCTTTGACGAGCGAGTCCAGTGGGTTCACGACAGGAAGAACGAGATATTCGAGACGTGCAAAGACCCAATGACCAACGACTGGTGGACGGAAGCGGACGAGCCTTGGCAGTTCCTTGCGTTTTGTTTCGAATGGGGTGACTTGCTGGCGTGTGGTGGACGGGGGTTCAAGACTCGACTACCCGTGGCAATGGACGCCAGTAACAACGGCATACAAATACTTAGCTTGCTTGGGCGGGACGAGATAGGCGGAGCAGCTACCAACGTCACGGCTACCGAAACACCAGCCGATCTTTACGGGTTCGTTGCAGACAGGGTCAACGAGTTTCTGTTGGCAGACGCCAAGGATGGTGACCACGTCGCAACCGCTTGGCTAAAGTTTGGGGTGGATCGCAAGACGACCAAGCGACCAGTTATGGTCAAGCCCTATGGGGGCACGCGGTTTAGTTGTCGCGAATACATTGACGAGTGGATGACCGAGAAGTGCTTGCGTGACAACCTCGACCCGTTTGGTACGGAGACCAGTACGGCTTGCGCTTATCTATCCAAGCTCGTTTGGAAAGCGATGGATCAATGCTTGAAGCGACCGAACAAGGTGATGAGGTGGTTGCAGAATACGGCTCGCGTACTTGGTAACGAACAGAAAGCGGTGGATTGGACTACGCCGTTGGGCTTTCGCGTCCGTCAGAAGTATCGCAACACGAAAGTAATGATGATACGCACGTTACTTGGCGAGAAAATATCACACGTAAAGTGGCAAGAACCCACGTCCGAACTTGACAAGATACGCCAAGCCAATGGTATCAGTCCTAACTTCGTACACAGCCTTGACGCCAGCGTTGCCCAACAAACTGCAAGCTATGCCAAGGAACAAGGCATTCGTTCGCTTGGTATGGTACACGACAGCTTTGCCACGCACTGCAACAACTGTGACAAGCTGGGCATGTTGTTACGCAAAGCCACGTCGGAAATATTTCAACCCGATCTACTCGCGAATTTTCGTGATGAGATCACCACACAAACCGAGAAGGAATTACCAAACCTACCCCCTTACGGGACGTTAGACCCGCTTGAGGTGTTGGGTTCTGAATATTTCTTCGCATAACACGTCGCTTATAAGGAGCGCTTAATGACACGATACAATATGAAAACGATAACTACACCCGAAGGAACCGCAAGATACTGCTGGCTGAACACACCCGATACTCGATTTGACGATGGCGGGTACGGTCACTACCGATGCGAGTTACTACTCACCGAGGAGGAATGGAACGGACTGAAGAACGAAGTCAAGCCGTTGTTCGACGAAGCCTACCAAAACGAATGCATGAAGCTTGGCAAGAAGAAACTGAAACAAGCAGCCAGTCCGTTCGTCATCGACGAGGAAAACAACTACGTCGTAAAGTCCAAGATGAAGGGCGGAGGCAAACGCAAGGACGGCACCGAGTACAAGATGTCAGTCGCTCGCTTCGACGCCAGTGGGCAACCGATCAAGGACGATACCATCATAGGTGGGGGCAGTAGAATAAAGCTCGGATTGAAGGTACGCTTCTGGTACGTAGCCGCTCACGGATTCGGAATGACGCTTGAACCGCAAGGCGTACAAGTGCTCAAGCTTGAAGCCGTAGGCACGAGCGAGAACGCATCGACGTTTGGATTCTCCGCAGAAGAAGGCGGGTACCAACACGGGGGCGAGACGTTCGAGCAGTCACTGGATCAACCAGCAAACGACAATACGGATGCCGAGGAAACGAAGGAAGAAGAACCCATCTCGGCGAACTTCTAACTATCGTTCTGGATTCGAAGCAAAGACCGCGCATTATTTAACGCGGTTGGGCGTCGGGTTCGAGTACGAAAGTTTGAAGATCGAGTACATGAAGGTGGCTACGTACACGCCTGACTTCATACTTCCTAACGGTATCATCATTGAGACCAAGGGACTATGGACAAGCGAAGACCGTACCAAACACGTACTGATCCGCGAACAACATCCCGAACTCGACGTCCGCCTTTGCTTTCAAAACGCACGTAACAAGATACGCAAGGGATCGAAGACTACCTATGCGATGTGGTGCGAAAAGAAAGGAATAAAATACTGTGACAAAACGATACCTAAATCATGGCTTTCTCAAAAACCCACCAAGCGTGTCCCGACTGTAATTCCAGTGATGCTCTAGCCGTTAACGACGACGGTTCGACGCATTGCTTCAGTTGTTACACCCACAGAAAGACGAACAAAACAAAACCTATGGAACAACCAACCAACAAACCACCACCCACTTTTGTAAGCAACGGAAGATACACGGAGATTGCGCGTCGTAACTTAACGGAAGCAACTTGTAAGAAGTGGGGTTATCAATGCGCCAAGGTCGACAACCAAGCCGTACAAGTTGCAAACTATCGAACGCGTGACGGCAAGCTTTGCGGACAGAAGCTCAGATACGCAGACAAATCCTTCAAGGTACGGGGTGAACTACTCGGACTATATGGTCAACACCTATGGCGGGACGGAGGACGTCGGGTAATCGTGACCGAAGGAGAGATCGACGCGCTGTCCGTGTCCCAAGCGTTCAATAACAAATGGGCAGTAGTCTCCGTACCTCACGGCGCAGGAGCATCCAACCACGTTGCGCAAGCTCTCGACTGGCTCGAACGATACGACGAGGTCGTGTTCATGTTCGACATGGACGACAGCGGACGCAAGGGAGCGACTGAATGCGCGTCCCTACTGACTCCAGGAAAGGCGAAGATCGCAGAGCTTCCGCTTAAAGACCCGAACGACATGCTCGTTGCCAACCGCTCCAAGGAGATATGCCAAGCTGTGTTCGAAGCTAGGGACTACCGACCCGACGGGATCATCGGAGCAAACGAACTATGGGACAAGATAACCGAGGTCAACAACGTCGAGTCCCGTCCGTATCCTTACGATGGATTGAACGACATGACTCACGGGTTGCGACGAGGAGAACTAGTTACGGTATGCGCGGGTAGTGGAATAGGGAAGTCGTTGTTCTGTCGTGAAGCCGCTTACTCGTTGTTACAAGAGGGTGAGAAGGTAGGGTACATAGCGTTGGAAGAAAGCGTGAGACGTACAGCCTTGGGCATCATCGGACTGCACGAGAACAAACCGTTGCATCTGGAAAAGGACGTACACCACGAAGCCTTGCGCCCTGCGTTTGAAGAGACGGTAGGCAATGGGAACTTCTATACCTACGACCACTTCGGCAGTTGCGACTCCGATAACTTGCTCAACCGAATGCGCTACCTGTGCAAAGGACTTGGGTGCAAGTGGCTATTCCTCGATCACCTGTCAATCGTGGTCAGCGGCTTTGACGGAGACGACGAACGCAGGATGATTGACAACACGATGACCAGACTACGCTCGCTCGTCGAAGAGACTCAATGCGGGATGATCTTGGTCAGTCACTTGAAACGACCACAAGGTAACGGACACGAAGAAGGAGCGGTGACAAGTCTTGCTCATCTGCGTGGATCACATGCCATACCACAACTATCGGACATGGTCATCGGGTTGGAACGTAACCAACAATCCGAGTCCGAAGCAAACCAAACCAGAATAAGAGTGTTGAAGAACCGTTTCAGTGGGGAGACTGGACTGGCAGCTACGCTCTTCTTCGACAACAAGACGGGAAGATTGAATGAAACTGATACACAGATGTTTTCAACTGCTGACAATAACGATCAAACGATGGGTGAGAATCATCCGTTCTAAAAAACAACCATGATGAATAAAAACTACAGAACATTATACTTTGACATCGAGACCAACGGGATGGAGGACTTCGTTACCTTTGACGATCTTGAAGTCATTCACTGCTTGAGCATATACGACGGAGCCAAGGAACAGATGATCACCTTCGACGGTGACGGTATTTCCGAAGGTCTTCGAATGCTCAACCAAGCGGACACAATCATCGGACATAACGTGATCAAGTTCGACATACCAGCCATTCAAAAGCTGTACACTTGGTCTCCGCAATCCGCCATCCTCGACACGCTCGTCACCGCACGCGCCGTGCATTCGGACATACGGAATACCGACATGTCACGCAAGGACTTCCCAAAAGAAATGTGGGGATCGCATAGCTTGAAAGCGTGGGGTCAACGGTTGGGCGGACTGTTCAAGCTTGAGTTCGACGAGCAAAACTTCGACGTCTACACCGAGGAGATGCGCAAGTACTGCGAAAGGGACGTGCTTGTGACGTGCGCCATCGGTCAGTACTTGCGCGGTAAGGAACCAGATACTCGAATGCTTGGTATCGAACATCAGTTCGCACGGATCATCCGCTCGCAAGAGATGGTTGGGTTTCGCTTTGACGAGAAGAAAGCGGACGCCTTGATTGCCGACTTGACGACCAAACGCGCAGAGCTTCTTGACGAGTTGCAACGCACGTTCGAACCAGTGGTCGAAGAGATGAAGACGGCAAGCGGTTGGCAAGTGGAAGTCGAAGACGAGATTCATTCGGCGCCTACCAAAGCCTCGTTGAAGACGTTGTTAAAAGAACTGGGACACGTACAATCCCTCGCTAACAAAGCGACCAAGCTAGGTAACAAGACGAAGTCCATACCGTTCAATCCAGGGAGTCGTGATCAGATAGCGGATCGCTTGAAAGGATTGGGATGGACGCCCCAACACTTCACGCCCGACGGCAAACCAAAGATCGACGAAGCCGTGCTAAAGGGGGTACAGCATCCAGCGGCTCAACTGCTCCTTCACTATCTCACGGTTCAAAAGCGATTGGGCATGCTGGTCGAAGGGGACAACGCTTGGGTCAAGAAGGTAAGGCTCGGACGCATCCACGGGGCGGTCAATACCAACGGCACGGTAACGGGCAGGTGCTGTCACAACACGCCTAACATCGCGCAAGTCCCAGCGGTACGCGCGCCTTACGGCAAGCAATGCAGGGAGCTGTTCACGGCAGGGGAAGGGTACGACTTGGTGGGTGTCGACGCAAGCGGGTTGGAACTTCGCATGCTCGCTCATTACCTAGCCAATTACGACGGCGGGCAGTACATGGTACAATTACTTGAAGGAGATATACACACGCTTAATCAGAAAGCCGCAGGGTTGGAAACCAGAGACCAAGCGAAGACGTTTATCTATGCATTCTTATACGGCGCGGGTGATGGAAAGATAGGGGATATAGTCGGGGGTTCGGCATTGGACGGGAAGAAGTTAAAGGCTCGCTTCCTCGCTTCGCTCCCTGCGTTGAACAGATTGAAGAGAGCGGTCGAGGAAAAGGTCAGGAGAACACACTCCTTAAAGGGAATAGACGGTAGGATACTACCGATACGATCCGAACATTCCGCGTTGAACTTCCTGTTGCAATCAGCGGGTGCAGTGGTGATGAAGAAAGCGTTGATCATACTACACCATGACCTGACCACAACCACGCAATGGGAGCTCGGTCGCGAATATGCATTCGTTGCCAACGTCCACGACGAGTTCCAAGCGGAGGTAGTCCCCAAGCACAGCGAGACCTATGGGAAGATGGCAGTACACGCCATTAAAAAAGCAGGTAAGGAACTCAAGATGAACTGTCCGCTCGACGGGGAGTACAAGATAGGAAGGACGTGGGCGGACACCCATTGATACGTGGTCTCGTCAAACGTATTGAGCGGGGCTGTTTACGAAGCCGAGTTTCAAGCGGAAGCGCTGCGTCGCGGATTTGTTCCACACGTTCCTTGCGTGCCTACGTCTTGGGATTATCTGGTCACGTGTCCACGGGGCGTCTTGAAGGTACAAGTTAAAGGAACGGCAAGTCACGCAGCGGACTCCAAGACAGCTTACAAACTGATGACGTCGCAGGGACAAGGGAAGAAGAGGAACATCGGTACTGAAGTGGACGTGCTGGCGTGCTGGCTCGATCCCTTGCGCCTTTGGTATCTCATCCCCACGACTATAAGAGTACCGCAATGCATACGTTTATATGCAGGGATGGCTCGCTCATCGAGTAGGTATGAACAGTACAAGGATAACTGGACGATGTTTTACAACCATTAACAAAACGAAGGATAAACATGAAGACACTATTATTAATCGACGCTGACGTGCTGGCTTATCAATCGGCGTTCATGGCGCAAGCCAACATTCAATGGGAGGAAGACCTTTGGACTACGCACGTCGACCTCGCGATTGCCAAGACGTGGATCGTCGAGCGAATCGAAACGTTCAAAAAGAGACTCCAAGGGGACGACGTAATACTAGCCATCTCCGACAAGAACAACTTTCGCAGGAAGCTCAACCCCGACTACAAAGCAAACAGACGTTCGAAGTTTGCGCCGATCGGACTCGACCCGATACGTGACTGGCTCGCCGAGAAGTACGGAACGGTCAAGTACCCTAACCTCGAAGCCGACGACGTCCTTGCGATCTTGGCAACCGAACGTCCCAACCGTATCGATCGCAGAATAATCATATCCATTGACAAGGACTTCAAAGGCGTGCCCTGCGAGTTCTACGACTTTAACCGTGGTGAGTTGCACGACACGTCGGAAGAAGATGCAAAGAAGTACCACTTGATGCAAACGATTGCGGGGGACACGGTCGACGGATACAAGGGCGTATCGGGTATAGGCGTAGTCAAAGCTACCCGCTTGCTTGAGAACAACGGAGCGAATTGGGACACCGTATTAAAGGCTTATAGCGACGCGGGGATGACGGAAGAGGAAGCGCTTATGAACGCTTGGATGGCGTACCTTATTCGCAAGGACGAGTACAACCACAAGCATAAGCAACTCAAGTACCTTTGGATGCCTGACAGCTTTACCCCGCAACAGAAGCGAAAATACAGTCAAAAGATACACGGAGTGACAGGCGATTTGGATGAAGAACTAGGGCGTCACCAGCCTTTTGAAACACAAGGAACGTAAAAGGATAAACATGAAACCTCCTATAGAAAGAAAATTACCCGATTTAAGCAAGGATTTAATCGACGCTTTGGACGCTCGATTCCCCGTACGTCTGGCTGATCCGAAGGACAGCGAGCGTGAAATCTGGATTAAAGTCGGTCAAGCAAAGGTCGTGGAGTTCTTAAAAGACGTCTACGACGAACAACATACAACACTCATTTCACCGAAAGACTAATCATCATGTGCTTCTCCACGCCTAAAGCGCCTCCACCTCCGCCTCCTCTTCCGCCACCGCCTCCACCACCTACGCTCACAGCGTCTTCAACTGCCAAAGCGGGAGCGAGCAAGAGACGGGGTTCCAAGTCCAGCAAGAGACAACGAGGAACGTTGGCGTTAACTCGCGGACCCAAGATGGGCGGGAGCTACACGGGAAGCGGTGTCAATTTACCTACATAATAACCTAACAAGAAAGACAACAAATGTTAAAATCACTCCAGAAGATCACGCTTCTTGACGGCGTAACCGCCGCAGGAGCTGGCTCGTCCTTCAGCGTCGAACGCTCGAAAGGCTGGACGTATACCATCGCATCAAGCTCAGTTACGAGCGGAGCGACTGTAGACGTTGAAGCTTATATCGGCGCAGGATGGCGGGTCATACACAGCGAAGCCGTCACGGCTAATGGCAACGTCAACGTACGCGACGACCACGGGCACTACGAAAAGATACGCGGTAACGTCTCGGCACGGACCGACGGCACTTACTCCGTATTCATTACGGGAACCGTAGACTCTCTATAAACAATGGCACTGACGTTCCCAACTACCAGCCTCAAGACACCAAGTGGCGTAACAGCCATTCCTTCGGGGTTCAAGAGACCTGCGTTTGGTACGCTTTACGGGTTTGACGCGCAAGGAGGAGACGCAGCGCCAGCATATAGCAACGAATATTCTTTGGAACTCGACGGTACTAACGGATACCTTTCGATCCCGTCATCTTCGGACTTCGGATTCGGGACGGGAGACTTTTCGATTAGTTGTTGGATAAACGCTGATGAAATTGACTTTGGCACGTACGTTGACGTTGCCGTTATGCCGTTCGATTTCCGAAGCGGGGCAGGTACGTTAAACCCATGCCTCTTTCTTAGCACCACTGAATGGCAGTATCATAGTGGGGGCTCTGTATTAGCTTATGTCTCTGCGCCCATTATAGGGCAATGGTATCATTTCGTTTATACAAGGTCGAGCACAACGGGGACGATGTATCTGAACGGATCATCCGTAGCGACGTATACGGACAGCGGAAATTACGTCACGCCAGCCGCGGCTGGGCGCATAGGTCAGCAGTACGATGGAGCACGTGTCTTTGACGGGAAGATTGATGAGTTTGCAATTTTCGATTCCGCTTTAAGCGCGTCAAACGTTACCGATATATACAACAGCGGAACACCCGTTGATCTAGGGTCAGGCGGTTTAAACCTCAGCCCGCTGGGATATTGGCGAATGGGCGATAATGATGGTGGGACGGGTAGTACAGTCTCGAACCAAGGCTCGACGTCAAGCGTAGACGGTACGTTGCAAACAGGCTCTTCTTTTTCAACTGACGTTCCCGCCCCGATTACTCTGCCCGCCCTGACGAATACCAAGAGTCTAACCTTCGACGGATCGAACGACCACGTTTTAATTGATACAGGTCTTGAATCCGCCCTCAATTCGTCCGTAGTTTCCGCCTCCGTATGGTTCAATGCAAATAGCTATTCTTCGAGCTGTACGTTATTTGGGGTTGGAACGTCAACTACTGATTCCTTTTGGATTCTTCCAAGTCAGTGGTCAGGCAAGACTATCTGCGGAGGGTCGAATGGTTCATATAAAAACTTTCAGTTCGACAACCCTTCGACGGGCGCGTGGCATCACATCGTTTTTATAATGAATGGGAAGTCTTCAATCGCATACTTGGACGGGGTGGCGGTAGGTATGGGGGAGCTTGCCTCTACACTCTCTGCCACGGGAGGGAGCGATCCTACGATTGGGAAATTTCCATATTCTTCGAATTACTACATGGACGGTGAGATTGATGAGGTTGCCGTTTGGGACAGCGCTTTGACAGGCGCGCAAGCCAAAGCAATTTATAACGGTGGAACGCCAGCTGACCTTGAGTCGCTCAATCCCGTAGGTTGGTGGAGGATGGGCGACGGGGATACTTTCCCAACCCTAACCGATCACGGCTCGGGGAGTAATAACGCGACTATGACAAACATGGGCGCGGAAGATATAGTGAGCGACGTACCGTCATGAGTAGAAAATACGTAATAATCGACTCAGACTTCGTCCCGTCCGTGGACTTTTCACAAGTGTTCGAGACAAGTACCGACACGCTTCGTTACTCGCTCGATGGGTCTCAGACTTTCGTTAAGTACGAAGGAACCAAACCTCGCTTTCTTTACGGACTGGACACGCTTACCCATTCCGAGATACGCGCAATATTAAGCAGCCCAGAATGGCGCAATCCAAACCCGCCCGAATAATTTACATATGCAATACGAAACGGCTGAAAGCCTTTACACACAACTCGAAGGACAACGATGGACGTTCCTTGATCGGGGCAGGGAGTCTTCCGAACTGACCATTCCTTACGTTCTACCACCCGATGGACACGGTCCGCACACGAAGTACTACACGCCGTATCAAGACATCGGAGCACGCGGAGTAAACAACCTCGCTTCCAAGCTATTGCTTGCTTTGCTTCCGCCTAACGCTCCTTTCTTTCG
>Ga0098054_1001669_pt1 | contig 10931 bp, 15 predicted proteins | sample 16_taG_FD_75048 | JGI IMG/M metagenome (GOLD analysis project Ga0098054, IMG submission 75048) | Marine viral communities from the Subarctic Pacific Ocean - 16_ETSP_OMZ_AT15313 metaG | ecosystem: Environmental > Aquatic > Marine > Oceanic | place: Pacific Ocean | collected 2015-01-18
CGAAGATCAAAAAAACAATACAGCGCATAGAGCAGGGACAGAAACAGACGTCAAAAAAGAATCGACGATTTTTGACTTGATACAAGCTGAAGTTGAAGCCGAAGATAACCGCAGTGCTACAATTGAATTTAATAAGCTTTTAGATGAATACATTGCCCTAGAGGACAATCCGGAAGAGGATGAACAATAGGTAATGGATATTCATCGTGAAAATGATATTCGTTTAGAGAAAGCCTTGACAAGCATAAGTAGTCTGTTACAATTGGGACAAGGTGGGCTAGGAGCCTACACTACGCACACATTGGGGGCATCCGCTTCCGGTCAACATTTAGACAGCCCAAGAGGTAATAAGTCTAAAAAGACCAAGAGAGAAGAGGATGGCACTCCCGAGTAAGGAGTAAGATTTGACTAGTATATTTGACCTCAAAGACGAACGTATGATGAAGGTTCGCAAGAGGATTGTTGAGATGCGTGAGCAGGAAAAAGGGTGGACTGAAATCCGAGACGAAGTTCTTAAAGACTTCGGGATTGGTGTACATCGTAGCACTATTCAACGATGGCATGACAGCACTGGTTACTTACAGAAGTCAGCAGACATTGACCCTTCCACAGCTAAAGATGTTTCAGAAGATGTGGTTCAAGACCTTAAAACATATAAGCTGAAATCAGAACGGGATAACTATAAGTCTAAATACGAGACCTTAGTGGGCAAACAAGCTTCCTCAGAAGAGTTCACAAAAGTATTCCATGACGCTATTAAGTTAGCTGTTGCACTACCCCCAGTAGAGCCAAGCGGATATGTTTACAACCCACCGTCGGCTGGGGTTCACAGGGGTGACACTCCTCAGACCGTAGTAGCCCCACTCACCGATACGCACGTAGGTGACCGTGTAGACCCCAATCAGACGTATGGGCTTTCCCAGTATGACATTGAATTATTCAATAAGCGTCTATATGGGTGGACATATCAGGTAATTAATTTATCTAATCTACGTCGCAATATTGCCCCTATCAAAGAACTTGTTATCCCCATGCTTGGGGATATGATTTCTGGTGACATTCATGAAGAATTAGCCCGCACCAATGAAGAGAATTGTATGATGCAGATGATGAACGGTGCATACATGATCGCTCAGTCTATACGAGAGCTATCTTCCCACTTCCCTCAAATACGAGTACCCGCTGTAGTAGGTAACCACGGTCGCATGACTCGTAAGATTCCTTCTAAAGAGAAGTACATGGACTGGGACTACATGATGTACCAATGGGTTGCCGCTTTCTGTAAGGACTTACCTAACGTTTCGTTCGAGATTCCTAAGAGTTTCATGCACATATTTGAAGTGGCTAACCAACGTGTACTTATTATGCACGGGGATTCTATTGCTGGTGGTGGAGGGCTCAACTCTATTACAAGTGCTATAACAAAACTACGATCAGTAGTTCAGTATGGGGAAAGGGTAGTAGAGGGAGACACTAGGTTCACAGGCTTTGACGCTGTAATGATAGGGCACTTCCACCGGATTGATGAGTACGATATTGGAACAGGACCGCTGCTTATCAATGGAACACTGAAAGGTGGAGATGAGTTTACAACTAGCAGACTGCACGTAGCCACTGCACCTAAACATCTTATTAGTTACTGGCATCCAGACATTGGATATCTTGGCAAAGAGATCATCTACCTAGACAAATACGACACTCAAGATGTAGGATTCCATAAGGTAATCCCAGAAATTTGGGCGAGCTAGTATAATGTATTTATACTACGAACTTTTCTAGTACTTATTAAAGGGGCTGTTCATGGGAGACCTTGTTGAAGACCTGAACTCTTTTATAGCTGGTGAGGGTTTGGAGCAGTTCAAAATGAGGATGGCAGATAAATTTCGTATGGATGCCCCCTCTAAGTCAGGAAAATCTAAAGCAGCTATAAAATCTTCCCAAGAAGGAATTACTTTACCTTCTGCCTTGTGGCGTGTAGATAAGGGTCATTCTGTCACTGATCCTAGCGGGGTTAAACTCCCTACAGCTAGTTCAGGGGCGGGGTTTATAGATGAGGTTTTAGATAATGATCTTGATATATGGACTGAAATTATAAGTGAATGGTGCAATACTAGAGATGACGTTAGTGATATAACAAGTGCATAGTGAGTCTGATATATAGGCTAGAAAAGAGAATTACATGAGCGACGAACAAGAGCAGTTGGCGACCTTGGATGATATTTTAGAAGTACTTGAACGCCGCCATAAAACTATGGTACGCAGAGTTCTTGAGCAAGTAGAAGCAGCGTTACCTGATGGTAGACAACAAAAGATGTTTAAAAAGCATGTACAAATACCATTGTATGATTTTAAAGATGATTTACTAGAAATCCTTCGTGCTGCTGGCTCTAAGTAACTAATATATAATTAAACTTGCATAATTTTGTTAAAAATTTATACTTTAAAGTATAATAAGTTGAATGAAATATTCAAAATAACTAAATATTAACTTAAAAGTCGCTTCAGAGCGGCTTTTTTGTTGGTAACTATTATGTGGAGGTTACAACACATGTCGGATTTTGAAGCCCGTATTGAGAAGTACTTTGAAGGTACATCTCTGGGTCTAGCCGCTGTAGCGGACGTTCTTTCCAAGATGGATGATCGTTTTGAAAAAGCTGATCAAGAGGAATATGAAGAATTCCAAAAAGAACAGTATGTTTCAGAGAGGACCCAACTTATAAAAGAGGTTATCGCAGAAATCAAGAAGGAAGGCGCAGAGTACGATCTAGACCTAAGTACTGCCCCTAAATCTGCTAGTGGGACTGCATCCACTGATAACGACAAGTCCGCAGGAGACGAGACAGAAACCACTTCGTTTGATAACAAGACTGAAAACGCCGGTGCGCCGATTCAGGCTGAAGACGAAGATGCGAACGGAGATGACGCAGATAAAGATACAGATGAAGATGAACAAGACGTAGGCGCTATGATTAGAAGTATGGAAAAAGCCCTCGCCAAACTTAGCCTTATGTATAAGGGAGATGGCGACGACGGAGACGAAGAAGACGATGACTCTTCTGAGTACCCACAGGACGAAGAAGTAGATGAAGAGAAGTCTTTGGATCAGGCTATCACCAAATCTTTGGGAACTGATGTAAAAGACATAATGGCAAAGATGGGAATCAAGGAATCCGGTTCAACTCAGGTAAAACGTGTTGCACTATCCCCTGAAATTTCCCCGTCCGAAGCTTTTATCTCCAAGAGCGAAAATGGAGAGCAGTCAGTTGACTTTACGAAACTGACTTACAAAGAATTACGACGACTTGAAGATGGTATCCGTAACGGCACCGTCACCGAAGTCGAACTTTAGGAGGAACTCTAAACTATGGCTACTGTGTCTATTCAAGAGTTTTTGTCACAGGCAAACCGAGGTTTGAACCAGAACGTACTTGGCCCTGAATACCTAACAAAGGCATTCAACGCTGCTAACACCGGCACGGCTGATGCGGTTTTCTCAACCACGGCTGCTGATAATATCTTTACGACTACTTATGGTCGAAAAGTGTGGCAAGCACTCAACAACCAAACACGATTCTTCAACGCTGTGCCCCGAACTACTTTCGGCAATCAAGTTGGTTGGAGGGTCCGAACGGATCGTGGAACTCAGCGTTCACGTCCGATGACTGAACTAGCTTCTCTACCAGACATTGATGTATCAAACATCGAGACAGTCTCTAGCTTGCCTAAGATTGTCACCACGATGCTCGGTGCCTCAGTGAAAGCAATGTACACTGCACAACTTGAGGGTGGTGTTGGTGACGTGCTTGCTCTGGAGAACGAGAATGCTCAGATCGACCACATCAAGGAACTAAACCAAGAATTGTTCTTGCCTACTGCTCACGGTAACCTTGCCGTTGGTTCTGGCGTTACAGACGCTAACGTTCGTGATGGATCGCTTCTCCGAATTGGAGACACGTTGATCATCAACGACGCTGGTACTCCCGGTACTACCGAGGGTGCAATTTCAGCAATCTCTGGCAATGACATTACATTCGCAACCATTGGTGCTACCCCTGCGGTAGGAACCACTACAGTTGCTGACCTCTTGCTAGTTATGTCTCGTGCTGGACTAACGTCCATCGACGACATTGTAAACGTAAGTGCTGACACTACTAATGGTGTTGCTGGTCTTGCTACATTCAACGATGTTTATGACATCGACGAATCCTCAGGAACCCCACGAGATGACGGTGGCTTCGCTGCTGCTGCCTCAGTGCAGGGTAACTCTGGTGTAGGTCGTGACCTTTCGCTCAACCTCTTGGACACTGCGATTCAGAAGATTCGTACCAAGGGTGGAGAGCCTAAGTTGATTGTCATGGGACATGATCAGTACTTCAAGCTGGAACGACTTTTGATCTCCCAGCAGCGGTACATGGGTCAAGAAGAATATCAGGTTGGTATCGGAAATGAAAAGACTTTCCCCGGTACTAAGACTGGTCTTGTTCTTGCTACTTATGCAGGTATTCCAATTATGCCAGATGCCGACGCTACGCTCGGTCAGGCAGCGTCTGCTGGTTCCGCTCTAGGTTCCAACGTGTACGTTTTGGATACAGACTTCCTCGAAATTGCTATTGCTCAACCTACCCAGTACATCGAAAACCGTGATTACTTCGCAGCAGATGCGTTGGTAGTCAGGGGTATGCTGTACACAATGGCTGAGTTCAGGGCATATCGTTTCGACGTTCATGCTAAGATCACAGACTTGTCTGCTTAGGACTAAAACAAAGAGTAGCCCCCTCACAAGAGGGGGCTACCCTTTAAATTGAATGATTGTTTAATGTAATGTAATGTAATGGTGAATAATGAGAAATGTATACACAGATGGTGTTTTGCAAAGTTTGGACATCCATACTAAAAGAATGGTTGGGGAAGTGATGAATCTAATGGAAGCATCACTACCAGACATTACTGCAACGACAGCTTTAAAGAAATCTATAAAGCAAGCCATGTGGCGTACAAATCGAAATGTTCAAGATGATGTGACTGGTATGTCTTTCACAAATGAGGACAAAATATAATGACTAAACATACTTTTAAAATGACCGATGTAACGGGTGACGCCCGTGTGCTAGCTCGTTCTGCTATGGGTTACGACTGGAACTATCTCGCTGATGACGAGACTCTCATCTTTGGTAGTGGTAGTGATGCTACTATTTCTTGGGATGGAGGCGCCCTAAACGTTACTGGAACCACTACGGAAATTACCGATGGGGATTTGCAGGTACTAGCAGAGAACCTATACATGGGTGCTTCTACTGCGTTTGCAACTACTGAACCAACGTCGGCAGTTATCTTCAAGCAGGGAACCGCTTTCGCTGGTGCTATCTCTACTTCTAGTGCTATCCAATCTAACGGTACACTTCTCCGCAAGGTTATTGCAGATGGAACAGTTAGTAACGTAGGCTAATATGACACTTGCTTTTTCAGAGGCTCCCCACACGTTCAGTGATAACTTACATCCAAGAGAGATGCCAGAGATTACATGGACTCACGGGGATGACCTCTGTAATTGTACGTTTCAGCGGATAGGAGACTGGGCTAATCCTTACATTGCTAGGACTCGTAGGGTTCGGGTGTGTTGCTTAGAGAGCCGAATGCTCGAAGGGAATGAAGATTTAGTACAGGATATACCGGGATACTACAACGAGAACACTGGTGAGTTTGATATGGAGCCTTGGGTTTGGGATGGCGAAGCTGACATGCCAGAACACTTATTTATGAGGCAAACGGCTATCATTCAAGGGTTATCACTAGATGAAACACGAGTAAAGTTTGAAGGGGTTGAACCTCCTAAAGGAACACCTAGACCAAAAGTTGTAGAGAAGAGGGAAATTATGAGCGAGCATGAAGTTATTGGGCGTCAGCTTATGAAAATTCAAGAATTAGAAAAACAAAAAGCTATGCTCATAAGTGTGGTACACTCGATTAAAAAGGGTGAGCTAGATATAGAAAACATAGAACTGAAAGAAAACGGTTTTATAATTGACGGCAGTGAAGATATTATTTCTAAAAATTAATCTTATAGAGGTATAATTTATATATGTCCAGACAAATACAATCAAGAGCAACCCAACGTGTTCACTTAGCGGCAGAGAGTAGGATTCCTCTCCTTGAAGGTGATGTAGACGTGTTGGAGGCTGAGATAAACACAGTCGGGACGAAGTTAGACCGAATTATATATCTTTTAGTGGGGATTTTGATAACCATGGTATCTAGTGTAGGAACTCTCTGGGCGGGCGGGGTTACTTTATAATGGCTATTCAAACGGGAACGGACACAGTATTCCATACCCCTCATGAAGTGTTGCAATCAGCACTTACAGACTCAGTTTTATTCTTAGAAAAAGCAACCGTTGGTAGGGCACAAATGTCTGATATCTCCGATGCCCTTGCTGAATACAAACGTTTGTTCACGGTCAAACTAGCTTCCCCTGCTGAGATTCTTACACTGGCTAGGGCTTACCCAGACAACCAAAAGTATGCTAAGGCTGCTGAAGGTATTGAAGATGACAACATGCCTGTCGTTGTAGGTGGTCCAGCTTCGGTTGAGATGGTTGATCGAGAGGGGCACTTGATCACAACCAACGCTCTTACAAAAGCATTTAAAAAATACATGGCTAACTTCCGTACACGGAACACCATGGTCATGCACTCTGACGTTCAGGTGGGTTGGGCACTACCAGCCTACATTACAAAGGGTGGGTCAGTCTTCCGTAGTGGTGTAGACCCCAGAGGCTTGTTCTTTATAACTGAGTTACGCAACGATACCCGAATTGCAGCTAAAGTTAAAGATCAAATAGAAAGCGGGAAAATGCGTTCTTACTCTATAGCAGGAAATGCTACAGAGAGTAAAGACATCCACAAAGAAGATGGCACCAAGATCATGCAGGTGGACAATCTGGAATTAGCTGAGGTTACTATTTGTGAGAAAGGCGTGAACCAAGGCGCTCATTTCGACTTGATGAAAGGGATGATATTGGATAAAGAACAAAGCACTTCTACTACTGTAAGCTCAAATGATTTATTGTTAGAGGAAACCTTATCTAAAGGAATATTTACCCCCAGAGCGAAGGCTCCCAAAATAGAAGAGTCTTTAAATAAAAGTACACCCATGCTAGGAATGTTCCAAGCGTTTATGGAGAAAACAAAAGGTTCAACGGACACCCCTCTAGGTCTTCAGACAAACCACCCAGACCAACAGGGAGAGGATGACCGCAGAGCACAGCTAAAGAGGGTTCAGGAAGAGTTTGGCTTGCCAGAGGAGACTCACAGTGCCGAATATAACCGTCGTGCCCCTGTGGATTACAAGATGCCCCACTCATTTTCTTCTAGTCGTGTCGTAAACCAATCAGGTCAGGACTCGGCTGTAGCTCACCCAGATACCCATTCTACTGTAGATAAAGTATTATCTAAACTCTTCCAAAAAGCTGGGAAGGATAAAGAAGATCGGACTCCCGGTAACTCTGCTAAACCAAACGAGTTCCCCGCTGATGCCAGTGTATCCCCATATCAATCTAAAGGGGTATTTGAAAAAGCTGGGGATGATTTGCGTCAAGATGGAATTACCAATCACCCGTCTAGACGTAGCCCTCTTACTAAACCTGAAGATGACCGCAAGATAGAAAAAATCCTACCCTTCCTAGGTGCTCTTGCGAGAACCGCTGCAACAGCAGCAGCTTCAACAATAGGAGAAGCGGCTGGAGAGAAAGCCAACGAGAAATTGGACCTTAGTAAAGATGCTACAGGTACCACTAATAGGGGTTTTAGGCAAGAAGGTGGGGCTGGTCGTAAAGCCTCCTTCCAAGGTATCGAGGGAAGTAAACAACAGCGACCAAATAAATATAAAGATATAGATCGCTCCACTCTCCGTAAACCTGTAATGAGTCAACAAGGCCCTACCACTAACCCCGGCGATCCCACCCGTACTGCTCAACCTACAGTTCGTCAGAGCCAGCCATGGGACGAAAAGTCCATGGAAAAGAACGAAGATGAGGAAAGCACTTTACCTTCCAAGCCTTCCCTTAATCCTATTCAGGCTCCAAGGCATGACTTGAGCGGGGCTGCGGCTAACAGGGCACGAGTTGAAGCCGCTAAAGGAAAAGACGCTGCTACACCATATAAAGCCCCTAGAGACCCCGCTGACAAAGTAATTAATAGAGAAGCAAAAAACAAAAAGGCAGGTTGGAGAGGGTTCCCTTCATCACGATCTAGTGGGGAATTCGAGAAAAAATCCTTATCAAAGTCTAACCCCGACCTAGTAGAAGAAGGGAAGGCAATACTTGCAATGCCCTTCAATTTAGCCACCCAGATGGTTATGGGTAAGAAAGCTCCCGCCGCTGTTAGTGCAGATGATAGACTAAAAGAAGCTGTACTAGTACTATTAAAACAACAACAAACCGCTGAAGAAGTCGGACCTGTAGGTGGAACAGCAACACCTACTAACTCATCAAATGTGTAATGAAATGAGTATAATAGGAATGAACTTATTATTTTAAGGAGAATTTGATCTATGCCAGATGCAGCAAATTACAAACTTCCAAAGTGGAGGTATATCTCGGACGCTAACACAGATCAGGATTGGTCTGTAGCAGATAGCGTTCGTCCTTTTGATCGCTATATTGCGGTAAACTCCACCTTAGCTTCGGCTGGAACCGCAGAAGATTTGATCAATATAGACTCCATTCCTGAACAGGCTGTTAATATTTATACTAACCCTTCATTTGAAGCCGCATTATCGGGTTGGACTAATAATGGTGCAGCAGCGACTAAAGTTACTACTGCCGCTAGATCAGGGTCTAACCACCTTCAACTAAACCCAGATAATTCTGCGGACGATGAGGGTGCTTATTTCTCAATAGACCTACCTAGGTCAGAAGACCCCCATAAGATGCATGTCATTGTTTCATGTTATGTAAGAGGAGCGTCAGCCTCTGGGGATTTCATTATGCATATCCAAAGTAGCGATGGGACAACCACTCACGCTTCATCTGCTGAATATGACTTAACTGGTTCTTACGCTAGACAGCATGTTAAATTTACACTACCGTCAACAGGGACAGGAGCCTCAACGTATCGTGTATGGCTAGGGTCAAAAGACCAGCATAACGTTAACATATATGTAGATGATTTGCAGGTAGAAGTCAACTACACAGGAAACCTTACTGACTACATTAATACGACTACAGGTGAAATAAACTGTGGTTGGCAGGGAACAGCCAATGCTTCCAACAGTCAACGATTAGCTGGGATTGCAGCTATAAGAGCGTTCTCCCTTAAATTTGATAACGATACATACGTAGCATTTGACCATACGGCTAGTTCTACAACTGGCTCGTCATACCCTAGTATATTAGTAAAGGCTGGAACTCAGTGGGACTACGAACTACCACTAAATGTGCGTAGTAGAATTAGCTTTGTCAATGTGAATTCAGGTGAGACACCTGTGGTTTTTGGTTCCGTTTGGGGTCGTACTAGTCTTTAGGAGTATTTCATGGGGCAAAGAATAATAAGTGACCCGTTACGGGTAGCGAGGAAAACAATAACCTTTGACAGTGGTTCGGGTACAGGTGCGACTGGTGCTGCCCCGCTTTTCACTGTAACTGGAGAAGTACTGGTTTCTAAAATCGTACCTTACTGTACAACATTACTTGCAGGATCAAGTGCGACTTTAGCTCTTGGTGTTACAGGGTCTACCTCTTTATTTATAGCAGCCACAACAGCTACTGACATCGACGCAGACGAGTTCTGGGTTGATACTGGTCCTGACGCTAACGGCATAGCTTTACCTGCCGCCCTTCAGGATATTTTGGTTACTGACAATATTATTGGTACAGTAGCCACCGCAGCTATATCAGGCGGCGTAATGGACTTCACAGTTTTCTGGCGCAAAATTAGTGCGGATGGGAATGTGGCGTAGGTAAATGGCTACCTCACGAGTGCAGGAACTTATAACCTTTATTACTAAGGAAACCCGTCCTTCTAGGCGTTCTGCCGATCTTGGACCAGTACCCCCACGATCTAAAGCTGAAAAGCCAGCAGACCCCTTGGCTGCATATAAAATTTCTCAGGACGCTAAAAAGAAAGCTGAAGCCGAATATAGGAGCGACTCTATAGTAGAGCAAGTTAGAGCAAAGTTACCCCAGACAACCCCACGCTCTAACGAAGTACCTATGTAGGGGCTTAGTTTATGGGTAAAAATGATTTAGAAGAAAAAGGAACACAGGGGGCATCAGGGCAAGACCAGAAAGACGTAACGCTTACGGGGCAACAGTTAATAACACTATTAGTGTTCTTCCCCATTGTAGTAGTTTGGCTAGTATTGGCTGGTAGAATTATTTGGTCAGCAACTAGCAACCCAGAGACTCTAGATAACATAGAACCACTACTGTTAGCTTTAGCAGTTCTCTCAATTCCAGTCAGCGGTGGTTTGGCGGAAATCTTGAAAGCCTATGCTTCGGGGGATAAAAAATGAAACTCGTAATCAAAAATAAAAAAATAGGTTTACCTAAATTTAGGATTCCTAAACTTAATATGCAAGTAAGAATACCTGATGTGGGTATCGCCATTCCTAAGTTAATTACTAGGGTAAGTGTTGGCGGACGATTCAAGAAGATGGCGGGCGTGTCATTGAGCATCGCTGCTTTAGTAGTGGTAGTTGCAATTGCCTTCGCTGCTGTGGGTGTAGAACAAACTAAACAGTTCCCTATGGCTGCTGAATATACCGTAGAAGCAGGGGATAAGTATGTTGGGATTGGTACGGATATCAAAGGCAGTGATGCCGCAGATACTCAAACGCTGAAGCTGAACATCGGTGGTGCAAGAATATCTGACATTATCATTGATGACCTAGAAGTTGGTGCCACCACAGGAATTACCTACTCGCTAGAAATAACG